>Ga0070764_10000519_pt1 | contig 15178 bp, 13 predicted proteins | sample HubBroMetageWRM4_FD_67287 | JGI IMG/M metagenome (GOLD analysis project Ga0070764, IMG submission 67287) | Warmed soil microbial communities from the Hubbard Brook experimental Forest, New Hampshire - Hubbard Brook CCASE Soil Metagenome WRM 4 | ecosystem: Environmental > Terrestrial > Soil >... | reverse complement strand
TAACCGAATTGTTTCTCTGCCTGAGCATTCAGCAGGACGATATTTCCGGCCTCGTTCACCACCACCATTCCGTCCGGAGCCGCTTCCAGGAGTCCGCGATATTTGGCCTCCGTCTCCGCCAGATGCCTTTCCGCATTCTTGCGCACAGTGATATCGCGGATCGCCGACATCACCAGGATTCCCTCGGCACTCTCAAATGGGCTCAGCATGATCTCGATGGGAAATTCGGTTCCGTCCTTGCACCGCCCGATGAGTTCGATTCCCGTGCCAATCTGCTGCGCCAGCGCTTCAGTCGCGGTGCGGGCTCCATCAGCAAGCAATCGCTCCGCAAAGCCCTTCGGAATGATCGAGGTCACATTGCGGCCCAGGAGTTCATCGCGCCGATAACCGAATTGTTTCTCTGCCTGAGCATTCAGCAGGACGATATCTCCGGCCTCATTCACCACCACCATTCCATCCGGAGCCGCTTCCAGAAGTCCCCTGAAACGCGCCTTCGAACTCTTGTGTTCGCTCAGATTGCGGCAGACCTCAGAAAATCCGCGCAGATTTCCGGTGTCATTTCTCAAGGTTCTGAAGGTTGAATTGGCCAGAAATTCCGATCCGTCTTTCCGCACGAACATGCCGACTTCCTCGTGCCAGCCGTTAGCGGCGGCTAGCCGGAGTACCTCTTCCGGCCGGCCCCGTTCGATATCCCTTGGAAGGAAAAAGCAGGAGAAATTCTGGCCGACAATCTCTTTTGCGCTGTATCCCTTCATCCGCTCTGCGCTGGCGCTCCAACTGGCAACCTCACCCTGCATATCCAGCATAAAGATGGCGTAGTCCTGAACGCCGTCCAGCAGCATTCGGTATTTCTCTTCGGTTTCCTGAAGCGCGTCCTCGAAATCCTTGCGTCTTGCACTTTCGACCAGCACGGATCGGGCTGCGATGACGACGACCAGCATTCCCAGCAAGGTTCCAATGATCAGGAGCCATTTGGTCAGGTTACGGTCATGGTCTGTCTCTGCCGTACGGAGCGCCAACAAACGTAGTTCTTCCTGCTGCATCTTGCGCGTTATCGCTTGAAACTCATCTTTGATCGGCTTGTTCCCTCGAGCTTCAACAGCAGACGCCGCGGCAGCAATGCCCTGGCTTCGGCGCAGATTGATGATCATATCTGCGTGCTGGATCAAATCTGCGGTCAGGGTCTCGATGAAGGGGAAATGCCCCTGCTGGGTCGGGCTGTCCGCGGTCAGCGTGCGAATGGCAGCCTGGTCCTGTTTTACCGCCAACACGTTCCTACCGTAGTTCTCGAGATCGGTTTCCTCGCCAGTCAATGCGAATCCGCGGCTGATGGCCTCAACGCTTTCCACGGCCAGGTTCAGGCCTTGGATGCTTTGGAGGAAGTCGTGAGTGTGCAGCACCTGTCTGGAGCTTGCTGCAGAGACAAGCAACCAGTGGTAAGAGAGCGCCCCGATCAGCAGCAGGGACAAAATGGCAAATCCGGACGCCAAGCGGAGCTTTTGATCTAAGAAGGACTTCATGAGCGATTTACCTGTCTACCTTTCGAGGTTGCGTTCGAGGGTCCGCTGGGGTCCGGCCCAAATGTACACTTACTGTTTTGTTTCTTGAAAGGAAAAAACTGTGTGCCTTACTCTATTGAGAGCACATTAGCGGAAGACGGGTCTGTGTCATTTTGCTCAAGTCTCGGGGGCGAGATGTGCGCGGATCGGACTGAAATTTCTATTCTTATCTTCCATAAAGCGTCAATGACTTATTTTGCGCAGACAGTCTCTCGCCAGCCCATCATCTTGCCTGCCGTTCATTCTTAAGTCGCGCCTGGTGCATAGAGACTGAGCTCGGCGTTCCAGTTAGTTCAGGCTGTTTCTTATCCACGTGATCGGCCCGGTATTTTTGGACCAGAAAGAATCTCATCTTCGGGGCTAACCCTGAAGGTAAGGCATTTAAGTGGCATAGAACCAATCTTATAAATACCTGAAGTCCAAAGTTGGGCGGCATCCTGGGGTAGCCATGAAAACTCCTGAATGCGCCGATGCGAATCCGCTGGTGGCTGACCAATCAACGATGGAAAGTTGTGGAGCAGGTGCTGCGCCGCGCGCAGCGAGAGGCCGTACGCCCGGTCCCGCACATAATGTCACAAACAACCGACTCAGAAATCATCTGCCCATGACATGTGAGCCATACTGACCAGTTTGAGACGGAGAGCTCCTATACGCTATCTAAGCGGGCGGGAATACGACGCACGCTGATTGGGATAAGAAATGGAAACCGATACCGATAAGAAAGCACAGCCAAAGATCCTATTAGTAGACGATAACGAACCGATACGCACACTGCTGAGTGATGTGCTGGAAATCAACCAGTTTTGCGTTTCGGCGGCCGCGAATGTATCCGAGGCAATTCATCTAATCGACACAGAACACTTCGATGTGCTGCTGTCTGATTTACACATGCCTGGCGCAGGGGACGGGTTCACCGTCATCAGTGCGATGCGTCATAAGCACCCGAACGCGGTCACGTTGCTGTTTACCGGATATCCCGCCTTGAAAGAAGCGATGGACGCCATCCTTTTGCAAGCGGACGAAATCTTGGTGAAGCCGATGCCCATCCCTGAGATGATCGCGCTGATTCGCGAGAGATTGGAAAAACGTGGGACGAGGCGTTCGTCGAATACCGAACGAGTGGCTTCCATATTGGAGCGTGATGCCCACATCACCATCGCAAATTGGCTCACCGCGGTGAATAGCGACAGCGATTTGAACTGGATCGCACTCAGCGAGGAACAGCGCACCGGACACCTCCCACAGCTGATTCGAGAGCTTGTTCATCGGTTGCGTGTGCCGCGCAGTCTCGGGACGAAGCAGGTATCGGAAGCCGCGGTGAACCACGGCTCCACTCGCCAGGCACAGGGTTATTCCATTCCGATGATTGTCGAGGAATCGCGTATCTTGCAGGTCAGCATCTTCAATACCCTGCAGAGCAACCTGAAGGTTGTGGATTTCAGCCTACTCCTGGTCGACGTAATGACCATAGCGGACGAAGTCGATTCCCAATTGAAACAGACAATAGTGAGTTTTACGGAGTCAGCAGCCTCCGTCGCGGCGTAGGGTGCGGCGACTCCATTTGCAAACCGATGTTTTACCAGCGATAGACGGTGAGGTTATCCAAATACAAAGTGGACGAACCACCCGCGCCGACGCCATCGACCTGGAAGTTGGTCAACAGGGTACCGGCTGCCCAGCCCAGGGTGAAAGCGGAGGGCACAGTTTCGTTGATCAGAGCTTCAACGCCGTCAAGCCATACTGAGTTGTAAGTGACGTTGCCCACGTCGTCGCGCGAATAGCTGATCTGGACGTGATGCCAGGCGTTCGGGGCCCACTCGGTAGGATTACACGGCACGCTGGAATGAAGCCATTTGACAACCGGTGCCTTCGGAGTTCCCGCGTTCTCACTGTAGTCCCAGGCATTCGAGTCGCCATCGCACTGGAAGGCGTAGATAACGGTGTCCCCATTGGGGGTAACCTGGTTATTATCCATTTCTAGATTGCCAATCTGGCTTCCCGCTGCGATCCAGACCTCGGCGTCGTAGAGGAAATTCGTGACATTTGGATCCTTCGCATACGACACCGAGTAGATTTCGCCGCCCCAATTGGTATAGCTGATTTCAAACTTGGCCGCCGCGCCACTCAATGAAGGAGTATTGACCTGTGTCATCGCACCAACCGAGGAGCCGATCGTACCGGGGTCGTGAGTGAAATTCCAGTTGGGGAGTAACTGCAGCTGGGTTTCAGTGGTCGCGTTTGAAGGGACCGATGGACCTACCGACAATGGTGTAATGGTGTAGTCCGCACTCGCCAAACTACTGTTCGTGAAGTCCGAAGCAACAGCAATCGCTTCGATCGTTTCGGATGTGCCAACCGGAATTGCCCCAGAATATGCAGGCGAGGAAGCCGTTGGCGCGGAACCGTTGGTGGTGTAGTAGATCGTTGCGCCCGGCGTCGCGGCAGACAATGTCACCAACTGCTTGGACGTGTATATCCCGGGTGCCGGTGAAAATACGGGCGCAGTAGCTGCGATTGGCGGCGTAACTGGCCCGCTGGCGGGAACGACCGCGATGTTCAGAAGGATTTCGTTGCTCGTCTGCTGGCCCCAGCATTTCACATGCAGGACGTGCGCCCCTTCACCAGCAATCACCATTGCGCTGAAAGACGTTGAAACGATGATCGCCTGGCCATCGTCGATTGAGTAGCCCATTGAGACCGCAGGCACTGAGACGCAAGTTTTCGCGCTTGCTGCCAGACTGAAGGGCGAGGTCACTTGGGCTCCGTTTGCAGGGGTCACGACGGCGATGGTCGACGCGGCGTACGTTGGAACGATGGTGATGTTCAGAGCCACTACGTCAGTGACCAGTTGGCCCCAGCATTTCACATGCAGGACATGCGCTCCCGCAGAAGCGGCTACCATCGCATTGAAAGACGTCGAGACAATGGTCGTCTGGCCGTTGTCAATTGAGTAGCCCATTGAGACTGCGGGCTTTGAGAGGCAGGTTGCAGTGCTTGCCTTCAACTGAAAGGGCGAGCTCATTTGAGCTCCGCTCACAGGGGTTGTGACGGTGATAGCCGGCGCAGGGACAACAACTGCCGCTAGTGCTATGAGAGAGAAAAACAGGGCTTTCATCAATCCACCTCGGGTGAACATTGTGTGTGAGCCCCCGGGATAGGAGCGATCCCTAAAGGCAACTAACTGCTCTTTTGGCTAATAGTTTCTTTAGTAATTAGTTTATGGTTACCTTGAGTTAATAAAATGACACTTGGAGGTTAGCTACATGCGTCGTTCGGATCACCGAGATAGCTAAGACTAGGTCTAGCCGCGACAGACCGTCACGGTCATCGACGCAAACGGAGCGCCGTTATCGGCCCGAATCGCCTCCGGCAAGCCGTACTCGGATGGTGTCGCCGTAGTGATGGAGGATCGGGGTATGCAGCTCGACCTCGAATTCCGAATGCGACAAGCAGAAGTGACACGCAGCCAGCACTAGACAGGAGGCTCACGGATGTAGTTGCTGCCCGCCGGCACCTCAGGTGCTTAAGTTGTAGGTTGCCTATAGGGTCTCTGGGCGACACTTAGTTAGGCCGTTTGCGTTCCTGCCAAGAACACAAAAGTGTGGAGGGCAGTTTATGGACATTGCGCGCATGAGGAGCTTCATGATTAGACACCGGGCGAGTCTCAAGGACATTTCTATCCTGATCGCCGTCTTTCTATCCGGGCTCTACTGGATATTTGAGTACGATATTTTCAAAAATTCCGACGGCGTGAGTGTGCACGAACATACCATCGAGCTCGATGAAGCGTTGCTTCTCGGCGGAATTATGACGCTGGGGCTTTTAGTCTTTTCCATACGGCGATATGTCGAACAGAGGCGCGAAACCCGCCGTCGCGTCGCTGCAGAGCAGCATGTTCGCATGCTCGCCTTCCAGGATGCTCTGACCGGGCTCGCAAATCGACGACAATTTGATGACGCGCTCAAGGCTGCGTGCGCCGCTCCGCCACGAGAAGGTGCCGTGCACGCTCTAATTCTTCTGGACCTGAACGATTTCAAGCAAATCAACGATGTTTATGGGCACGGGATCGGAGATCAGGTTCTTACGATCGTCGCGCAACGCCTCCTCGGCGCCATGCGCGACGGCGATCTGGCAGCCCGGTTCGGCGGGGACGAATTCGCCATCCTCGCGCTCCATCTCGTCGGTCCTGAAGCCGCGACCAACATTGCTCTCCGGGTGATCGAAGCACTGAAGCAACCCATGATCGCCGGTTCCGCGAGACATCAGATCGGCCTCGGTTTAGGCATTTCCCTCATTCCTGGTGATGCGGCGAATCCGGAGCAGGCGCTCAGAAAGGCCGACCTGGCTCTTTATCGCGCCAAGGAAGAGCGACGATCGGCTATGCGCTTTTTTGAGGATGATATGGACAGGCGAGTTCAGGAACGTCATGGACTCGCGCAGGAGCTTCGCGCTGCCGTGGCGAATGAAAATATTCGCGCCTATTTCCAGCCATCCGTTCAGCTCAAGACAAAACGGATTATTGGTTTTGAGGCCTTACCTCGCTGGATCCACTCTTCGTTTGGAGAGATCATGCCGGAGCGCTTCATTCCAATTGCCGAAGAGTGTGGATTGATCCATGAACTTGCCGATCAGATTCTTCGTCAAGCCTGTGTCGCGGCCCTACAATGGCCCACCGACATTGTCCTCTCAATCGATGTGCTTTCCACTCAGCTGAAAGACAATAAATTGAAAACCCGCATCCTGGACATTCTTCGTGAGACCGGACTCCCTCCGGAGCGCCTTGAAATCGAAATAACGGAGAGCACCCTGGTCCGCGATCTTGATGCGGCTCAGGAGATCCTGGGTGGCTTACGCGAAGCAGGCGTGAGGATCGCGCTGGATAACTTCGGCACAGGCTACTCGAGCCTCTATCACCTGCGAAATTTCAAGATGGACAAAATCAAAATCGATGGCAGCTTCATCCATGGCATGCTTTCCGAAACCGAAGATGCGGGAATTGTTCGCGCATTGGTAGGACTCGCACATGGCCTCGGTATAACGGTCGCAGCTGACGGTATTCAAGATTTCGCGCAGCAGGCCTCGTTGATCCGCACAGGTTGCGAACTGGGCCAAGGGCATTTGTACAGTGACGCCATTTCCGCCGAGCGCACCCTAGACGCAATCGAAGCATGGAGTGCCCAATCTTTTGTGCGAGCAAGATTGTTAGTTTAGCGCCTGGGTGAAGGGGTACCCTTTGAGACCTTCCGCAGCGGTGCGTCATGTCGTCGATGTCCATGTTTCATCGATGAATGCCAGCTTTTCTACATCTATCCCCGGCAATGCTTCAACCCATGGCCGCCGTGCCTGCCGCAAGTCCTCGCTCGCTTGCGTGCAGGGGTTTTTTGAAGGTCAAATTCCTTTTATTCAACTGACGCCACAGCGCGCCGGGTTTGATCAAAACACCCTGTATGGCCAGCCGCTCCGGCAATTCCGATAGGGTAAGGTCAGGCTCTCGCTCGATCCAGGCACGCAGCACCGACTCCATCTCATCTACCCTGGAACTGCGATGAGGCAAAATGCGACATGCTTTGAAAGCGATTGAACTCCTTCTCCTCAATCAGGCACCGGCTTCAGCCCATCGCCGCACATTGAGAGGAGCTACTCACCTAAGCCAAGGCTCTGAGCCATCGGCTGACGGAAAGCAACGCGGCGTTGAACAAGTGGATGGAATGCGCCAAGCGCACCGCAGATTGCGGATATCTGTAATCCAGTTCCACAAGTCACGATAACTGTCTTCAGGATGTGTCCTGCTCCATTGAAAGAGTTTGCGTTGCACGCTGAGGAGCCAGGCATCATCAGCCTGATCATCCAAGTCCATGGATGGTTCCTCCGTCTTCACAACTCTGTCGGTTCCTTGCCTGCCTTCGCCATGCACACGGCTTTCCCGTGTTCGAACTACTACGCAGGCTCCGCCCCCTCGATTCACCATCTCCTGTCTCCGTGGCTAGCCCGGCTCCGTTGCCGGGCGGTCAATCAGGGTTCCCATGTTCCAGTTCTCAACCTTCATCTCGTAGGTGGCATACTTTACCCCTGGCGATTCGGAGCGACAACCTGTGAGGAGATCATCATCGCTGAGTCCGTTATCCAGACCCGTCAGTGGAGAACTTCAAGCCCCACCAACTCAGACCGCATAACTCCCGGTCCCATCTGACCTACTACGGGAGTGTCGTAGCATTCAAGACAGAGGCTTCCAACGTATGCTTCGTTGTCTCACCATAAGACGTTTGGTAGCCCGGCACATCGACGATGGCGATGCCCGGTACATTTCAGTCTGTCAGCTTTCCAACGCATAGTCGGAACACGATGCGCTTGGACAGACCCCTTCAACTCAGGCTCCTTCCTGAGTCGGACCGCATCACAGCGGCCGGTCAAGAGCCAGCAGGCGAAAAAACTCGATACTTAACTCATCTCGTCCTCCTCGCCATCATGGCGCGCCGAAGTCGTACGACCAGACGTGATTGGGTCGCTCCGGCCTTAGCCGTACACACGAACCGTCGTTTCTCCACAGGCGGCCTCGTGGTTTCTGCTTCTGCGGAACCTTCAGCCCCTCGCGACGCCAGATGCGCTCTACCCGATCCTTGCCCACCCGCCAGCCGGCCGTTTGCAACTCCACTGTTATTCGGCGGTAACCGTAGCGGCCATATTGGCTGGCAAGGGCGATGATGGCCCGAGTCAGTTGATCTTCGTCGTCTCGCTGTATCAGCTGGTAGCGCTGCGTGCCGCGCGGCTGATTCACCAACTGGCACGCATGCCGCTCGCTCATTCCACGCTCACAAGCATGGCCCACCGTACAGCGCCGTCGTTCAGGGCTTAGAAGTTTCCCGACGCGATGTCCTTCAGCACCAGCTTGTCCAGGCTCAACTCCGCTACCAGCCGTTTCAGCTTCGCGTTCTCCTGTTCAAGCTCCTTCAGCCGCCGTGCCTGGTCCACCTGCAGACCGCCGAACTCTTTGCGCCAGCGGTAGTAGGTCTGCTCGGTAATCGCAGCTTCTTTACAAGCAAGGCCAGTCGTCTTCCCGTTGGCCACTGCCACTTCAATCTGCCGAAGCAGACTCACGATCTGCTCCGGTGAATGCCTTTTTTCCTCGTACCATTCCAGGCTCCTCTCGTTCCAGTTTGTCTCATTCCCACTGGTACAAGATTTGCCGGGCACTCCACGAGGATGACCGAAGTTCATCTACCTGATTCAATGGCAGATCGGTATCTTGGCGAGGCACAGCTTAACTATCCTCATCATAGTAGTGATGTAGAGTCATCTTTGCCAGGAAGTTGTATGGAAGTAACGCCTAGGTCCGGGCCAGTTTGTCCGATAATAAGTTACAGTGAATCGTCTTCCCCAGATCGAGAGGGTTTTGCGTTGATCAGGTACAAATGGCGCTGGCCGGCGATTACCGGCTCTGTTATCGCAGTTTGTGGCGCTCTATCGCAGCTTCTGATCTTGGTGGGATTGACGTCCTATAGACTCTTTCACGGGAGCCGAAGCGATATTATCGTTCTTTACTCCCTCGGCGCTGCCGGAATCGGAAGCCTCTCCGTCATCCTTATTGGATTCATCATGACCAAACGGGGTGCCTCTCGGCAACACAGCGCTGATCGGGAACTGTTAGATGCGTTTCTGGAGCACATCCCCGACAATGTGTTCTTTAAAGACTGCGACAGCCGCTTCATGCGCATCAGCAAGTCAATGGCGGTCTATTTCGGGCTAAAAGATCCAAGACAAGCAATTGGCAAAACCGATGCTGACATTTTCAGCTCTGAGCACGCTGGCAAAGCTCTTCTTGACGAACAAGAAATCATCCGCACTGGGGAGCCGCTACTTGAGAAGGAGGAGAAAGAAACCTGGCCGGATGGTCACGAAACCTGGGTGCTGACTACCAAGGTGCCTCTCAGCGATCGACACGGCCAGATTATCGGCACGATGGGTATAGCCCACGACATCACCGACCGGAAACAGGCTGAAACCCGGGCGCGCTACCTGGCGCTGCATGATTCGTTAACCGGATTGCCGAACCGCGTTCTTCTTGAGGATCGGCTTTCTCAAGCAATTGCCTTGGCAAGTCGCAATCAAACGCAAGTTGCAATCCTGATGCTTGACCTGAACCGGTTCAAGAATGTCAACGATTCGTTGGGCCATTACGTTGGCGATCGGCTTCTGGAGGCGGTATCGGTTCGATTGAAAGCTTGTTTCCGGGAAAGTGACACCGTAGCCCGCGTCGGTAGTGATGAATTCGTCATCGCCGTTCAGACGATTACCTCCAGCGAAGACATCGAACGGGTCACACAGAAAGTTTTGACCGCGGTGTCCGAACCATTTCAGATCGAAGAGCATGAGATCGAAATAAACGGGAGCGTCGGTATCAGCCAATTCCCCGATGATGGAGAGAACCCAGCCACTCTGCTTCAGTGCGCCGATGCCGCGATGTATGAGGCAAAGAAGAGAGGTCGAGGCACGCATTGCCTATTCTCTCCAATACTTACTGAGGGCACCCGCCAGCAACAGAAGCTTGAAGACGACCTACATCATGCCTGCACGCGGGATCAGTTCGTCCTTCATTATCAACCCATCGTGGCAGCAGATTCAGGCCAGATCACAGGAATGGAGGCCTTGCTGCGCTGGCGTCACCCGGAACTAGGGTTGATTTCGCCGAATCAGTTCATTCCTCTGCTGGAAGAATTGGGTCTGATGGTCGGAGTTGGACACTGGGTACTGAGAGCGGCCTGCCGGCAGAATGTCACATGGCAGCAAGCGGGGTACTCGCCAATACGGGTGGCGGTGAACGTGTCCTCGCAGCAACTCTATCGGGGCAACATCGTTGATACGGTGCAGTCGGTACTGCATGAGACGGGGTTAGACCCGAAATGGCTTGAGCTCGAACTGACCGAGAGTCAGACGCTGGATGACTCAGAAGCCACGATCAAGATCATGCGAGACTTGAAGCGCATCGGCGTGAGCCTTTCGCTCGATGACTTTGGCACCGGGTGGTCTTCCCTCTCCTATTTGAGACGTTTTCCGATCAATCGAATCAAGATCGACCGTTCATTCATCCGGGATCTCTTATCCCAGCCTACCGCGGAAGCCGTCGTCAAAAGCATTCTTGGCTTATCTCGTAATCTTGGCCTAGCTTGCATTGCCGAAGGAGTTGAGACACCAAAACAACGCGATTATCTGCGACGGAACATGCACGGCGAGATGCAGGGCTATCTTTTTAGTCAGCCGCTGACGCCCGTGGACTGCACCGCGCTGCTCCGATCAGAACACTATCGCCCAAGGGAAGAAGTGTCGTGCGATTCTCAATGTTCGTGAGACCGCCGACTCGTCGCAACAGGAGTTCCTCCGGTTTCCGGCGCTTCACCCTGAAGCATACCTGATGTTTGGCTACGGGTGCGAGATCGGAGTCACGCGAAAGGGCCATGGCCCCTTTACAACTGTGTGAGTATGCTGAAGGGTTATTTTTCGACGAGATTCTTCCGATATTCATGTTCAGAGGGTTCGGAATCCAATGCTGTGTAGTAGCAGAAATCTGCGAGCCCTCTTGAGAAGCCAATTTGGAGTAGGAGGAGGTTAGATTGTTAGTCGGGAGCTATAACATCTGGCTTGTCTTGGCCTCTTTGCTAGTCGCCGTGTTTGCCTCGTACACCGCGCTGGACATGGCCGGTCGAGTTACTGAAACCAAGGGACGTTCAGCCCGCTGGTGGTTGATCGGCGGTTCCATTGCCATGGGCATTGGCATTTGGTCGATGCATTTTCTGGGAATGCTGGCGTTCCGCTTGCCTGTTCCGATGGGCTATGACCCCCTGATCACCTTCCTTTCGCTGTTGATTGCCATCGCCTCGTCTGCGTTCGCTCTTTGGATGGTTTGCCAACAACGACTATCCTGGTCGCGGCTATGTGTCGGTGCTGTGCTGATGGGGGCGGGTGTCTGCGCTATGCACTACACAGGAATGGCCGCCATGCGCATGCATCCCGGGATTCGGTACATCCCTTCTTTATTCCTTTTCTCGGTGGTCATTGCCATCACCGCTTCTGGTGCGGCTCTGTGGATTACTTTTCATCTACGCCGGCGCACGTCCAAGATCAAGCTTCTGCGGGCAGGAGCTGCTGTGGTAATGGGCTTCGCAATCGCCGGCATGCACTACACCGGAATGGCCGCAGCACAATTCCCGAAAAACAGCACCTGCTCTATGGCTGGAACTGGCCTCTCCACCAATTCGATGGCGCCGTTGATCGTTGTCTTTGCCCTGGCTGTTCTGTCTATTGCACTGATCATTTCTATGCTCGACTTTCGCATGGAAGTACGAACTGCCGTCCTGGCGTCATCTCTGGACCAAGCCAATGAAGAGCTTCACTTCCTGGCTCTGCATGACGGTCTCACTAAACTACCGAATCGTACTTTGCTGGAGGATCGGCTCGATCAAGAAATTGCAAACGCCAAACGCAATCAGAAGCTCTTTTCCGTTTTGTTCTTGGATCTCGATGGATTCAAGCAGATTAATGATGCTTATGGTCACCAGGTCGGGGATCTTTTGCTGATTGAGGTGGCGCAGCGCATTCGCGCGGTTGTGCGCGCTCGCGACACGGTCGCCCGACTGGGCGGAGATGAATTCGTGCTCCTTGCCGATTCCGGCGAGCCTGCGGATGTCGCTAGTCTCGCCAGTATGTTGATTCTGGCGATCCAGCGGCCTTTCGCATTGGCCGGCCATGATTGCCAGGTCACGGTCAGCATCGGCATCGCCATTTACAAAGGTGACGAAACGCGGCGTCAGGAACTACTGAAGAATGCCGATGCAGCGATGTATCACGCCAAAGCTTTAGGGCGTAACACCTACTGTTTCTTCGAAGTTTCAATGAACGAAGACGCGCAACAACACTTGCAGGTTCTGCACGATCTTCGTCTGGCAATAGACCAGCAGGAGCTGGTTCTCTATTACCAACCCAAATTCGACGCGCATAGCCGCGCGATGCTTGGAGCGGAGGCTCTCATCCGGTGGAAGCACCCTACCCGCGGGCTCCTTCTCCCAGCAGATTTCATCCCACTTGCGGAGAAGATTGGCTTGATTGTTCCAATTGGGGAGTGGACTGTGCACGAAGCCTGCCGGCAGATCAGCGAATGGCGAGCCGCTGGATATAGTGGCTGGACCGTCGCTGTCAATCTCTCCCCGGTGCAGTTCAGCCATCCCGGTCTTCTTGAGCTAGTACAGCGAAGCCTTGAACGTTACGCTCTCAATCCAGATTGCTTGGTCTTGGAAATCACCGAGTCGACTGCGATGCGTGATCCGGCCTCCAGCATGAGTATTCTGCAGAAACTGCACCAAATGGGTGTGAGAATCTCCATCGACGATTTCGGGACTGGATATTCAAGTCTTCTCTATCTCAAGCGATTACCCGCTGGCGAACTGAAAATCGATCGCGGTTTTGTGAGCGAGCTGTCACAGGGGTCTGAAGGTGCCGAGATCATTTCAGCAATCGTCGCACTAGGACGCTCGCTGAATCTCGAAATCGTGGCCGAAGGAGTTGAAACCCTCGCACAGCAGGAGTTTCTAACCAACCTCGGCTGCAGTTCCTTGCAGGGTTTCCTCCTCGGGAGACCAATGCTCCCCGATCAATTGATCGCGACAATCGCCCAAGATAATGCTGTTTGGGATATCGAGGAGATTGATGCCAATCACACGCCTAAGCTCGTGGCGCAGATTCCAGCCAATGCTTAGGCGTAATCTCGGCGGAACCGATTATGTCTCGACTTTGCCGCAAGAAGACGAAGCTCTGCCCTGTGTGCGCATCAACCTGATATCTACATTTATGTGCCCTATTTCCAAAGATGCGGCGCCTTAGACTTCAGGTATTCCGACAGTTTCTCTGGATGGATCGGCTTGGCTAGCAGGTTGAATTCGTAGCCATCATCTCTCGCCTGCCGAAGTATATCTGTGATTCCCGCCTGGCCTGAAAAGAGAACAATTAGAGTGCGGGGCAGTCGGTTCTGAATAGCGATGGCAAGATCGACCCCGTTCATTCCGGGCATCATGATGTCGGTCAGCAAGTAATCTGGTCTCAACTGGAGCGCAATATATAAGGCGGAGTCACCGTTATAGGCGCGCTCAGTACAAAAGCCACAGCGATTCAGGACTTCCGCGGTCGTATCGGCAATCAACTTCTGGTCGTCCACCACGGCCCTACCGGAGCCGCCCCAGTCGGAGACCCCGGGCCCAATCCTGCCTCGTCTACCGGGGCGGTCCCGATAGGGTTCTAACGTTCGTAATCAGTTGTTCTGAACGCGGCGTGACGGGCACACAAGCGAGGCACTGCAAGGCCGCGACGACATTGGCTAATCCTGGCCTATTTGGTGGCTTTGGTGGACTAACCCCTTCAATTGCGAGTGTCTCAATTGAAGGGGTCAGTCCAGCTTTGTGGGCCAATATGGGCCAATGCGCACCGGCAACCCGGGCGTCGATGGCATTCTTGGCAACGTGTATTCTGTAACTTACGAGGCGTCAATGTGTGGCTCGACTTCGAATGGTTGCCATTGCGCAACTGCCTCAGCGTCCCATTGAATGGAGTTCGGAAGCCTTGGCTATGGCAGCCCAGGCCAAGGTTCTCTCAGGCAACAAACTCGAGCAGTTGGTAGTGCGCCTCCAGCGTCATACGGGTCGACCCAAGGAGGCCTGCTGGAGATTAGTCATCCAGCATGGGCTCAAGGGGAGAAAGGAGCACCGGCGATGGACCGAGTCCGAACTCGAGATAATTCGCGAGGAACTGGTAAAACGGCCAATCGAGGAGGTTGCGAAAAAGATCGATCGGACACCGAAAGCGATCCGGAACATGCTCAGGCGAAATCGCCTTAGCCTACGCGAGATCCGTTGCGATCTTTTCTCAGTGGAAAGCCTCGCAAGCGCCCTTCGTGTTCGCAAAGCCGAGATCGTTTTCTGGATTGAACACGGATGGCTCCAGGCATCCATTGCCAGCCGCGGCAAGCGGAAATCCTACGCAATCACCCCGGAAGCGCTGTTGAATCTTTACAGGCAGCATCATGGTGATGTTTTGAAGCGCGGCATTCCGAATCATGCCCTGTTCGAGGCATACGTGCAGTACTGCTTTTCTCCGAAACATACGGTCGGAGAGCAGCTGTTGGATGTCCGGCGAGATAAGCGTGAGCGGTCAGCCTACGCAGCTGTGGGAACCAAGGATCCTGGTGCGGAGGGACAAGCTGCGGACGTCGAAAGGAAGCTATCGCGACGATATGGAGATCTGTAACCAGCCCCGGAAAGACTCAAAGATCCAGGGTGATTGAAGCTTGCCCAGCCTGCGGAGCACGGGGCGCGTGGTCTCGGCGATCGATTTGAGAGGTTGGGCCCAGCAGCACGTTGGTGATGCGCCCCTCACACATCACGCACAAATGGGCGCGCGAGGTGCTGTTGACCATACCCCGTGTTCGCGCGTTCCTCCTTGAAGACGTGCGCAATGGCGGCGATCCCAGCCGGCCGCAAGGCATCTGCGAGGTGAAGCTGAGCAAAGGCAAGACGGCGTACGCGGGCATCCTCCACGGAATTCCAATCTTTGCGGGCGTTTGTTAAATGGTGGAAGATTTG
>Ga0070764_10000516_pt1 | contig 15262 bp, 13 predicted proteins | sample HubBroMetageWRM4_FD_67287 | JGI IMG/M metagenome (GOLD analysis project Ga0070764, IMG submission 67287) | Warmed soil microbial communities from the Hubbard Brook experimental Forest, New Hampshire - Hubbard Brook CCASE Soil Metagenome WRM 4 | ecosystem: Environmental > Terrestrial > Soil >... | reverse complement strand
GTCGACCCGCGGAACATGCCGCCGCCCAGCATGTGGTCGAGGCGGGCGATGCCCGTCGAGACCCGCTCCTCGGAGGCCGCGTAGTCAAGCGCGACCGACGTGATCGGCAGCACGGTGAAGCCATGCGCGGAGATCAGGAAGGGGTACTCGTTCGTGCCGTGCGCTGACCCGCGGTACTTGACCACGCGGAGGCGGCGGGTGGAGATCTCCGCGTTGACCCGATGGTCGAGCACGATCACGCAGTCGGTGACGTACTCCTCGATCCCGTGTCTGGTGAGACTACCGCCTTCGTTGCCTCGCTCCCCGGTCAGGATGACGGTGACGCCCCGCTCGTCGAGCCAGCGCACCAGCCGGATGAGCTCCGATCGCACGATCGCGTCGTTGCCGAACGCGCCGAATATCACCTCGATGGTGTCCAGCACGACGCGCTTGGCACCCACCCGGCTGATCGCGTCGTCGAGGATGGCAAAGATCGGCTCGAAGTCGAAGTCCCCGGCCGGGACGATCTCGGACGCGTCCACCTGGAACGCGAGCACCGCGAGCTGGTCAGTGCGGACAAGCTCGTCGATGTCGAAGCCGAGCGATCGTACGTTGAGTGCGACCTTGGCCGCCGACTCCTCGAAGGTCATAAGCACGCCGCGCTCACCGTACTGGCGGGCGCCTGCGACAAGGAAGTTAAGCCCGAGCAGCGTCTTGCCCGCTCCCGCGCTGCCCGCCACCAGCGTCACCCGGCCCCTGGGCAGGCCGCCCCCGGTGATCTGGTCTAGCCCGGAAATTCCCGTGGGCGCCTTCTCCAGATCCGGACCCACCGCGCCGTCCGTCAAACTCGTAAGGACCGTGCTATCCATGCGGTCATCCTCCCCCGAGCAAAGCTTTGCGCCCTGTCCGAAAAGTGTTAAAAGTCCCCTGGGTAACTACGCATGAATCGCCATATCGGATCCCGGAGGAATTACGTGGGGAAATTAATACGAACTGGTCTGAAGCGGAGTAAATGGGCGTCCCCCGACGTCATTTCCCTTAAGCTCATCATACGTCTAGTTTGACGAAATACCCTTCGCATCGAGGGTGAAGTAGAAGGTGGCACCTTTGCCGACTGCGCCCTCGGCCCAGACATGACCTCCGTGGCGCTCTACGATCTGGCGCAGGCTGGCGAGGCCGATGCCGGTACCTGGGAATTCGCCTGGTTTGTGCAGCCGCTGGAACGGGGTGAACAACTTGTCGACGTAGGCGGCGTCAAAACCGGCGCCGTTGTCGCGCACGTAATAGCACATGGGGGCGTCCCCGACCGACATCGTCGCGAACTCAATCAGCGCATCGTCCCGGTGGGAGCTGTACTTCCAGGCGTTGTCAAGCAGGTTTTGCAGGACGGTACCGATCAGAGTGGGGTCGGCCAGCGCCCAGACAGGTTGCTGGATGACGAAGCGGACTCGGCGGTCCGGTCCGCTGCGCTGGAGTTCCTCGGCGATCTGGTTGGCCTCGGCACCGAGATCGACCGTTTGAAGGTTGATCTCGGCCCGCGAGACGCGCGAAAGGTCAAGCAGGGCGTCGATGAGCTTCGCCATCTGCGAGCTCGCGGCCTGGATCCGCCCGGCGTAGCCCCGGCCGTCCTCGCCGAGACCGTCAAAGCAGTCTTCTAGCAGGGCCGCGCTGAAACCTTCCATCGACCGCAGCGGAGCTCGCAGGTCGTGAGCGGCCGCATACGTGAACATCTCGAGCGCGCGGGTTCGTTCGGCCACGGTGTCTTCGAGAGCGGAGTTCATCGCGTGCAGACGGGCCACCAGACGGCGGTTCTCGCGGCGCAGCCTGGTGCGCTCGATGCCGGCGTTCACCCTTCGGATGAGATCGTCAGGCAGGACGGGCTTGGTTAGATATTCTTCGACCAGACCGACTGCGGCGATGGCATTATCGGCGGACGCGTACCCGGTGAGCAGTATCACCGTCAGGTCGGGGTCCTCGGATTTCAAACGGGTGGACAGGGCGATCCCAGTCGTATCGGGCAGCCGCTGATCGACTATCACCAGGTAAGGCTGGTCAGTGCTGCGGTTCGCCAGCACAGCCGCCCCGGATCCGAAAGACTCAGCTGTGATCCCGGCCAGAGCGAGGATCTCGATGACAGTCGACTGCATACCCGGATCGTCATCCACGATCTGGACAGCGGGCGGGCCAGGCGTTGTGTTACGGGGCTGCGGAACGTTCACTTGCCGGCCTTGGCTGCCTGGGCCACCAGGCTTAGCATTCTGCGCGTCTCGAAGGGCTTGCTGAGTACCGCGAAGACATGCGCCTTGACTGCTGTGCGCAGTCGTTCCTCCGTAGCGTAGGCAGTCATCAAGATGACCCGCGGTGGCGGCATCCCGATCTCCTCGAGCACCGATACGCCGTCGCGTCCTGGCATCCGGATATCCATCACAAGCACGTCAAAGGCCTTCGCCTGGACGGCACTGAACGCGGTTTCGCCGTCGGGGGCTGACGAGACGCGATAGCCGTGATGCTCGAGGATCGCGACCATGGTGTCGCGCATACCGACCTCATCGTCAACCACCAGCACCGCGGGCCCGTCTAGCTCGGCGGGCCCGTTCACTGCGGGACGCTTACCATCGCGACGAGGAAGGGCAGCGCACGTGTGAACGAACCGCCCGCCGCGGGCGTTGGGTTGGCCGGTGGAGTGTTGCTCCCTATCATGGCGCCCCCTCAGGGCGGGCTAATACTCTTTGTGTACATCCTACTGCGGAACGTAACTAAGTGGCGAGTGGCGATGAAAGTGACGTTCTGGCCCTCAGGCGCTGGGTTCTGCGGCTTTTGCCTCGCTGCGGGCGGCGGCGAGCAGCTGGCGGATCCGGCTCATCGCCTGCTCTGCTGCCGCCAGCTGGCCGAGGCTAGCCAGGCGCTGGGCCTGCAGCAGCTGTTCTTCGAGCGTGGCTAGCCGCGCCCGTTGCTCGGCCTCGGCCAGCGCGCGCATGATGACTGAGGGCAGGCGCGCGGGCCGGTCCTTCAGGACGTAATCGGTGGCACCCAGCTTGATGAGCGCGACCGCTGCTTCGTCTCCGAGCACGCCAGACCAGAAGACGAACGGTATGTCCGGGTAGAGGTCCTGAGCGATCTTGAGAGCGTCCTGGCCGGAGAAGCCGGGCAGGTGGTAATCGGACAGGATCACGTCTGGCTGGAAGGTCGCCAGCTGCTCGACAAACGACGCCTTGGTGTCAACGACAAACGCGGTGAAGATAAGGCCCGCGCTGGCCAGCAGGCGCTGGGCCAGCTCGGCGTCCCAGGCCTCGTCCTCCAGGATCAGGATGCGCGCACTGCGTACCGCTGAGTTCGCCTCGCCTCCGGTCTCGGCGTTCGCTTGCCTTGGCACGGTGATTGTCTCCGGCTGGCCAGTTTCCTGCTCGACGCCCCGCTGCTCGCCGCTGCGATGCTGACCGCTCATTGATGTCCTACCTCGAATTCGATTTTCGGCCCGAAGCTGGGGGCGGGCTCGTTCAAGAGCAACCAGAACACGCCAAGGGCCTTGACCGCCTCGGTGAAGTCGGCGAACTTTACCGGCTTCCGCACGTACGCATTGGCGCCGTTGCGGTAGCTGACCAGGATGTCCTCTTCCAGTTTGGAGCTGGTCAGGACGACCACCGGGATCATGTTCGTCCGGTCGTCGGATCGCATCCTGCGCAGAACCTCAAGGCCGCCGACCTTCGGCAGGTTCAAGTCGAGGAGAATAAGAGCCGGAATCGGCACGTCGGCGCCGTCGTCGGGGAAGAGGTACGCCAGAGCCTCGGCGCCGTCGCGCATTACGACGACCTCGTTGCTGATGCCGCTTTTCTTGAAGGCCCGGAGCGTCAGCGCCTCGTCGTCTGGATTGTCCTCGACCAGCAAGATGGTTCGGCTTGTCATGCGCTGTCCTTCCCGTCCAGGGTGAAGTAGAAAGTCGCGCCCGCACCGACGGCGCCCTCGGCCCAGACATGTCCGCCGTGGAGTTCCACGACCTGCCGGACGCTGGCCAGGCCGGTGCCGGTGCCGGGGAAGTCGCGGACCGGATGCAGCCGCTGGAACGGCTGGAACAGCTTGTCCGCATAGGCCGGATCGAAGCCGGCCCCGTTGTCGCGCACGTAACAGCACACGGCGGCGTCCCCGCTCGGCGCCGTCCCGAACTCGATCGACGCATCGTCCCGGCCGGACGTGAACTTCCAGGCGTTGTCCAGCAGGTTTTCCAGGACCGTACGGATAAGCCCAGGGTCCGCCCAGGCCTGGACGGGTTTCTCGATAGCGAAACAGACGCGCCGACCCGGGTCCCTGCGCTGGATCTCCGCGGCGATCCGGGCCGCCTCCGAGCCGAGATCGACCTGTTGCGGGTGCAACTCGGACCGCGAGATGCGCGACACCTGCAGCAGGTAATCGAGCAGTTGCCCCATCTGCTCGCTGACCGCGACGATCCGCTCGGCGTAACCGCGGCCTTCCTCGCCGAGAACCCCCCCGAAGTCTTCCAGCAGGACCCCGCTGTAACCATTGAGCGCCCTCAGCGGAGCCCGCAAGTCGTGGGAAACCGCGTAGATGAAGCTCTCCAGGCTCTGGCTAGTACGCTCAAGGTCCTTCACCCGGAGCTGCGCGGTTACGTCTCTGATGGCTGCGGTGACGACGATGCCGTCATCGGTGTCGATGGCGGACAAGGAGATCTCGGCCGGGAAGGTGCTGGCGTCGCGCCGGCGCCCGGCGAGCGCCATGCCCGCGCCCATCGGCCGGGGCCGCGGGTCAGCAACGTACTGGGCCCGGTGGCCAGGATGCACGGCGCGGGCGGCATCAGGGACCAGCATCTCGACCCGCTGGCCGACAAGTTCCGCACGCTCGTAGCCGAACAGCCGCTCCGCCTGGGCGTTGACCAGGACGACCCGGCCGTCGGCGGCTATGCACACCATCGCGTCGGGAGCCGCTTCCAGAAGCGCGGCGGACATGCCGTCGGGCAGCGGTGCCGGCGTCGCCGGGATCGATGATGTCACAGTTTGTATTGTAGCAGTTACTTTAGGTGATGGCTGGATGGTCGATATCATCGTGTCCTTCCGCCGCGCTCACGGTGAAGTAGAAGGTGGCGCCGCGGTCCACGGCGCCCTCGGCCCAGACTCGCCCGCCGTGGCGTTCGATGATCCGCCGGACGCTTGCCAGGCCGATCCCGCTACCTGGGAACTCGGTAACCGCATGGAGCCGCTGGAATGGCTGGAACAGATTGCCCCCGAAGGCGGGATCAAAGCCGGCCCCGTTGTCGCGTACATAGCAGCAGACTCCTGCGTCGTCGGTAGCGGTGGTGCCGAACTCGATGGTGGCGCTGTCGCGCTTGGCGGTATATTTCCATGCGTTGTCGATCAGGTTCTGCAACACGGTGCGGATGAGAACGTGATCCGCGTTTGCCCAGACGCCTTCCTGGAGGACGAAGCGGACCCGGCGGCCGGGCTCGCGGGCTTGCAGTTCACCGGCGATCGCGGCGACCTCCGCGCTGAGATTGACCGGTCCTAGGCTCAATTCCGCGCGCGACACCGATGACAGGTTAAGCAGGTCATCGATGAGTGCGGCCATCCGCTCCGTGGCCGCCTGGATCCTCTCCGCGTACCAGCGGCCTGTTTCGTCCAGACGGTCGCCGTAATCCTCCACAAGCGCTTCGCTGTACCCGCTCAGCGCCCGCAGCGGGGAGCGCAGATCATGGGCGACCGAGTAGGTGAACGCCTCCAGGTTCTTGTTGGCCACCAGCAGCTCAGCCGTACGCTGCTCGTTGAGCGTCCGGATCTCGGACTGGGCGTCGCGGAGGTCCTCGAGGATGTTGAGGCTCGCCCTGAGCGTTGCCTCGGCCATGAGGCGGTCGGCTGTCGAGTCCTCGAGAATGTTGAGGACGGCGACCTGCGTGTCCTTGAGCTCATTGACGAAGTCCCCGAAGATGTTGGGGGTGATCCGGGCGGAATCCGCTGGACTCAGGTCATGACCCGGGACCGTTCGCACCGGTTCGACCAGGCTCATTGGTCATTACCTCTGGCCGCGGCTCGCAGGTCTTCGATCTCCCTCTTGAGCTCGACCATGCGCAGTTCCCGTCCGACGGTGAGCTTCTGGAAGCGCTCAAGCTCGGCGAGCCGCTCGAGTTCCCGTGCTCGCTGTATGGCCACTTCTGCCTCAGCCCGCCTCTGGGCGGTGATGTCGCGGGCGGCGGCGAACACGCCGAGCACGTTGCCGCCCGCGTCCTTGTACACCGTGGCGTTGTAGAGCACGTCGGTTACGCCGCCACCCACGTGGCGGATGGTCAGCGGGTAATCGGTGACGAGGCCCCGTGCGAAAACCTGGCGGTAAGCCGCGCGGGCCCGGTCCGGCTCGGTGAAGTAGTCCGAGAAGTCGGTGCCGACCAGGTGCCGCCGCTCCACCCCGGTCACCCGGATCGTCGCCTCGTTCACGTCGGTGATCTTGCCCTCCGCGCTGATCGTCACCAGCGGGTCCAGGCTGGCCTCGATCAGGCTGCGGGCGTACTGCGACGCGAGGCGAGCCTGCTCGCGCTCGCGTACGCGCTCGGTGATGTCGCGGGCGATCGACGAGGCGCCGACGATTCCGCCGGCCGCATCATGCATGGGCGAAACGGTGAGCGAGATCGTGACGGTCGCGTCGTCCTTCCTGCGTCGCGTGGTCTCGTAGGGGCCGACCCGCTCGCCGATGCGGATCCGGCCAAGGATCTCGACCATCTCGTGGCGACGGTCTGCCGGCATCAAGGTCGAGACGGACTGCCCGATTATCTCCGCTGCGGCGTAGCCGTAGATCCGCTCCGCCGCCTTGTTCCACGTCGTGATGACGCCTTCCATCGTCTTGCTGAAGATGGCGTCGTCCGATGAGTCGACGATAGCGGCCAGGAACTCCGCCTCGGCTGCGCGACGGCCCGGGTGCCGTGGACGTGGGGCCACGAGTTTTTGCGGTGAATCGCCCGAGTGCATTGTCATGAGAAACCTCCTACCGCGAACCGGCATCGATCGAGCCGGTCGGCACCGTGTAGTTCACGTGCCCGCCCCCGAGCGGTAGTCACGGATCCGCTTCGTACGGATACATTATATAGGTTACGGCGCTGGAATTCGATTCCCGTAAGCGCTAAGAATCCTCTAGCAATGGGGTGATCAGGGGCACGTGCGAACAATTTTCACAATTGGCACTAAAGCCGTCGAGCGCGTAATTATTCGGGCGATCTCAGTGGACGGGGGATGTTACCAACCCGAGGACGATGAGCACGACTATGACAAGGATGACGGTGATCACCACATTTTGCCTGACCTGGCGCAGGCCGATCATTACCTGACGCTCGGCCTCCTTGGCCGTGCCTGCCGAGGTCATGGCTGACTGCGCTGCATGTACCGCGGCCTCGGCAGCGGCCCCGGCGCCGGCCTGCAATTCGTTATAAGCCCGGAGAGCGACGGCGATATCTGCCTCCACCTTGGCCGCCGCTGCCTCAATCCGGTCCAGCGCGGCGACGCTGATAGCCGCTGCGCGCCAGGCTTCCGACTGGACGGCGACATCGCTGGCGGCGTAGGTCGTATCCAGGGGCGTCATCTCCGCCTCGGGCCTCAGGGCGAGGATCCCATAGGCCTTGCGCTCGCCGTCCTCGGCGGTTCCCGCTGCAGTTACGGTGGCCTCGGCGTCGGTCGCAGCAACGTCCGCTCGTAGGGCTTCTCTTTCCGCGGTGGCCGCCGACGCGTCGTGCAGAAAGCTGATCACAGCCTCCCTCGCGAGCACGCCCACATCAGGAGGGCCATGCGGGGCAGTCCCGGACCGCAGCCGGGTTTTTCGTGTCACGGGCATGGCATCTCCTTGAGGAAGGTCATTCTATGTAGTTCTTTGATTACTATACGTGGTCGACGTTTAGCCGTCGCGGTCCGAAGCGTGCCGGACGGCGAAGGCAGCAGCCTCCGTGCGGCGGTGCATGCCAAGCTTGGCCAGCAGTGAGGACACGTAGTTCTTCGCCGTCTTTTCCGCGAGGAACATGCGCTCCGCGATCTGGCGGTTGGTCAGTCCTTCGCCGACCAGCTCAAGCACCCGCCTCTCCTGCCCGGTCAGCACCGCCACCGGGTCCTCGCTGGCCACGCGGTCCCGCAGCCGCGCCATTGCCTGGCGTTGCTGCGGGACCAGCAGCGACTGGCCGGACGCGTACGGCCGCACGGCGCTGACGAGGTCGGCTCCGTATGCCTGCTTCGACAGGTAGCGCGCGGCGCCCGTCATGATCTCGCCGAGGAGGGCCTGCTGGCCTGGCTCGGCCAGGACCGGCCACAGGTCTCCGGCGAGGGTAGTGACCAGCTCGACGTGCTCGCCGAGGGTCCGGCGCAGCATCTCCTGCACGTCTGTGGCGACGTGATCAAGGTCGAGGACCTGCGGGCGGATCACCTCCCGGCGGACGAGGGCGAGCCGCCTCGGCGCGAAGCTTGGCGCTTGTTCGGCTGCCAGCGTGATCTGCGTGAGGTCGCGGCGGGCTGACTCCAGGCGCTTGGGCCAATCGGGCCCGGATGGCACGGCGAGTTCCGCTGGGACAAAGGGTGCGCAGCTGAGGATCACGGCGAGGAGGTTGTTGAAGTCATGCGCGATCCCGACCGCGAGCTGGCCGAGGCTCTCCAGGCGCTCGGCCTGCTGCAGTTGCGCCCGCTGTCGGTCTTCCGGAGATTCCTGGTTCTCGGGGGGCCCGGCGCCGGATTTGACCTCGGACCTGTCTTGGAATTCGCGGCGCTCGGTTGCCGGATCGACCATATAGAGTCATCCCCCGTGCTCTCAAAAGGCCCTGCGGTGCGGCGGGCCGCGATGCAAACCCGCCTGATCTCATCACTGAGAGTAATATTATCATACGTTTACAGTTATATCCTTCGCGCTCAGCAATCACACCCGCCACACCACATTCGGCCGACATGACCGGTTTGTCGTTCATGGGGCGTCCTTCGCGTCGAGGGTGAAGTAGAAAGTGGCACCGCCGTCCACGGCGCCCTCGGCCCAGGTCCGGCCGCCGTGCCGGTCGATGATGCGCTGGACGCTGGCTAGCCCGGTGCCGGTGCCCGGGTACTCGCTGGCGGCGTGCAGCCGCTGGAAGGGCTGGAACAGCTTGTCCGCGTAAGCCGGATCGAAGCCGGCCCCGTTATCGCGGACGTAGCAGCAGACAGGGGCGTCATCAACGGGCGTGGCCGCGAACTCGATGGTGGCGTGCTCGCGGCCGGCGGTGAACTTCCAGGCGTTCTCGAGCAGGTTCTCAAGCACGGTCCGGATCAGCGGGCGGTCCGCTTTGGCCTTGACGCCGTCCTGGACGGTCACCAGGACCAGGCGGCCGGGGTCACGCGCGCGTAGCTGGCCGCAGATGGCGGTGACCTCGGCGCTGAGGTCGACGTCCTGCAGGTTCATCTGGGCGGTTGACACCTGGGACAGATGCAGCAGGTCATCGAGCACGGTGGCCATGTGCCCGCTGGCCGCCTGGATGCGCCCGGCGTACCCGCGTCCGGTGTCGTCCAGCCGGCCGCCGTACTCCTCGACCAGGGCTTCGGAGAACCCGCTCAGCGCCCGCAGCGGGGTGCGCAGGTCATGGGCGGCGGAGTAGGTGAAGGCGGCCAGGTTCTTGTTGGCCCGCTCCAGGTGCACGGTGCGCTGCTGCACCCGCTGTTCCAGCGTCGCGTTCAGGGCCTGGATCTCCCCGGCTCGCCGGAGCGCCTCGCGCTCGGCGTCCTTGCGGGACGTGATGTCGCGGTTGATCTCCATGAACCCAAGCAGCGCCCCGCCGGGCCCGCGCTGTGCCGCCCAGCGGCTCTCCACGATGATCGTCTGGCCGTCGGCGCGCCGGTGCCTGACTTCGCCGTCCCAGCGGCCGCGCCGGGTCGCGGCTGCCTCGATCCCGGCCAGCGGCTCGGGGAACTGTGTGCGGAGCATGTCGTGGGCTATCTGCCCCATAGCCTCGGCGCGGGTAAAGCCGTAGATCTGCTCGGCGCCCGCGTTCCAGTACGTGATGCGACCGTCCGGGTCCCGGACGAAGATCGCGTCGTAGGCCAGTTCGAGCAGCGCGGCCTGCCCGGCGATGACCTTCTCCCTGGCCAGGCGTTCGGACGGGTCGGTGATCGCGACGATCGCATAGTCGACCTCTCCGCCCGCACCGTATACCGGGCGCCCCCAGACCTCGAGGGAAGTCACGGAGCCATCCGGCTTGTGGACCTCCATGTCGTCGACGTGCGACCGGAGGCCTCGCAGTGCCCGGACGAGGGGCAGGTCCGTTGTCGGGTACGGCCGGTCCGTGCCGGCCTGGAAAATACGGTAGGACTCGGCCAGCTCATCGCCACCGATGCCCGGTACGACGCCCTGGCCAAGCAGACGTTCACCCTCGTCGCTTGTGTAGTAGGGCCGGCCGCCCGGCGCCGCGATGAACACTCCTACCGGCATGACGTCGAGGAACTGGAACAGCCGGCTCTCGCTTTCCCGCGTCTCCCTCTCGGCCTCGGCCCGTCGCGCCGCGGTGGCCACGGCCAGCCGGCGCCGCCTCTCGGCGCGCTGCGCCAGCCAGACCACCAGACCCACCAAGCCCCCCAGGACAAGCCCGAGGGCAGTGCCGTCGCCGGTGAAGGTGTTCTCGGAGATACGCCCCGCGGCCACGGCCCGGCCGGTGATGGCCAGCCATTCGGCCAGGGCGAGAGCCAGCGCGCCGACTGGCATCGGGAGCCACCTGGGCAGGCCCGCATGACCCGCGTGGGTGTCCCGCCAGGCGGCGCTGAGCAGGGCCAGCGCGAGAACGAGCAGGGTCACGGCGGTGAGGAAAGCCATCGCCGACACATGCCACCACCCGTAAGTCGCGGGGTTGCCTGTGGCGTACCCGAAGGTCGCTATGACCGCGATCGCGCCGATGGCAGATGCCGCCGCGGCCACCACGGCCGGCCGCCGACGGGGCCGCCACGGACCCCACACAAGCAGGGCCGTGCCGGTCAGCGCCAGGCACACCGCGGTATTGGTCGCTGGCCTCCCGGGCACGACGTGCGGCGCGCTGAGATAGGCCTTCACGAACAGCTGATCGATTCCGAAATCACGGCGAAGGGCATATTCGGCCAGTATCGCCGTGCCGAGGCCGGCGTCGAACACGCCCGCTGCCAGCACCGCCCTGGGCCGCCTCCTGACCAGCGCGACGAGCGCGACCCCGGTCACAACGAAGGCCAGCGCGGTATTGAATGACATCGGATTCTCGCTGCCGAAGCGCAAGATCGCCGTGGCCCGCGCAAACCAGGCTGCCATCACGGTCAGGCCGACGGCGGCGCACAGCAGGCCCCCTGCCGTAGTGATCGCATCCGGCACCCGCCCGTTGCGCAGCGGAATGCCGGCCGGGTCATCAGGCTCGGCCGGATGCGGGGCGAGCGGGACGGCCGGCGCGCCCAGGGGAAGGGCCGGCGCGCCCGGGGGCGGGGCGAGCAGGGCGGCCGGCCCGGCCGCGGGCGCCGATCGCACCCCGTCTGCCCCTTGGGTCAGCATGCCTCTCCATCCCCGACGCCAGGCCCGGTAACGGCACGAGGCTCCCCACGTGGCGGACGCCGCGCGCAAGGCATCACCCGCCCGACCGAGGCCGACCCTGCGCGAACCCCCATGCAATGCTGGCCAGGCCCTGGCGGCTTCCCCGCTAGCGTCTCGGGTACTTCAAGCGACACAGCACGTGAACCGGTCTCGTTAGCCTCAATAGTACCACAGATAGTTATTACTACATTACATATTGTGACGAACTATGAGGTTGTATCCCGGACCGCATAGGCCCGCCCCCGACGCGGGGGCACCGGGGGCGGACGGGAGACGGGCCGGGGAGGCTGAGGCGGTAGCCTTCCCGGCCCGAGCCTGTGCTAGCTGGAGATCTCGGCGGCGTAGTCGGCGAACGGCAGGGTGCCGTCCCACAGGTCGGTGTCGTGCGCCCAGTAGAAGACGGTGAACCCGCAGGACCGGGCCTGGGCCAGCGAGACGGCCATCTCACCGGTCGTGGAGGTGTTGGTGTAGAAGGTGTTCAGGCTGGCCGGGTCGTTGTAGCCGGGGTTCTCCCCGCCCACGGTCAGCCCGTACTGGTTGGCGATCCTGGTGATCCACCGGGTCGCCGACCAGGAGTCCATCGACGGCGTGGTCAGCGCCAGCGAGTCATCGGAGGTCACGCAGGTGTCGTTGGCGCCGGACTGGTCGGCGACGGAGGAGACGTAGGCCATGACGTTGCTCGTGGTGGGGAGGTCGGCGTAGTAGAGCTGCCAGACCGCGCCGGCGTTGGTGGTGCCGTCGGCGGGCAGGTTGGCCGCCTCGGCCTCGGTCAGCACGTCGGGCCTGGTGCCCGAGCCGGGAGTGAGCAGCTGGTAGTAGCCGGTGAACCCGAGGCCGGAGAGGGTGGTCATCTGCCAGCCGGTGACGTTGTCCAGGCCGCCGACGTACCAGGTGATCCACGTGGCGAGCTGCGCCTTGGTCAGGCCCGCGGTGCCGGGCTTCCAGCTAGGGTCGGGGTTCTTGGTCATCCCGGTGGGCAGGCCGCTGCCGGTCAGGGCGGAGGGGTTGAACGCCCACCAGCCGGTGCCGCCTGGGTAGAGCATCTCGCCGTCCCCGCCGGAGTTCAGCCGGATCGCCCAGAAGGTGCTCAGCGGGACGTTCGCGGCGATCTTGTTCAGGTAGGTGACGGCGGCCGCGCGGACCGCGGCGGAGAACACGAAGTCCGGCTCGGCCGACACGTTGCCGTTCTGGTCGATGTAGGTCGCGTTCGCGAGCTTGAACACCCATTGCGGCGGGGCGGCCATGCCGAGGCCGAGGGTGACTTTCATCCCGGCCGCCTTGTAGGCCTTCAGCTGGGTCTGAATGCCGGCCATGTAGGAGGCGGAGAACGTGCCCTGAGAGGTTTCGTAGTCGGCCCAGTCGAATTCCATCATCGCCATCTTGACCCCGCCGGCGGATTCGGTGGCGGCAGTGGCGGCCTGGGTGTCCAGCGTGCCGTACATCATCGTGGCAGGGGGGGCGGGCGCGGCATGGGCGTTCAGCGAAAGTGCCAGGCCCACGCCGATCAGAGCCACGGCCGACCCGGCCGCCGCGGCGACCTTGGTCCGATGCCGCATCGGGCTGCGTACCGTGCCCGTGGGCGGTGATTTTGCTGTTCTGCTGAATTTCCGGCTCAGGACCATGACACTTCCGTCTCTTATTCACTGCACATTCGTCTCGTGATCTATTCACCACTCTCCGTGTTTTCATGGGTGCGCGCCAGAGGCGCAGTCCCTGGGTATGGCACGTCATTGTCCCGTCTTTTCGCGCCGGGCCCATTTAGCCCTGGGCCTTTCGGCCCGGGTCATTCGGCCCGGGTCATTCGGCCCGGCCGCTGCCGCCGGTGAGTTATGTATTCGGAAATCGCATGCGGGCATGCCGACGGGCGGCGTGACCGCCGGGCGTGAAGGGGTGGTGATGCCGCTACGCTCAGCCCACGTAGAAGATGCCGAGTCCCAGGGCGACGCAGATGCCGGCGATGATCCAGAAGCGGACGACGATCGTCGTCTCTGCCCAGCCGGTCAGCTCGAAATGGTGCTGCAGCGGGGCCATCTTGAAGACCCGTATCCCTCGCCCGGTTCTGATCCTGGTCACCTTGAAGACGGTTACCTGAATGACGTCGGACATCGTGACGATCACGAACAGCCCGCCGAGCAGGAACAGCAGCAGCTCGGTGTGCGTGGTGATGGCCAGCCCGGCGAGCGCGCCGCCGAGGGCCAGGGATCCGGTATCGCCCATGAAGATCTTGGCGGGCGGCGCGTTCCACCACAGGAACCCGGTGCAGGCGCCCATCACGGTCGCGGCGACGATGGCCAGGTCCTGCGGGTCGCGGACGGGGTAGCAGCCCTGGAATAGGTAGACGGTGCAGTCGTTACGCAGCTGCCAGATGCCGATGATCATGTACGCGGCGAAAGCGAGGATCGCCGCCCCGGTCGCCAGGCCGTCAAGGCCGTCGGTCAGGTTCACCCCGTTGGACGTTCCCCACACCATGACGACGACCCAGATCACGAAGAGCACAGGCCCGAGCGATATCCCGAAGTCCGCGTAGAAGGACAGGTGCGTCGAGGCGGGGGTCAGGTCCCACCCGTCGGGGAACCTGATCGCGAGCACCGCGAAGATGCCGCCGACGATGGCCTGGCCCGCGAGCTTCGCCCCGCTGCGCAGGCCGAGGCTGCGCTGCATGTACAGCTTGATGAAGTCGTCCGCGAAGCCGACGAGCCCGAGGCCGGTCATCAGGAACAGCACAAGCAGCCCGGATGCGGAGAAGCGGTCGCCGGTGACGATGTGGCCGATGAGGTATCCGGCCAGCGACGCGGTGATGATCACCGTGCCGCCCATGGTCGGCGTGCCGCGCTTGGACAGGTGCCCGGCCGGGCCGTCCGACCTGATCTCCTGGCCGTACCCGCGCCTGGTGAAGACCTTGATCGCCAGCGGGGTGCCGAACAGCGCGAAGAACAGCGAGACGGCGGCGGACAGCAGGACGGTCTTCACCGGGCCGCCTCCAGCTCAAGATCGGCCGCGACGCCCTCGAGCCGGGCCGCGCGGGATGCCTTAACCAGTACAACGTCGCCGGGTTTCAGCCTGTTCACGAGCGCCTCAACCGCGCCCGCCGCGTCCGGCACGGCGATTGCCTCGCCGAGCCAGGACCGCACGCCCCGGGCGGCCGCCAGGATCGGCGCCGCCTCGTCCCCGACCACGATCAGCCCGGCCAGCCCGGCGCTGGCGGCGAACTCGCCGACCTCGGCGTGGCTGGCCGGCGAGGAGTCGCCGAGCTCGGCCATGTGGCCGAGGACAGCGAAGCCGCGGCCGTCCCGCGCCAGGTGCCGCAGGGCGTCGATGGCGGCCCGCACCGACTCCGGGTTCGCGTTGTAGGCGTCGTTGATGATCGTCACTCCGTCCGCCCGCTGGCGGACCTCCATCCGCCACCTGCTGCGCGCGACGGCGGCGGAAAGCCCGTCCGCGGTCTCGCCGAGGCCGAGGCCGAGCTCGCCGGCCAGGGCCGCGGCAGCCAGGGCGTTCGGTACGTTATGCGCGCCGTGCAGCCGCAAGCTGACCGGCGCGGAACCCTCCGGTGTCAGCAAGGTGAAGCTGGGACGCCCCAGGTCGTCCAGGCGGATGTCCGCGGCCCGGAATGACGGCTGGGGCCCGCCTGACTGGATACCGAAGGTGACGATGCGGGCGCCGGTGCGCGCGGTCATGGCAAGGACGCGGGGGTCGTCGGCGTTCAGGATGGCCACGCCATCGGGGGGGAGCGCCTCGACCAGCTCACCCTTGG
>Ga0070764_10000513_pt1 | contig 15307 bp, 16 predicted proteins | sample HubBroMetageWRM4_FD_67287 | JGI IMG/M metagenome (GOLD analysis project Ga0070764, IMG submission 67287) | Warmed soil microbial communities from the Hubbard Brook experimental Forest, New Hampshire - Hubbard Brook CCASE Soil Metagenome WRM 4 | ecosystem: Environmental > Terrestrial > Soil >... | reverse complement strand
AGTCGAAAAGTCCGGCCTCGCGTGGGAAGACTATAAGACGCAAATCCGCAACAACCTGCTGACCCAGGAAGTAATCCGCAAAGAAGTCGGCCAGCGCATCAACATTGGCAATGACGAAGTGAAGAAATATTACGACGCGCACCAGAACGAATTCACGCGGCCCGAGCAGGTAGTACTCTCCGAAATTTTCCTGAGCACCGACGGCAAAAGCCCAGAAGAAATCGCGGCGATTCAGCGCAAGACGGAAGATCTGCACGCGCGCCTCGATAAGGGCCAGGACTTCTCCGAACTTGCGAAGCGCTACTCGGAAGGTTCCACCGCGAAGGATCAGGCGGGCGAACTCGGCACGTTTGGCAAGGGCGAGCTTGCGCCGTCGCTCGAAGAAGTCGTGTTCAAGCTCGATAAGGGCCAATACACCGGCGTGATCCAGACCAAGACCGGCTTCGAAATTTTGAAGGTCGATGCGAAGTATCAGGCCGGCTTGCAGCCGATGGATAAGGTCGAAAACGAAATCATGAACAAGATTTACATGGAGCGCATGACGCCCGCGATGCGCGACTATCTCGCCGAGCTACGCGAAGAAAGCTACGTGATGGTGAAGCCGGGATACATCGACTCGGCCGCGGTTCCTGGCGCGAGCGTGATCACCGAAGTGGCACCGACGCCCGACACCGCCGACAAGAAGAAGAAAGACAAGAAGAAGGTTCCGTTCCCCAAAGTGAATGGATAATGAAGGCCGTTTACGTTTGTGATCTGCAGGACGGGCAGGCGCTGACCTGCACGTTCCTCGTGCGCAGCAAGGAAGTCCGCAACTCTCCCCGCACCGGAAAATCTTGGCTTGAACTCGCGCTCGCCGACCGCACCGGCTCAATCAGCGGGAAAATGTGGGATGGATTCGACGCGATCGTGAAGACGTTTGAGCGCGACGACGTGGTTCAGGTGCGCGCGCGTGTGAAGCTTTACAACGCGCAGAAGGAACTGACGATCGAGCAGATCGTTTCGGTGCGCGACGGCGAATACGATCTCGCGGATTATCTGGCGCACACGAAATACGACGTGGAGAAGTTGTACGCGGATTTGCGCGCGTCTGTGGCCGCGATGAAGAATCCGTGGCTAAAGCAGCTGCTTGAGAGCGTCGTGACTGATCCCGCGATTGCACCGAAGCTGAAGCGCGCGCCGGCGGCGATGACGATGCATCACGCGTTTTGCGGCGGATTACTTGAGCACGTCGTGGGACTCATTGGGCTTTCGCGCGCCGTGGTGGCGCACTATCCCGAACTCGATGGCGACCTGCTGCTTGCGGGAATCGTGCTGCATGACATTGGCAAGATCGACGAGCTGAGCTACGGGCGCGGAATTTCGTACACCACCGAAGGCCGCTTGCTCGGCCACATCAGCATCGGCGCGCGGCGAGTGCGCGAGAAGATCGCAGCATTTCCGGGATTTCCACCGGAGCTGGCGATTCTCGTGGAACACTTGATCTTGAGCCACCACGGGTCGCTCGAATTCGGCTCTCCCACGCTGCCGCAGACGCGCGAAGCGATCGCGCTGCATTTTCTCGACGATATGGATTCGAAGATGGCCGCGATGCGCGCGTCGATCGAAGCTCCGGCCGGTGGTGGCGACTGGACCGATCGCAATCCGGCGCTGCGCCGCGAAATTTTGCGCACCGAACAGTATCTCGGCTCGAGTGGCGCGGGTGACGCGGCTGCGCCTGTAAAAGCTCCGGAACCAAAGAAGTCGGCGTGATGGATGCGTGCCATGCAGGATGAAAATCTGAAAGCAGTGTCGCCGCGACGTTCGGTGCTAGATCTTGCGCCGCTCGAGCTTGATTGCATGAATACGCTCTGGCCGTTGGGCGAAGCCACGGTGCGCGAGATTCGGGACGGACTCGCGGCTCGACGGCCACGCGCTTACACGACGATCATGACGATCATGGATCGGCTCGCGCGCAAAGGCGTCGTGGAGCGGCGCAAAGTAGGCCGCGCTTACAAGTACGCGCCGAACCTCAGCGAAGATGACGCACGGGCGCAGGCGCTGGGCCAAGTGGTGGAAAGTTTTTTCGGCGGATCGCGCGAAGCGGTGATGGCGCATCTCACGCGTCCGCTGATCGCGGCAACTGTGCCGGTGAAGGCGCCGATTCCGTTTTTGGTGCCCCGCGCACCCAAGAACGGCTCGGGCAATCCCGCACTTTAATTTTGAAGTTTTGAAGAAACTGAAATGGCGGCCACGTTTCCAATTGAATTCAAGATCCGGGACACGGTGATCCGGCCCGCGACGGTGCTTGCGCCGATGGCCGGCGTCACAGACACCGTGTTCCGACGCGTAATCCGCGGGCTCGGTGCTTGCGGGCTGATCATGACCGAGTTCACCAGCGCCGAGGGCCTCACCCGCAGCTCGGCCCGCACGCTTCACTATCTTTACTTCGACAACGACGAGCATCCGATCTCAGCGCAGATTTTTGGCTCTGTGCCGGAAGTGATGGCCAAGGCCGCCGCGCTTACCGAAGACCTCGGCTTCGATCAGATCGACATCAATTGCGGCTGCCCCGTAAAAAAAGTAGTGAAGTGCGGCGGCTCAGGACTCTTGAAGGATCTCGTCCACCTGGAAAAACTTTTCGGCGCGGTGCGCGACGCGGTGAAAATTCCGCTGACGATCAAAATCCGTTCCGGCTGGGACGATAACCACATTGTCGCCGTGGAAGTGGCGCGCATGGCGGAGCGCATCGGCGTGGAAGCCATCGCCGTGCATCCGCGCACGCGCATGCAAGGCTACGCGGGCTCGGCGGATTGGAACGTGATTCGCGACGTGAAGTCCGCGGTGAAAATTCCGGTGATCGGTAACGGAGACGTTCGCGTGCCGCAGGACGCAGTGCGTATGGTGGAAACCACGGGCTGCGACGCGGTGATGATCGGCCGCGCTGCGTCGTTCAATCCCTGGATTTTCCGCCAGATCGCGGACTATCTCGCGACTGGCACATACACCGAGCCGACCGAGCATGACCGCTACCAGCTCCTCGCGGGCTACTTCCGCAATTTAATCGACTCGGGAATGCCGGACGCCGTTGGAAAGATGAAACAGTTTGCGAGCCTGTTCACGCACGGCGTTCGAAACGGTGGGGAACTGCGCCATGCAGTGCACCACTCCGCGACGGGCGAGGAAATTCTAGGAAAAGTGGACGCGTTCTTCACGCAGTCTACGGCCTCGTCGGGCGACTAAGCTCCAAGCGCCGCACCTGCCAAATCTCTATTCTTCGCGAGTAATCAGGAGTTGCTTGTACGCTTCGCGGCGTGTGATGCCGCGTTCGCGCGCGACGTGCTTCAGCGCGGCCTTGTTGTCGAGGCTGCGCTCTTTCATGATCTGCGCCACGCGCGAGGCGAGCGGCATTTTGGCGTGCGCGTCTTGCTCGGCGGCGTGCAGCGCTTCACCATCGGACTGGCCAATCAGCAGCGTGATCTCGCCGCGCGGCGGCTTGGCGCGAACGGCCGCGAGCAAATCTTCCAGGTGGCCGCGCGTAAATTCCTCGTACATCTTCGTCACTTCGCGCGCGATCATGCCCGGGCGGTTGCCGAGCAGGTCGAGCGCGTCTTCAAGCGTGTCCACCAGTCGGTGCGGCGCTTCGTAAAGAGCGAGTGTGCGCGGTTCATCGGCCAGCGTACGGAGTTTTTTGCGACGCTCGGTGGGCCGTGCCGGCAAAAAGCCAACGAATGTGAACTCTTCAATCGGCATCGCGGACGCCGCGAGTGCCGTAACGAATGCCGACGCGCCGGGAAGCGGCACGACTTTCACGCCGTGGCGGACGCACAGGCTTACGAGTCGATGCCCGGGATCCGAAATTGCCGGAGTTCCGGCGTCGCTCACGAGCGCCACTTGCGCGCCTTGCTCCAGCTCGATGATGATCTCGGGCGCGCGCGTGATTTCGTTGTGCTCGTGGTAGCTCACCGTGCGCGTGGAAATTTCGAAGTGCGAGAGCAGCTTGCTGGTTTGGCGCGTGTCTTCGCAGGCGACCAGATCGACGGTCTTCAGCGTCTGCAGCGCGCGCAGCGTAATGTCGTCCAGGTTTCCGATCGGCGTCGCAACGATGTAGAGGCAGCCCGCGGTGGGCTCGGCAGGTTTTGTTTTTGGCATCTTCGGCTCGACGGCCAGTTTAACATAGCGCGTAGAATAGCCTGCCGCGCAGGCTGTTCTCTTACAAATGCACCTTCAACTCGTAAAGGCGCAAAAAATCGGCCCGCTACGTTTCTGCCCGCCCGCTGCCCGTAAACTTCGCGCGTGAAACCGCAGCATGCTATGATTTTTTGAAGCCCTTTCGTCAGGAGGACGTTCCGTTTGCCGCTCTACGAATACAAGTGCGAGAAGTGCGGTCACCGTTTCGAAAAGATTGAGCCGTTCTCCGCGTCAACGGTGAAGAAGTGCCCGAAGTGCGGCGCCAAGGCGGAGCGCCAGATTTCCGCCGCCGGAATTCAGTTCAAGGGTTCGGGCTGGTATGTAACGGACTACAAGGGCAAGAGCCCCGCGTCGGGAACGAGCGAATCAGGCTCGAGCTCTGAGGGCGGCTCGTCCGAATCGAAATCAGACGACAGCAAAAGCTCGGACTCGAAGTCTGAGACGAAGGGCGAATCGAAATCCGATTCAAAGGGCGATTCGAAGTCCGAATCGAGCGCGTCTTCCAAGCCGTCGAACGAGAAATCCGGCAGCAGGAAGAAAAAATAAAAAAGCGGACGGTTCATCGCGAACCGCCCGCTCTTGCACATCCGCTACATCCGAGCTTTGCCGTTAAAACTTCTGTTCGCGCAAATACTTCCGGAAATCGGCACCGAGCTTCTTGTCCTGCAGCGCGAGTTCCACGGTCGCTTTCAGGAAGCCCATCTTGTCGCCCGCGTCGTGCGTCTTGCCGTCGTGCACGTGCGCGAATAGGCCTTCATTCTTAGCGAGCTGCTGCAGCCCGTCGGTGAGCTGAATTTCGCCACCCGCGCCAGGCTTGGTGTGTTCGAGATAGCCAAAAATTTCAGGAGGCAGCACGTAGCGGCCGGAAACTCCTAGGTTCGACGGCGCAACTTCGGCCTTCGGCTTTTCGACCATGCCTTTCACGCGCAGCAGGGAATTGCCCCACTTCGCTTCGTTCGCCGGCTCAGGATCGACGACGCCGTAGAAATGAATCTGCTCGCGCGGCACTTCCTGCACGGTGATCGCGCCCTTGCCGGTCTGCTCGAAAATTTCCACGAGGGATTTTGTGGCGGCCACCTTGCTTTCCATGATCACGTCGCCCAGCAGCACGGCGAACGGCTCATTGCCCACAAGTTCACGCGCCGTGAGCACAGCGTGGCCGAGGCCAAGCGCCTCGCGCTGGCGTGTGTAGCTGAAATGCGCGTCGCCGCTGATGTTGTGCACCAGCTCGGCCATTTCCATTTTGCCTTTTTCTTTCAGGAACGCTTCCAGCTCGGGCGCGAAATCGAAGTGATCCTCGATCGCGGCTTTGCGCCGGCCGGTGACGAAAATAATACTTTCGATTCCGGCGGCCATGCACTCTTCCACCGCGTATTGAATCAGCGGCTTATCGACGACGGTGAGCATTTCCTTGGGGATCGCTTTGGTTGCGGGCAGGAATCGTGTGCCCAGTCCCGCTACTGGAAGAACGGCTTTGCGCACGCGTGGGTGTTTGTCGGTCATTGCTGGTGCAATCTCCGGGCGGACGTTCGCGCTCGATCGCGGAAACCGCCACAAAATTGGATTTAAACTGCGGAAGCCGGGGCCGGATTGATGCGGCAACGAGGGCGTTTATAAATTGCAGCGAAGTGCTGCACCCGGAAGGCCCTCCGCATGGCTATGCTACCATAGTCATTTTGGCGCCCATCGCTCTGATGCGCCGGAGTGTTCCTTGAGCTTGGCTGAACCGAAAATCCTGGGAATCGAGTCGTCCTGCGACGAGACCGCCGCGGCTGTGGTGCAGGGCGGCAAGCGCGTGCTGTCGAGCGTGGTCGCGTCGCAGATCGACATCCACCGCAAGTATGGCGGCGTGGTGCCGGAGCTTGCGTCGCGCGAGCATCTGCGGCAGATCGTTCCCGTGGTGCGCGAGGCTGTGGCGCAAGCGGGAATTACGCTGAAGGACGTCGATGCGGTCGCGGTGACGCAAGGTCCGGGCTTAGTCGGCGCGCTGCTCGTGGGTATGACGTACGGCAAGGCGCTGGCGATGTCGCTGGGCAAGCCGCTGATCGGTGTGAATCATCTGGCGGGGCACGTTCACGCGGTTTTTCTTGAGGCGAGCATGACGGGCGCTGCGATTCCCGAGCTGCCTGCGCTTTGTTTGATCGTTTCCGGCGGGCACACAATGCTGTATCGCGTGACGGGAGACGGCTCGCGGCCGTTCACGTACACGCGCGTTGGCGGCACGCGTGATGATGCGGCTGGCGAAGCGTACGACAAAGTGGCGCGAATGCTCGCGCTCGGATATCCCGGTGGGCCGGTCATCGATCAACTCGCTGCGCACGGTGATTCGAAAGCGATTCGCTTCGCGACGCCGAAGATGACCGGCAACCAGCACGATTTCAGTTTTAGCGGGATCAAGACGGCGGTGTTGTATCACCTGCAGCGGCACAAGGAACTTGAGCCGGAGATTGCGGCGCGTCGCGAAGCGCTCGCGCGCGGAGAGAGAACCGCAGCAGCGCTGAAACCGCTGTGCACGCAACCGACGCTCGATTTGATCGCGAGTTTTCAGCACGCCGTTGTGGAAGATCTCGTGACGCGCACGCTCGCTGCAGCCGCTGAGACCGGTGCGAAGTCGATTCTCGTAACAGGTGGCGTCGCTGCGAACAGCGCTTTGCGGAAGCGCTTCGAAGCGGAAGCCAAGCGCGCCGGCCGCATTGCATTTTTCCCGAGTCGCGCGCTTTCAACGGACAACGCCGCAATGATCGCCGCCGCCGGTTACGCGAGCTACGCCGCGGGGATTCATTCGGACTCGACGTTGAACGCCGATCCGAATCTACCGCTTGCCGCGCGCTTGTACGGCGCCGCTTCGTAATTTTCAAACGGAAAAACTACAGGAAGTCCGGCTCGTAGATGTACGCCATGCCGTCTTTGGAAACGGCGTAGGTCTTCGCGCCGTCCTCGCTCCACCGAATTTCCACCACGCCATCGGCTTCGCATTCGTCGTATCGCGTGTTCGTGCGTAAATCAGCGATGAAGAGATGACCCTTCGCTGAATCTTGCTGCCACGACGTGTAGCACGCGAGCAGCGGCAGTGTCGGATGCGCGACGCAAAATTCCGCGTCGAAGGGAAGCTGCTGCGATTCGAGTGGCTCAAAATCCAGCCGATAGGCGCGAGATGCAGCGCAATAAACGAGCGCATCGCCGCCCGCGAGCCATGTGAGATCGCTCACATGCCCTTGCGCTTGAAACGATTGCACTCGCCTCAGCCACGGCACTTCCGCGATCAGGATCGCGTCGTCCGCCCACTCGCCCTGAATTTCCACCACGCTTGCGATTCGTTTTCCGTCGGGACTGAAAACCGTATTGCCGTAGCCGTGGAACGCGCCCTCTTCGCCAAACTCGGCTTCGTAGGTCTGTCGCTCGAGCCAGTCCGGAAGGCCCGCCTGCGCGAGCGGAGCGTCCTCCATCGGTGGTGCGCCGCGCAAGCCCGACGCCCACAAGCGCAGCGAAGCTGACTTTCCACCGATTGTTGCCGCCGCGATGTAGACCGAGTCCGGCGACCATGCGACGTGCGACGGCAGCTTCTGAAATTTTCCAAACGCGCCGGTGAATTCTTTCCCGTCGAGGTCGAACACGTGAATCGCGGGCTGCCACGCCGCCCACGCGCCGGCGAGGTAACTTCCCGTGCGCGACCACGCGAAGCTCGCAGGCAGGTGTTTCGCGAGCGCCGGCGTTTCACCGGGAACGGCGAGCGCCATCTGCCCGAAACTGTTGTGCAGGTCGTAGATCGTGACGCGCGGCGCCGTGCCACGAGTCTCCGCGGAAATCGCGCACACGTTTCCGTGCGACGACAGCGCTACCTTCGACGCTTTTCCCACGAATGCCGGCTTGCGCGTCCAATTCGATTCGCGCGAGAGATCTTCGATGCCGCGCCGGATCAGCGCCGCTGAACGAACGGCAAGCCCCTGCGCGCCGTTCTTGCGAACGACGATCCCGCCCGCCGCCGGTTTTTCGATCGTTTCCATGGGTTCGTAGCGCGCCGGTCAAGGACCCGGTCAGCGCATAGCCGTCACCTTGTCTAACTGCGATTTCGCGCGCGCAATTTGCTCGGCCACTTTTGCCGCCATCTCGCTCAGCACGTCGCGCCCCAGCGCCTTCGCTTCATCGAGGTGCGCTTTCAACTTGTACAAATCAGACTGCAACAGCTTCGCCGTCTCGGCATCCAGCTCCACCACGCGCGCCTGCGCCTGGCTGATCCGCCGGATCACGCGAACCAGATCGGCACCTGCACCGTCGCCCTTCACGGCTTCGGGGCTATGCTCGTAGCCCGTCAGAATTTTCGTCAGCCGCGTCTCGTCGCCGGATTCGTAGGCGCCATTCGCTTCGGCCATCAGCACTTCGCGCCGCGAACGGTCCGCAGCCTCGGACGCGAGGTCCGGATGAATCCGCTTCGCCACTTCGCGGTACAGGCGCTTCATCTCCGGCGTCGCCTCAAAACTTCTCGGCGCCACGTCGCTTTTTTCTCCCGCGCTCGCTTTGGTTTCTTCCGCACGCGTCCGCGCATCGCAAGCGAACGACTTCGCCTTCTGATCCCTCGGATTCGCTTCCGCGCGCCGCGTCGCGATCTGCGCTTTCAGTTCGTCGAGCTCGGCGTACAAGGTTCCGACGTGGTGCAGATACTGTTTCTCAAACGCACCCAGTTCCGCGCGCAAATCCTCGGCCTTCAATTCACGCTCGGCGAGTTCCGCCTGAATTGCGGCGTGCTCCTCGAGCTTTAGCGCCAGCTCGCGCTCTTCGGGCTTCGCGATAGCGCCAAGAGACGCGCTGAGAGGTTTTAGGTCTGTGGACTTTTGCGTCATTCGTCGCCCATCCGCCCAGCAGGATCGCATCGAACCGGCCAGCGGGGCAAAACGCTGCGCCACACGCGCCTTTTCAAGTACGGCCGGCGGAGCTAACTCTTCACTATAAATTGTAAGTCTCCAGAGGCAGCGCGGCGGGCCTTCGCGTCCGCCTGTTTCCATAAACTCTAATAGCGCGTTTAGACAGGGCGGTACTGGAGCTTCATCGGCGGAACTTCAAGCAACTTCTCCCAACAGGCGGCGTCTAACGAAACTGTAGGTACAAAAAAAAAGAACGGCGCCGAAGCGCCGTTCTCTCAAAACTTTTCAACTGCTTGGAGAGGCTATTCCGCTGCGGGTGCCGATTCCGGCATCGTCAGCTTGGCCTTCGCCAGGGCGCGGATCAGGTTCGCTTCTACAGCCGATTCGGTCGTATTCCGCACGGTGGCCAGTTCGCTCACCAGCAGATACTTGGCGCGTTCCAGCATTTTCTTCTCGCGGAACGAAAGCGGCTTGGTGCGGCTCAGGGCTACAAGGCCCTTCAAAACCGCGGCCACTTCCATCAGCGATCCGGTGCGCATTTTGTCGGAGTTTTCTTTGAAACGGTGCTTCCAGTCGTGGTGAGAGGAGGAGCGGCCATTCTCGAGAAACGTAAGGACGGCGCCGGCTTGCCCGCTGCGAATCACAGGGCGCAATCCAACGGATTCAACGTTTGCCTGCGGGACAGACACCTTCAGTCCGCTGGAGTGAATCTTGAGCATGTAAAAGCGCTCAGAGCGGCCGTTCAGGTAGCTATAGCTGATCTGTTCGATGATCCCAACGCCATGGTTCGGGTACACGACTTTTTCGCCTAGCTTAAATTCCATAGGTGGAACTCCCCTCCGCGGAAAGCATATTGAAAGTTTAGGCACACGGTACGTAAAGGTCAAGGGAATCCCGCCTGAAAGCGGGGAGATTCGGGTAGCCCGAAATCGAATGTTTTCAGTAACTTTGGCCCCCAAATTGCCCTATACTGGGGCGGTGCTAGCCCTCTCATTGGACACCTCTTCGCGCGGCGGAAGTGTCGCCGTTTTGCGCGATCAGGTCGTTCTCGGCGTCGTTTCCACCTGGGGCGAAGAGGCTTATTCCTCCCGCATCTTCCGCCAACTTGAGTTCCTGCTCGCCGAACTGGGCCTCAAACTCGACCAATTCGAGCTGTTTGCCGTCGCTTCCGGGCCTGGTTCGTTTACCGGGCTGCGGGTGGGGCTGGCGTCCGCAAAGGCGTGGTCAGAGGCCTATGCGAGGCCTGTCGTGGGCGTGAGCGTCCTGGAGACTGTGGCGACCCAGTGCGCGTATCCGGCGGCCTGGGTGGTCCCTGTGGTGGATGCGCGGCGCGGGCAGTTCTATGCGGCGGCGTATCGACGCTCGGGTGACGGTGTGCACCTCGAAGGCGACGAATGTGTGGTGAGCGGCGATGAGCTTCTCGCGCTGATCCGCTCGCACTCTGGTTCGCAGTCGAGCTCGCAGCCTGGTTCACAGTCGGGCGGCGGGGAAGTCGCCGTGGTCGCCACCGAACCGGAACTTGTGACTCATCCTCTCGAGCCTGCCGGAGTGAAAGTGTTCCGCGCCTCCAACGTACTCGCGCCCTGGATCGGGCAGCTCGCCGTCACGCGCGCGCAGCAGGGAAAATTTTCCGACGCGCTCACGCTCGACGCCAACTACGTCCGCCGCAGCGATGCTGAAACCGGCGCGAAGGGCCGGTAACCGGTGGCCGTTCGCGAGCTGGAACCTCGAGACGTTGATGCCGTGCTCGCCATTCAACGCGCCTGCCCGGAGATCGCGCAGTGGAGCCGGCTGGACTACGAACGCGTCGAAGCCGGCGAGATGGTCGGCTGGGTCGCCGAACGCATCGCAGGTGACGCGGCGCGCGAGCCGTCCGTCGTAGGCTTCGTAGTCGCGCGCAACATCCCGCCCGAAGTGGAAATCCTGAACATCGCCGTCGCACCGGAAGCGCGCAAGCACGGCGTCGGCAGCGACCTATTTGATCGCGTACTCGAATGGGCGCGGTCCGAAGGCGCCACGCAAGCCATTCTCGAAGTCCGCGCCGGAAATGACGCCGCGCTCCGTCTCTACCACCGCCGCGAATTCCACATCGTCGGCCGCCGCCCGCGCTACTACTCGAATCCGGTGGACGACGCGCTCCTCCTCACCGCCACGCTCTGACTTCCCGCTAGCGTCAAAATTTTTCCGCATGTAAACTCCCGCGGCACCGCGGCGCGCAACGCGCGCGTCCGACAGGGCCCAAGCCCTGTCGGCGGCTCACGGGCGCAAGCGCCCGTGCCTCCGAGGCGAGCGCAGCGAGCTGTAACATAGACTGTCAGTCTGTGCGCATCCGTCGTGCGACGCGCCAACCAAAAAGGACTCCATGCTCCTAGAAAACGCCAGCCTCGAACTCCTGAAACGCGCGCTCCCCGAACTCGACGCGGGCTTCGAAGAACTTCCCGCGCTAGCGCGCCCATCGATGGCCAGCGCGCGCCAATTCGAAGTGATGGCCGAAGTCGCCACGCTCCTGCAGAACAACTTTCCGTACTTCCATCCGCTCTACGCCGGACAGATGCTCAACCCGCCGCACCCGATCGCTCGCGCCGCGTACGCACTCGCCACCTGGATCAATCCCAATAACCACGCTCTCGACGGCGGCCGCGCCAGTTCCGCAATGGAAAAAGAATCGGTCGCGGAGATCGCCGCGATGTTCGGCTGGAAGGAACACCTCGGCCATCTGTGCGGCGGCGGCACGATGGCGAATCTCGAAGCGCTGTGGGTCGCGGGTCAACTACATCCTGATAAAAAGGTCGTCGCGTCGGATCAAGCGCACTACACGCACCAGCGCATCACGTCCGTCTTGAAATTGCCATTCGCCGCTGTCGCATCCGATTCGCGCGGCCGCATGGACCTCGCAGCGCTTGAAAAAATGCTCGAGGCAGGCGACGTAGGAACAATTGTCGCGACGATCGGTACCACAGGAACAGGTTCGGTCGATCCGCTTCCAGAAATTCTTCACCTCGCGCGAACGTATGGAGTCCGCGTCCACGCCGACTGCGCCTACGGCGGCTACTTCAAGCTCGCGACAACTCTTCCGCCCGAAGCGCGCGCCGCCTACGACCAAATCGCAAAAGTCGATTCGATTGTGATCGATCCGCACAAGCACGGCCTTCAGCCCTACGGCTGCGGCTGCGTGCTATTCAAAGATCCCAGCGTCGGCACGCACTACAAGCACGAGTCTCCGTACACGTACTTCACCGCCGCAGATCTTCACCTCGGCGAAATCAGTCTAGAGTGTTCGCGCCCCGGCGCGGCAGCAGTCGCGCTGTGGGCCACGCAGCGCCTGCTGCCGCTCACCGAGGGCGGGGAATTCGCGAAGATGCTCGAATCTTCGCGCCAGGCCGCCGTCACGTTTTCGGATTTGCTCTGCGGCGATCCGCGCTGGGTCGTGCCGTTCGCGCCGGAACTCGACATCGTCGTGTGGGCGCCGCGCGCGCGAACCGCGGAAGAAACGAGCGCGCTCTCACAAAAGATATTCGATCAATCAGCACTCCAAAATCTTCACCTGGCGCTCATCCACCTTCCCGCGCGTTTTTTCGTCTCTGCTGCGCTGCCAAAGCCGATGTGGGCCAGCACAGAAGGAAAGGTTCTCTGCCTTCGCTCGTGCCTGATGAAACCGGAGCACCGCGACTGGCTGCCGCGCATCTGGGAAATTCTCGGCACAGCCGCCGACGCCGTGCTCCCGCGCTGAAACCGGCTCTCGGGTAGAAAGTCTATTTATTTCACACGCCGGGTTGTGATACTTCTCTCCCGTCAGGCCCGATTCCGAACTTCGGAGGATTCGATGCCAGCCACGACGAACGATGTGCGTCAGCTGCTTCTCGAAACAAATCAGGAATATCGGCGGCTCGCAGAAGAACATCTGCGCTGCGAATCGCTGCTGAATAATTTGGTGACGCAGACGTACTGGAAGCAGGAAGATTTGGAGCAGGAAATTCTGCTGAAGAAGACCAAGCTCCGCATCAAGGATCAGATGGAGATGCTGGTCTTCACGCAGTGCCGCAATCTGCCGCACTAGCGCGGTCCCGCGACGCGAGCTGTTCTGTCGTACAATAGAAGTGCATCTAGCGGCGATCGATTCGCACTCTCAGGCGCAGTGAATCACACTCGCAACCGTTCCGCGGACGAAGGAAATCACACTCCGATATGGTGAAGGACGCTTACAAGTTTGCCTTGCCGCTGCTCGCGGCGACGGTATTGCTTTTCCTGGCCGGTACGAAGTGGCCGGTCGCGATCTGGTTCGGCGCGATCTTTCTCGTGCTGCTGCTTTTTGTCTGCTACTTTTTCCGCGACCCGCAGCGCACCATTCCCACCGATCCGAGTGTGATCGTGTCGCCGGCCGACGGTAAGGTCGTGGAGATTGTGGACGAGCTTCTCGATTCGCGCATGGGCCATCGCATCAGCATTTTTCTGAATATTTTCAACGTGCACGTGCAGCGCGCGCCTGTCGCAGCGCGCGTAGCGGATGTGGTGTACCAGCCGGGCAAATTTTATGCGGCGTTCCGCTCCGACGCGTCCGTGGAGAATGAGCAAAACATTATTTACTTACACGCGCCTCGCGGCACCGTTGTCTTCAAACAAATCGCCGGAGCCATCGCGCGCCGCGTGATATGCTGGAAAACCGAAGGCGAAAATGTCGCCATCGGCGAGCACGTGGGACTGATTCGGTTCGGCTCTCGCGTCGATGTCTGGCTGCCGATGGATACCGAACTAAAAGTAAAACGCGGTGACACCGTAAAGGGCGGCGAAAGCATACTCGCAAGATGGAATTGAACGAAATGGTCATCACCGCGCCCGAAGAGGACCGCCGCGCTCCCAACCGCAGCCGCAAACTCCGTCGCGGAATTTACATCCTTCCCAGCGCATTCACCGTCGCGAACTTGTTGTGCGGTTATTACGCGATTCTCGCCACACTCGACGGGCGCTTCCTGGATTTCGATCGCGCCGCGTGCGCGATTGGGTTCGCCTACCTTTTTGATTCGATGGACGGCCGCGTCGCGCGGATGATGGGCACCGAAAGCGCGTTCGGCAGGGAATTCGACTCACTCGCAGACGTGGTGAGTTTTGGTATCGCGCCGGCAATCCTCATTTACGCGTGGGCGATCCGCGGGCTCTCGGTGGGCACCCTTCCGGAAATTGGCGTCTTGCCGGCAATCTCGCCGGAATGGCTGCACCTGAAAGAACTCGGCTGGCTGATTGGATTCTCGTTCGCGGTGTGCTGCGCGTGGCGGCTCGCGCGATTCAACATTCAAGGCATGGCGCCCGGCGGCAATCGCTACTTCGTCGGAATGCCTACTCCCGCGGCGGCGGGAATGCTCGCGGCGATCGTGCATTTTTTTAAGGGCGAGCCGGTCGAGAGCGTCACCTTCTCGCTTTTCTTGCTCGGGCTGATGATTGTGCTCGGCGCGCTGATGTCCAGCACGATTCGCTTTTTCAGCTTCAAAGATATTCCGCTTACCAAGCGCATGCCTTCGCTTTCCGTGATCGTCCTGGCGATTCTGGTCGGTGCGGTGATCTTTTTTTCGCGGCAGACTTTATTGATTGTCACCGCCGTTTACACCATTCACGGTCCGATTCTGCAGCTCATTCGCTCCGCTCGTTTGAAGGCGCGTCCCGCCTAACCATGCCATCCGGCGCTTCTAAATCGCCGCGCGTCGCTATCGTCGGCGCCAGCTCGCTTCGCGGCAAGGAACTCAAGCTCGTTCTCGAAGACCGCAATTTTCCTGCGAGCGAGATGGTGTTGCTCGACGAACCGACCGCCGCGGGCACGCTCACCGAAGCGGCGGGAGAGCCGGCGTTCATTCGCGCGCTCGACGAAAATAGTTTTGAAGGCGCGCAGATCGCGTTTTTCACCGGCTCGATGGCTGACGCCGAACAGAATTGGGAAGCGGCGCAACGGTCCGGCGCGACCGTGATCGATATGACGGGCGCGTTGCTCGCGGCAGGGAAGGCGACTTCGTGGATCCCGTCGCTCGATTCCGTTTTGCTGCCGCGTCCTGGTGCATCCGCCGCGGCGAAAGGGAAGGGCGCTGCGATGGCGTACTCATCGCCGAGCCCTGCGACGATCATCGCGTGCACCGTCGCCGCGGGCCTCGCGAAATTTTCTCCGTTGCGTGTGGCCATCGTGATGAATCTTCCGGTTTCTGAACGCGATCAAGCCGGTGTGGACGAACTCGAAAGCCAGACGACAAATTTGCTTTCGTTCCGTCCGATCGAGCAAACCGTTTTCGACACACAGGTTG
>Ga0070764_10000512_pt1 | contig 15308 bp, 19 predicted proteins | sample HubBroMetageWRM4_FD_67287 | JGI IMG/M metagenome (GOLD analysis project Ga0070764, IMG submission 67287) | Warmed soil microbial communities from the Hubbard Brook experimental Forest, New Hampshire - Hubbard Brook CCASE Soil Metagenome WRM 4 | ecosystem: Environmental > Terrestrial > Soil >... | reverse complement strand
GTGTTGACGATCACGCGCGCTTGATTGGCACGCCGCTCGATCTCGATCTTGCTGATTGACGCCGAGCGCATCCAGCGATTGAACGACTTGCGGATCGCAACGTCTTCGTGCAGCCAGTCGACGTAGTGCTTCTTCTCGAACCAGCGGCTGTCCCACGTGCGCGTGATGCCCAAGCGCATGCCGACCGGATGTATCTTTTGCCCCATTTATGCTTCCTTAGATTCCGTTGGCGGAGCGCTCGCGGCCGCGGCGCCCGCTGCAGCTTTGCGCGACCGTTTGCGCGACGGTTGCGCGCGGCGCGTCGTTACCCGGGCCGCCTGAATGGACGCGCCCGCGCGACGCTTGCGCGGCTTCGCCGGCGCGCCCTCGCTGACGACGACGGTCACGTGCGAGAGCCGCTTGCGCTTGAACGCCGCGCGGCCTTGGGCCCGCGGGTCGAGGCGCTTGGTGAAACGGCCGCCCGGACCACCGTCGACCGTGATCCGCGCGATGTAGAGGTCGTCCGCGTTCATGTTGTGATTGTTGCCGGCGTTTGCAGCCGCGCTGCGCACGAGCTTCTCGATCGGCTCGGCGGCAAAAACTTCGGCAAACTTCAAAAGAACGAGCGCTTCGCGCACGCTCTTTCCGCGGATCGCGTCGGCCACACGGCGGAGCTTGCGCGGCGCCGTGCGCACGAAGCGCAGATGCGCGACCGCCTGCGGATTGCCTTCGGTCACGTCTTCACCGTCGCTTTGTCGCCGCCGTGACCGCGGAAGTGACGCGTTGGTGAGAACTCGCCGAGCTTGTGCCCGACCATATTCTCCGTGATGTAGACCGGAATGTGCGTTTTGCCGTTGTGTACGCCGATCGTATGGCCGACCATCGACGGCAGCACCGTGGATGCGCGGCTCCATGTCTTGATGATGCGCCGGTCGCGCGTCTCATTGAGCTTCTCGATCTTCGCCACGAGATGCTCGGCAACGTACGGTCCCTTTTTCAGCGAACGCGCCATTTACTTCGAACCTCGCCGGCGAACGATCATCTTCGACGTGCGCTTATTGCGGCGCGTCTTCTTACCCATCGTCATCTGCCCCCACGGCGTCGTCGGCGGCCGTCCGGAGGTCGAGCGCGCCTCGCCGCCGCCATGCGGATGATCGACCGGATTCATCGCGATGCCGCGAACGCTCGGGCGCTTCCCGAGATGACGCGAACGCCCTGCGGTTCCGATCACTTGGTTCTCGTGCTCGATGTTACCGAGCTGACCGATGGTCGCACGGCATTCGATATGAATCTTACGCACCTCGCCCGAGGGCATGCGCACTTGCGAATACTCATTTTCTTTGGCCATGAGCTGCGCCGAGACGCCGGCTGAACGTACGAGCTTTCCGCCCTGGCCGGGGCGTAGCTCAATGTTGTGAATTACCGTGCCGACCGGAATGTTCCGAATCGGCAGTGCGTTGCCGATCTTAATGTCCGCGCTTGGACCAGATTCGACGAGCTCGCCGACCGCGAGCCCGAGCGGCGCCAGGATGTAGCGCTTCTCGCCGTCGCGATAGTTCAGCAATGCAATGCGGCACGACCGGTTCGGATCGTACTCAATCGTCGCCACCTTCGCCGGCACGCCGTCCTTCGAGCGCTTGAAATCGACGATGCGGTAAAGCCGGCGAGTGCCGCCGCCCCGATGGCGCACGGTGATGTGGCCGTTGTTATTGCGTCCGGAGTGTTTCTTACGCACCTCGAGCAGCGATCGCTCCGGCGCAACTTTTGACAACTCCGAAAAGTCGATCGTCGTGATGAAGCGCTTGCCGGGCGATGTCGGCCGATATTTCTTTACCGGCACGTCGGCACTCCAATACTATTGTTCAAAGTAGTTCACTCCGCCGAGCTCAATTTTCTGGCCCGCCTTGATCTTGACGATCGCCTTCTTGTAGTCGCTCGTGCTACCGGTAAGGCGGCGTCCGCGGCGCGCGAAGGTGCGCTTCTTCCCGCGCACGTTCACGGTGTTCACCCGGAGCACGTTGACTTTGAAGATTTCCTCGATCGCGTGGCGGATCTGCGTCTTGGTCGCCTGCGGGTGCACCACGAACGTGTACTGCTGCCCGAGAGCGTCGGCCATCGCTTTCTCGGTGATTCTTGGAGCGACGATCACATCACGCGCTTCCATCGCGGCTCTCCTTTGCTGTGGTCAGTCGCTGCGTGAGCGCGTCGTAGGCCGCGGTAGTGAAGATGAGACGGTCGAAGCGCAGCACATCTTTCACGTCGAGCGCGCCCTCCTCGGTAACGCCGACGCGCTGGAGATTGCCGCTAACGCGCGTGATTTCCGCCGCGTGCGGCTCGTCGAGCCGGAAGACGACCAACGTCGTAGGTCCGCGCCGTGCCGCTTTAGCGCTTCCGAAAAGAGTCTTGGCAAACGCCGCGGTCTTGTCGATCGCAAACTCGGTGGTGTCGAAGAGCAGGACCGCGTCGTTTTGAAAGCGGTCGGCAAGCGCCGCGATGAAGGCGAGCCGGCGTTCCTTCTTATTGAGGGACTCGACGTAGCTGCGCGGCTGCGGCCCAAAAACGACGCCGCCGTGACGCCACTGCGGCGAACGAATCGATCCTTGACGCGCCCGGCCGGTGCCCTTCTGACGCCAGGGCTTGCGGCCGCCGCCGGAAACCTCGTCGCGCTTGAGGGTCGAGGCCGTGCCCGCGCGCGGATTGGCAAACTCGCGATGGACCGCGCGGTAAATCACGCTGCGCTTCTCTGCGAGGTCTTGCGCGAAGATCGTGGGCGGCTCGAATTGGCGAACGACGCTGCCGCCGGCGTTGATGACGTCAGGCATTGCGGCTCTTCACGCTCCGCCGCACCATCACGAGCGCGTTCTTCGCCCCCGGGACGGCGCCGCGTACGAGTAAAAGGTTGCGATCGGTATCGGAGCGGACGACCTCGAGATTCTGAAGCGTGGTCCGGTCGACGCCATAGTGACCGGGACGACGGCTGCCTTTGGTCGTGCGGCCCGCGTTCGTATCGCCGTTCGAGGCCGGCTGCCGATGGATCATCGAACCGTGGCTGGCGCCGCCGCCGCGAAAGTTGTGGCGCTTGATGCCGCCCGCGAAGCCGTGGCCCTTCGAGATGCCGACGACGTCGACGCGATCTCCCGCCTCGAAGCCCGCGACCGTCACGGTCGCGCCGGGTTCGAGATCCTCCAGCCCCGTGCGGAACTCACGGACGAAGCGAACGGGCTCAACGCCCTGTTTCTTGAAATGGCCGCCCAGAGCGCGCGTCACCCGGTTGCGCTTCTGCGACTCAAAACCGAGGGCGACGGCGTCGTAGCCGTGCGTTTCCTTGGTTCGACGCTCCACGACCGTGCAGGGACCGGCGGCTATTACCGTCACGGGCACGGAGCGCCCGTCCTCGGTGAAGACGCTGGTCATCCCGACTTTGCGGCCCAGGATGTTCTTCATACTTCTCTTTCGGCGGTGAGGTCTAATGCCACGGAGCCAGGCGTATTGGTTGCGTGACCCGTAACCACGGAAGTTTACCAGGCTCGCCCAAAGAGGTCAAGCTCGTCAGCAAAATGCAACAAGCGGCGTTTGCTTCGCGTACGTAACGGCATGAATGCCAGACTCTTTACGGCCGGCCTGGGCGCCGCGCTTTTCATCTCTCTCGGCGGCACGGCCGATGCCGCGCCCTCGACCAAGTCGCTCCTCGATGGTCTTCGCAAAGCGATGCTTACCCGCCCCATCGGCTCGCTCGCCTCGATCCACACCGCGGGCGGCATCGTGGTGGTCGGCGTCCGCGGCAACGCTCAAGAATGGGACGATGTGCGCGGCGTGCGCTTTACGAGCGATCAAAACGCCGGAGCGCTGAGCGGCGCGAACGGCTGGGACGGCAAGGTCGCGTGGAACCAGGATTATGCCGGCCTCGTGACCATTGACGGCGGCATCTCCGGCCGCTTGCAAGCCATCAACCAAGCCTATCTCGACAATTTGCGGTACCTGCGCCCCGATGCCGGCGGCGCGACCGTCATCTACGCCGGCCGGCGGACGGAGGCGAACCAAGACTATGACGTGCTCGCGGTCACGCCGCCGCAGGGCAGCGAGGTCGATCTGTGGATCGATCCGCGCACGCATCTTATCGCTCAACAGACGATGACGTTTGGAATCGTTTCGGTAAAAACCACGCTGTCGAACTACCGTCGCGTCGACGGCATTCTCTATCCGTTCGATAGCAACACGCAGACGTCGGCCGGCAACAGCTTTAGCGAGCGGATTTCGTCGGTAGAAATTAACGGCGACGTCGCCGAGCGCATGCGAGTTCCGGGACAGAGTTTTCACGATGCTGCCGTCGCCGGCGGAAGCACAACCGTACCGCTGCAGATCGTGAACAACCACGTCTACGCAAGCGTCATGCTCGACGGGCGCGGGCCGTACACCTTCGTCCTCGATAGCGGCGGCGACTATATCGTGACGCCTGAAGTCGCAGCCGCGCTCAGCGCAAAGACGTCGGGTGCGATGCAGCTCGGGGGCGTCGGAAATGCAACCGAGGGGGCCTCGTTCACTCGCATCGAGTCGATCAAGGTCGGCAACGCGACGGTCCGCCGTCCCTACATGCTGGTGTTGCCGATCGCTACCGGCTTCGGCATGGCCGAGGGCATGCGCATCGACGGCATGATCGGGTATCAGTTCTTAGCGCGTTTTCTCACGACGATCGATTATGCTGATTCGAAGCTCACGCTCGCGACGCCGAGCGCGACGCCGGCGACAGCGCCGGGAGCGGCCGCGATCCCATTCTTCTTCGACAACACCATTCCGCGCATTTCCATCGGCGTCGATAACGTTACGACCGATGGCGAGGTGGACACCGGCAGCCGCGGCGGGATCTCGCTCTCCACGCCCTTTGTCCAAGCGCATCCCGCGATCGCGGCGCTTGCAAAAACGGCTCCCGGCGTCGAGGGATTCGGCGTCGGCGGCCCATCGTACGCGCGGTTTGGGCGCATTCCGAACCTGCAGATCGGTCCGTACACGATCACCAACAGCATCGCGTCGTTTGGAATCCAATCGAAAGGCGCCATGGCCGATCCGTTCAATCCGGCTAACGTCGGCGGCGCGATCTTGCGCCGGTTCGACGTGACCTTCGATTACGCGCACCACCAATTGCTTCTCGCGAAGAACGCCACGTTTGACCTGCCCGCGACGTTCGACCGGTCGGGACTCTTTATTATCGACGCCGCCGGCGCGTACACCGTCATCTCGGTCTTTCCGGGGTCGCCTGGCGCGTCGGCGGGTCTTGCGAAAGGCGACGTTATCCTCAAGGTGAACGGCGCTGCGGCTTCGAGTGACTCGCTTGCCGCGCTGCGATCGATTCTCTCCGGGCCGGCCGGCACCAACGTGCAACTGCACGTTCGCAACGCCGCCGGCGAACGCGACACGACGATTAAACTTAGCGATTACGTGTGATGTGCGCGTTTAGCGCAGCTACGTAAACGCGGCGAGGCCGGTGATCTCTTTGCCCACGATGAGGCTGTGCATCTCGCTTGTGCCCTCGTAGGTGAGCACCGACTCGAGGTTATTCATGTGCCGGATCACCGGATACTCGAGCGTGACGCCGTTGGCGCCGAGAATGGTGCGCGCCTCGCGCGCGATGGCGAGGGCTTCGCGGACGTTGTTGAGCTTCCCGAAGCTCACTTGCGAGGGATGCAGGCGTTTGCGGTCCTTCGCGCGCCCGAGGTGCAACGCGAGCAACGTGCCTTTGTTGAGCTCGAGCAGCATGTTGACGAGTTTTGCCTGTGTAAGCTGATACGCGCCGATTGGACGGTCGAACTGCACGCGCGTCTTGGCATACTCAAGTGCGGTCTCGTAGCAGCTGCGCGCCGCCCCCATCGAACCCCAAACGATGCCGTAGCGGGCTTCGTTGAGACAGGCCAGCGGTGCGCTCAAGCCGTTGGCCTGCGGCAAGAGTGCATCGGTGGGAAGGCGACAGTTCGAGAGGACGAGCTCGCTCGTGATCGAGGCGCGCAGCGAAAGCTTGCGGTGAATGTCCGAGGCGCTGAATCCCTTCGCGTCGCGCGGTACGATGAAGCCGCGAATCCCCTCGTCGGATTGCGCCCAGACGATCGCAAGATCGGCGATCGATCCGTTGGTAATCCACATCTTCGTCCCATCGAGAATCCAATCGGAACCGTCGCGACGCGCGTAGGTGCGCATTCCCGCGGGGTTACTTCCAAAGTCGGGTTCAGTTAATCCGAAGCAGCCGATGAGCTCACCGTGAGCCATCCGCGGAAGCCAGGCCGTTTTCTGCGCCTCGTCGCCGAAACGGTAGATTGCGTACATCGCGAGCGAGCCTTGCACCGAAGCAAAACTGCGGACGCCGGAGTCGCCGGCCTCGAGCTCGAGGCAGGCGATGCCGTACGCAACCGCACTCGCCCCCGCACAGCCGTAGCCATCGAGATGCATGCCGAGCAAACCTAAGCGGCCGAGTTCGGGGCCGAGGTCGCGCGGCAGCGTTCCTTCTTCAAACCACTCGGCGACTGAGGGCAGAATGCGGGAGCGCACGTACGAGCGCACGGTGTCGCGAACGAGCCGCTCCTCGTCGGATAGCAAGCCCGCGACGTCGACGAAATCGACGGCGTCGGGCGGCGTCAACGCTTGAGGACCCGCGCGAGCTTGTCGAAGAGCGCTTCGGTCGAACGTTCGAACTGGTCCTCGAAACGACGCCAGAGCAGCCGTCCGTCGGTATCGGAGAGCATCGCGTCAACGCGGTATTCGAGCAGCGTTTCTTTGCCCTCGGTGGAAAGGTGAAAACCGTGGGTTCCGTCGAGACCCTCGTTTTGAAAGCGCCACACGATCCGCTCTTCGGGAACCGTCTCCTCCAGGATCCCGTGAATTCCGAGATGCCATTCCTCGGTTCGCCCTGGCGTCAGGGGTCCGGGCGAACGCATAAAGGGTTGTGACGCGAACGGCCAGATCTGATCCCCCGACGTGCCCATCTCTTCGAGCAGATGGTAGATTCGTCGTTTGGTTCCGTGAAACGCGCGCGAACGCAGTTCGTGAAGCTCGATGGGCATGGCCGCTCGGTTCGCTTAGCGGAGCGCGACGACCCCTACGCCGCCCGCCAGGAGGACGAGCAGCGGGGCCGCCACTTTCGCGCGTAGCATCAACAGCGTCACGGCCGCGACCACGGCGACGGAAAGCAGCATCCTAAACGAGCCCGGCGAGAACGTCAGCGCGGTCGTTCCGCGTCCGATGGTCCAGACGCTCGACCAAACCAGTCCGACGATCGCCGGCGCTAATCCGCGCGCAACAATGGTGCGCCAGGGCGACCCGGCAAAGCGGTCCCAAAGCGTGTCGAAAGCCACCATCATCGCGCTCGACGGCACGAACATCCCGAGCGTCGCCACCGCCGCGCCGAGATACGGGCGCGCCGGCGTTGCAGCATAACCGATCAGTGCCGCAAAGATCGTAGTCGGCCCCGGGACCAGCTTTCCGAGCGTGTAGAACTGCGAAAATTGATCGGAGGTGACCCAGTGGTAATGCGTCACCGCGTCCGCGTGCATCTGCGGAATGATCCCTTTGCCGCCGCCAAAGCCCAAGACCGAGAGCTGCGCGAACGTCCAGAGCAGGTGGAGAATCGTCTCGGCCGTTTTACTCATCGACCTTGCCACGCGAACGAAGATACTCGTGAACGATGCCGGCGCCCCCAAAAATTACCAGCACCAGCAGTAGCGGCATTCGCAGCAACGAGACGGCCACCGCGGTGACGATCAACAGCGCAATGCGGAGCCAATCGGCGCGTTCGTCCCAGGTCAGCTCCAGCGCATTCCCGAGCGTGAGCCCGAGCGCACCGAGCGCGCAACCGCGCAGCGCGCCCTGCACGAACGGGTTCGAAGCGTACGCAAAGTAGAGCGCCCCGGCAATCAGTACGATGATGAACGGAGGAACGCTGGCGCCTAAGAAGGCTGCGACGGCGCCGGGAATCCCGCGCACCCGTTGCCCGCAGTAAATTGCCAAGTTGAGGATATTTGGCCCCGGGAGCACCTCCGCAATCTCGAGGCCATCCATGAAGCGCTCCCGGTCCATCCAGCCGCGCGCGAGCACCTGTTGACGAACGCTCGCTTTTTGTCCCCCGCCGAACGCGGTCGACGAGATCGAAGCGAAGGTCAGCGCGATGCTGGTGAGTGAGGGCTTTGGCGAATCAGCCGGCATCCGGCATCGGCCCGTCGATTACGGGCGAGGCGTGCTTGCCGGAGAGAATGTGGATGTGAACGTGCTCGGTGTGTTGATACGGCGGCAGCACGCCCATGCGAATAAGGAAGCCTTTTTCGTAAAGCCCCAGGGCCAACGCGACCTTCTGTATGCCGGCGATCAGGCGATGCCATACGATCGCGTCGCCGAGCCCGAGGTCGAGAATCGTCGGAACCCATCGCTTCGGAATAATGACGACGTGGACTTCCCACCATTCTTCTTTACTTTGATCGATGTTGTGGCGAAAGGCAAAGACGTCGTCGTCCTGATAGACGATCTCGTCAACCTTCGCGCGCGTACCGTCGAGGCGTCCGCGAAACGTGTGCTGCGGATCGGGCTTCTCCCATGTCCGTTGCTCCGGACCGCTCATCATCTCCGAGATCCACTGCGTCATGCGCGCGACTTCCGGCATTTCGGGCAGGCGTCCTCTCGGCTTCGGTGAAGCTGCGCGCATGAGCGCGGAGCGTAAAAAGAAAATCGTCGCGCCGGCGGATGTTTTAGGCGCGCAACCGCAATGGGAAAAAGAACCGAAGGAATGGGAGAAGGTCGTTGAAGACAATGAGGTCGTCTACGAGGACCGTCACGTGGTCGTCTTTCACGATCCTGTCGACGAGGAGCACGAATCGGCGCGAGTGCCCGGTGAAATTCGCTTGACCCTCCTCTCCAAGAAGGACGGCGTCGAGAGTCTGATGGACCTCGGCGTCTCCGACGAAACCCTTAACGCGGCGATCCTGCATGGGATTCAACAGGCGGCGTTGCGGCTCGGGCTGCAGAAGACCGGCTTTGAAGTGCGCGCGCACGCGTACCCGCCGCTGCAGCGGCGACCGGAGCTGGCCTTCAAGATCCGCGCGGGCAAACCGCCGCGCAAAACGGACCCCGCCGCCGGTTAACTCTCCGGCGGCTTCTTCGCGAACCCGAGCTTTGCGCTAAACTCCGATTCTTTCTGCGCGAGCTTCGCCAGCGATTGAACGACCACGATCGCGATGATCGTGATAATCACGGCGTAGATAAGCTCGGCGAGCACGCCGTTTCCGGGTTTGAAAAAGAGCGCGATCGCGTCGCTGATGAACTTGTTCCATGCTCCGGCGGCGATGAGACCGAATGCGACGGTCGCTAGTGCGATCATGGTGCCGAGGTAGCTCGACTTAACTTCCACGTAGTTCTCCTTCGTTAGCGAGTGCTCCCTGAAATTGAAGCAAGGCCAACTGCCTTCGCAGTTGGCCTTGTTCGTTACCCCAGTTCGGGTCTATTTGTTCTTGTTGCTGATTGCCGACCCACTCGGGTCGATTATTTGCTCTGAAGTGTGGGTCGTGGGCACCCCGCCGGCGGGATACGCCCACCGATCGACCGAGGCGCTCGAATTACCGCAGGTGTCAGCATCACCGCCGGCGGCGAATAGGTTGCCGTTGTCGGCTCCGATGACGGCCTGCACGACGTCGCACGCTTCGCTACCGTTGTGTGCGAAGTAGTCTACGCGATTGCTGAGCGCGCCGCTTCCTGCAACTACGTAGCTGCAAGACGACTGCGCACCGTTGCACTGTTGATCGAAGACGACCCATTCGCCTCTGACTCGATCGAATTGAACGGCGCCCGGATAGAAAATCGTGCCGCCACTAATGGGAATGGTGGTACAACTCGATGCGCCACAGAACGCGACAACGAAGTTGCCGGAGCTGTCAAAGCCGTCCTCCCACAGATCACCGCTGGGGGAGTAGCCGGCGAAGTAGTAGGCGGCCTGACCGGGATTAGATATCTCGGTCGGAGTCTGCGACGCGCTTGAATAGATCAACACGGCGCCGTCACCGCCACCGGTATCACTGAGGAGCGTAACCGCGAGGTTTCCAGTGCTTGGATCCCACGCGCACGACGCGGGATGACCAAAAGCGGCTGTGTCGTAGGTCGCAAACGCAGACGTTCCGGTGCGCGTGAATGCGTAAACCTTCTGGGCTTCGGTATCTGCGACATAGATGTTGCCGCGACTGTCTCCACACTCGCCTTGGGGGTATTCGAATCGTGTTCCCGGATCCGGTCCCGCGAGGGCCCCCTTGTAGTCCATGCTATGGTTCGTCATCCTGAAGATGTTGACGACTTGGTTTCCTGCGTCTGCCGCGAAGAGAAGCCGCGGCGAGTTCATTACGTCGGGGGAGATCCAAGATTTGACGTGATTGCGTTGCTTCGGGGTCCGCCACTTTACACCCAAATACATGTGTCCGGGACCGCTACGGCCTAGCGAGCCAGGATGGTGTGAAGCCGACGAACTCATGCCGAGGCCCGAGCTGGGTGACGCTGGTTGCGTCCCACCCGAGCTGCAGGCGGCAAGAAATGCGGCGGCAACGAACGCACTGAGCACGTACGTCGCCGACTTCGTTCTGATGAAATTCATAATTGCTCCTTAACTGCAGTAAAGCGTTCCGCTTGCGCCTAGGCGGCGCTGTTCGTGAAAGACCGTAAGAAACGAACTGGAATAACCGGTGAACTTGTTCCAGGCGCCCGCGGCGATCAAGCCGAACGCGGTCGCGAGTCGAAACTCGTCGCAGCATTCCCGCAAGTTGCAGGCACAGTCGGCCGCCGGATGTTCCACAGCATTAAGCCGCCGGACATCTTGGCGCACGACGTGAGTCCGCAGCTTGTGCGAGCCGTGGAGCGGAACCCCCATCGGCGGGGTCATAACCATATCATACTCTTGCTCCCTGCGGTAAGCTGAAGCGCCGTTCCCTTGGAGTTACCCAAATTGGGCGCGCATATGCGAGCGCCCTGCTGCCGCGGCTAATAGAAACAAAAAGCCCCTGCTAGCCTGCCCAGCTAGCAAGGGGCTTAAAAACGGCCCGCAATGGCTCGGCAGCTCAGGCCTTGAGCTCGATATCCACTCCGGCCGGCAGGTCGAGGTGCATCAGGGCGTCCATGGTCTTGGGCGAAGCCTGGAGTATGTCGATGAGCCGTTTGTGCGTCCGCATCTCAAAGTGTTCGCGAGACTTCTTGTCGTTATTCGTCGATCGTTGCACGCAAAAGCGATTGATCTCCGTCGGCAGCGGGACGGGTCCGCTGACGAATGCACCGGTACGTTTCGCCGTTTCGACGATCCGCTCAGCCGACTGATCGAGGACTTTGTGATCGTACGCCTTCAGGCGTATTCGGATCATCTGCTTCGCCATTATTTACTCTTCATATTTTCAAGATTCGAGGTTGTTTGTTTCGTCCTTCGACTTCGGCGCTGCGCGCCTCCGCTCAGGATGGAAAGCTTGCGAGGTTACTCAGCGACGGCGGTAACGACGCCGGCGCCGACCGTGCGGCCGCCCTCGCGAATCGCGAAGCGAAGACCCTCTTCGCATGCGATTGGCGTGATCAGCTCGACGTCCATCTGCACGTTATCGCCCGGCATGACCATCTCGACGCCCTCCGGGAGTTTGATCGTGCCCGTGACGTCGGTCGTGCGGAAGTAAAACTGCGGCCGGTAGTTGCCGAAGAACGGCGTATGCCGCCCGCCTTCTTCCTTCGACAGCACGTAGACTTCGGCTTTGAATTTTTTATGCGGCTTCACCGAACCTGGCTTGGCGAGCACTTGGCCGCGCTCGATCTCGTTGCGATCGACGCCGCGAAGCAGCACGCCGATGTTGTCGCCGGCGATACCCGCGTCGAGCAACTTGCGGAACATCTCGATGCCCGTAACAACGGTCTTCTTCGTTTCCTCCTTGAGCCCGACGATCTCAACCTCTTCGCCGACCTTCACTTGGCCGCGCTCGACGCGCCCCGTGCCGACGGTGCCGCGTCCGGTGATCGTGAAGACGTCTTCGACCGGCATCAGGAAGGGCTTATCGATCTGCCGCTCCGGCTGGGGAATGTAGTCGTCAACCGTTTCCATCAACTTGAAGATGGGGTCAGCGTCGGGATCACCCTTTTTGCCGCTCGAGTTGAGCGCCTTGAGCGCCGAACCCCGAATGATCGGCGTGTCGTCGCCGGGGAACTCGTACTGGCTAAGCAGCTCGCGGATCTCCATCTCGACAAGCTCGAGCAGCTCCTCGTCATCGACCATATCGACCTTATTGAGGAACACGATGATGCGCGGCACTCCGACCTGGCGCATGAGCAGAATGTGCTCGCGGGTCTGCGGCATCGGACCGTCCGAAGCCGCCACGACCAGAACCGCGCCGTCCATCTGAGCGGCGCCCGTGATCATGTTCTTAATGTAGTCCGCGTGGCCGGGGCAATCGACGTGGGCATAGTGGCGGTTGGGCGTCTCGTACTCTTGGTGCGAGATCGCAATCGTAATGCCGCGCTCTTTTTCTTCAGGCGCGTTGTCGATTTGGTCGACGCCGACTTTCTGTGCCAACCCCTCGGTTGCCAGGCAGTGCATGATAGCGGCCGTCAGGGTGGTTTTTCCATGGTCGACGTGACCGGTCGTGCCGATGTTGACGTGCGGCTTCTTGCGCTCGAACTTTTGCTTAGCCATCAGGTTCCTCTCAAGGCGCTGTCGTAAGTACACGGTGCCAGGCGTTTTGTCTGGCTCTGCCGCCTTACGCGGTAAACGCCCTCAGGCTGAGGGCGCATAGCCACGGAATAGTATCAAGCCCAAGGAGTTCCTGTCAACGAGGCCGCGTGCTGCGGTCAAGCAGCCTATTGTGGACCGATGGCGAGTGCGTCGGCGTAATTGCTGATGCCCTTGGTGATCTTGTACAGGAGCGTCGCTCCGCCGGGGCTGTAAACCGTAACGGAGTGGTCGTAGGCGTTCGCTACGTAAAGGTTGTCTGACGGGTCGATCGCTAGCGCGATCGGACCTCGAACCTCGTCGGTGATCTTCCGCGTCGGTCGGCTGCCTCCGGGCGCATAAACGGAGACCCAGCCGCGTGGATGGATCTGTCGCCCAAGTGAAACGTTCGCGACGTAAAGCCGGCCCGTGGAATCTACCGCCAGCCGCAAGGGAGCCGCTACGCCATCAGTTATTTTCAACATAGGCTCGGCGCCGCCCGGCGGGTAAACGGTAACCGAGCCATTCCCACAGGGTGGGTTGCAGGCGAGAAAGTTGGCAACGAAGAGGTCGCCGGTTGGGCCGACAGCGAGCGCTTCGGGATGATCGACGCCGTCGCGGATACTCCGCGAGAGCGCCATGTGCCCCGGCTTTTGCGTCGGAACAAAGACGCTAACGAGGTGTGCACGGTTGCCGGCATAGAGGTTGCCCGATGCGTCGAAGGCTAAAGCGTGCGCGTCCTCGGCGCCGTGGCGGATCCGATAGATCAGCCGTCTCCCGCCAGGTGCGTAGACCCAGATGGGACCATGATCGGCGACGTAGAGATAACCCGATCGGTCGGTGACGGCCTGAGACGAGAATGAAGGCGTGTTTCGAATCGTGCGCACCAGCTTGAGATCGCGTGCGTTGTAGGCTTGGATCTGTCCGCTGAAGCTCCCATAGCCTTCCACCGCCGATAAGTTGCCGAAACGGTCGAGCGCCAAGGCCGCCGTGATGTCGGTATTTTCGGCCGTTCGTAGCGGTTGCGAACTGCCCAAGGCGTATTTCGAGATGTCCCAGCCGGCAACGTAGAGGAAGAGTCGCCCGTGACGCGCCGACCCGCCCGTCTGCCATGCTCCGGTTCCCGCCGGGATGGCTTCGGGGCGTAAAGCGCCGATGGAGCACGCGCTGCAGCTTAAGCTTAACGCAAGAACTCTCGCGATCCGATGGATGCCTGCAGCGTTCATGAGCGCCTACCTCCGACAGCTGTTTCTGGGCCGACAGTGAAGACTTCGCCGAGCCTCAGCTAAGCTGGGACAGCCTTCTTGCCGGCTGACTTCGCGACGATCTCTTCCTCGACGCTCCTGGGCGCCTTTTCATAGTGCGCGAACTCCATGGTGTACGTCGCGCGGCCTTGCGTCGCCGAACGCATGTCGGTCGCGTAGCCGAACATCTCCGAGAGCGGTACGTGGGCCGTGATCACCTGCGCGCCGCCCGGGGCCTCTTCGGTCGCGTGAATCGCGCCGCGCCGGCGGCTCAAGTCGCCGTTGATCGCGCCCATGTACTCCTTGGGCGTCGTAACCTCGACTTTCATGATCGGCTCGAGCAGAATCGGGCCCGCCGCGCGATTGGCTTCTTTCCACGCCATCGAGGCGGCGATTTTGAAGGCCATCTCCGACGAGTCGACCTCGTGGTACGAACCGTCAAAGGCGGCAACCTTGAAGTCCATGACTGGGAAGCCTGCGAGGACGCCGCTCTGCGCCGACTCGCGGATGCCCTCTTGAACCGCCTTCGAGTACTCTTTCGGAACGGCCCCGCCGACGATCTTCCACTCGAAGACGAACCCCGTTCCCGGCGGTTGGGGCTCAACCCGCAGCCACACATCGCCGTACTGGCCCTTACCGCCGGTCTGGCGGACGAAGCGCCCTTCCTTTTCAACGGTCTTGGTGATCGCTTCTTTGTAGGCGACTTGCGGCTTGCCGACGTTCGCATCCACTTTGAACTCGCGACGCAAACGATCGAGAATGATCTCGAGATGAAGCTCTCCCATGCCCGCGATGATCGTCTGCTGCGTCTCCTCGTCGGTGCGCATGCGGAAGGTCGGATCCTCTTGTGCCAACCGCGTCAGCGCGAGACCGAGCTTATCTTGATCGGCCTTGCTCTTCGGCTCGATCGCCTGGTGAATGACCGGCTCCGGAAACGTAATCGATTCGAGCGCAATCGGCGCCTTCTCGTCGCAGAGCGTGTCGCCGGTGCGCGTGTCGGAGAGGCCGACCGCCGCGGCGATATCGCCCGCGCCGATGGCGTCGATGTCTTCGCGATGGTTGGCGTGCATCCGGAGAATTCGGCCGATGCGCTCCTTGCGCCCGCTTCGCGAGTTCAGCACGTAGCTGCCCTTATTCAACACGCCCGAGTAGACGCGAAAATACGTGAGATTGCCGTACGGATCGGTCGCGATCTTGAACGCGAGCGCGCAGAAGGGCTCGTTGTCGTCCGGCTTGCGCGTGAGTTCGTTGCCGCTTTTTGGATCGCGACCGACGATCGCCTTGGCTTCCAGCGGCGAGGGCATGTATTCGACGATCGCGTCGAGCAGCGGTTGGATTCCCTTATTCTTGAAGGCCGAACCGCAGAGCATCGGCAGCACCGTGCCCGCGATCGTGGCTTT
>Ga0070764_10000511_pt1 | contig 15321 bp, 13 predicted proteins | sample HubBroMetageWRM4_FD_67287 | JGI IMG/M metagenome (GOLD analysis project Ga0070764, IMG submission 67287) | Warmed soil microbial communities from the Hubbard Brook experimental Forest, New Hampshire - Hubbard Brook CCASE Soil Metagenome WRM 4 | ecosystem: Environmental > Terrestrial > Soil >... | reverse complement strand
ATGATCAGATAGCGGGCCTGGGCCGGATTGTCCCCTGGGCCGACCAGGCGAAGCTACTCGGCCGACTCACCGGCGAGCCGGAAGAGCACATTCTGACCCGGTTGTGGACCGCGCAGGAGTGCCTGTCGAAGACCGGCCGTACCGCGGCCGGGCCGCTTGTGGTTCAGGGGGTGTACGAGGAGGGCTGGGTTCTGCTCCGCGCGGGCGCTGACAGTATCGCGTCTTCTGTGTTGTATCTCCACGGCGAACCACGTCCCGTCGCCGTCGCCATTCTTGCCAGGGAGACCCCGTGCGAGCCTATTTCGAGTACCGGCACCTCGTGACCCTCGCCGACACCAACGTGGTGGGCAACGTCTACTTCACCAACTATCTGGCCTGGCAAGGAGTGTGCAGGGAGCATTTCCTCAACCATCACGCCCCTGCGGTAGTCGATCGGCTGCTGCAGGACTTCGCGCTCGTTACCGTCTCCTGCTCATGCGAATTCTTCAGCGAGCTGCACGCCATGGATCAGGTATCGGTGCGCATGATGCTCGACAGCATCGCCGCCAACCGGATCACCATGAACTTTGACTACTACCGCCAGAACTCCGATCCTGCACAGCTCGTGGCCCGGGGGAGCCAGACCATCGCATGCATGGCTCGCCGGGCCGGTCAACTGGTGCCCGCCGACATCCCCGGCGAGCTGGCCGGGGCACTGAGCAGCTATGCCAGCACCCCCCGACTGCTTCCCGCGAGGGCATCGCGATAGCAGTACTGACGATCTCCGCCCGCTTAGGTGGCGATCGCCTCGCCCGCGAGGCTCAGTGTGAGCGGTGCCGCCTGGGCCGCGAGGCGCTCCCGGCGCTGAACGACGAAGTGGGCGGCCCACCAGCCCAGCCCGCGGAAGGCACACACGATGCACAAGGCGAAGAACAGCGTGTAGACGACGTTGAAGGCCATCAGGACGCCGTAGACGGCGGCGATAGAGCTGCCGAACATGAACTTGGGCAGGAACTTCGTCGGTGTCGTTCCCGGGTCAGTGATCATGTAGTTGCTGAACAGCACGAATGCGACCCCGGTCATGACCCCGAGGGCGGTGTTGAGCTGTACGCCGAAGATCCAGTGCCGGACGAACGCCTGGATGGCGAACCCGCCCATCCAGCCCACGATGAGTGCCGTCTTCTTCGTCAGCATGGCGTTGAGCACGGTCCCGGCGGTCAGGATGACCATCGGGATCATCAGCTTGAAGTAGGAGTTCGCCCATTCGGTGAACTGATAAGGCGGCGTGATGCTGACCCACGTGCCGAGCGTCAGCAGCGCCACCGTGATGCCGAAGTTCGAGGGGTTCATGAAGTGCCGCATGCGGCCGGCGATCGGTGCCCTCAGGACGTGCTTCTGGCTCACGGCGACGATGACGGCGAACATGACCGGCCACCACTGGTTGTTGGCGTACAGGAGCATGTTGCAGGCCAGGCCGGTGATGTGGGCCGGCAGCCAGAACAGCACGAACGCGCGGGGGTCCCTGGTCATGAACGCCGGCTCGCGGTGCTGGGCCCAGGCGCTGATCAGCTCGAAGACGAGTTCGGTGGCATAGGCGGTGAGGACCGCGAGGAACGGCCACAGCCACGGCTGCTCCCAGCCGAGCACGGTGTAGCCGAAGATGTTGAACACGGTGATCGACAGCGCGAAGTTGCGCAGTGCCTGGTAACGCGGATCCTTCTTCAGCGGCAGCAGGGCCGCCGGGGCGGCCTGACCTTGCGCTGGCGCGACGCTTGCCGGGCTGACTGTCGTGGCCATCAGCTGGAAACCTCCTGTGCCGTGCTGGTCAGAAGAAGATCGTGCGTACCCGGGGTGAGGTGAAGGGTCTGCCGGTAGAGCACGCCATTAGTGCCGCGCCAGTGCAGCGCCACGGTTACGGGACCGTTGTAGGAACCGAGCCCGAAGGAGACCTCGAAGCTGTCCTTGCCGCTGTGCCCGCTGCCGCCGTCGAGCTGAGCGATCTGGGTGTGGTGCGGCGTGAAGACCTGCGCCGTGACGCCATAGGCAGGGGTCCCTGGACCCTCGAGCCCCTGGCCGGGATGCCCGCCGGGGACCGGCCGGTACATCTGCAGGCCGAGGTAGTGGCCCAGGTGCGTCGATTCGTTGGCGTAGAACGCAGGCGGTCCCCACTGCCGGGCGATGGCGAAGTCGAGCCGGCCGTCGCCGCGGGTGTCGGCGATGGCGATTCCGCGGGTCGGGGTGGGTACGCACAACCCAAGCTGCTTGCTGATGTTCACGTACCCGCCGCCGGGCGCCTGGGCGTAGAAGGCGACGCACTGATGACCGGCGATGTCGTCCCCTGGCTGGAAGAGCGGCCAGTTGGCCGGGTTCGACACCAGGTCGTCGTTGGTCATGGCCATCTCCTGCAGCCATGGCCACCGGTTGATAGTGCCTTTGATGAAGCCGTCAGCCTGCATGACGTTCAGGTGGCCGCTGTTGAGGAAGTCGCCCATCTTGACGTCCCAGGCCCAGCCGGTCCAGGCCATGCCCATCTGCTCCGCGTCCTCGGTGAACGGCGCAGTGCCGCTGGCGAGGTCCTGTTTCATCGCGGCGTCATTAGCCGCGGTGTTCATGAAGACGAGGTTGCTCTCCTCCAGGCCGTAGGAGCTGGTGATGTTGCTGACCATGAAGTCGAACTTGCCGTTGCCGTTCAGGTCGCCGAAGTCGACTCCCATGCCCTTGAAGGAACCCTTGCCGACGACGAACGACTTCGGCGTGGTCGGCGTGCGGCGGCCGAGCGCCTCGGTGAACAGGATGTGGCCGGGGGTGGATCGGTTATAGAGCAGGTGGCCCTCGCCGAAGTCGTTGGCGATATAGAGGTCGGGCAGGCCGTCGCCGGTCAGGTCGGCGCTGGCAGCGGCCAGCGTCCAGCCATCGGAGGTGCTATAGGGGAGCGCATCGGGCTGCAGCGCGTATCGCACCGTCGGATTTGGGCCTGACGTGGCGCTGACCCATTTGAAGATGTAGTCACCGCCGCCGTTCCTGGCATTCGAGAAAGACGCCGGCATCTGGACGTTGTTAATGCCGTGCGGGTCCAGTACTGCGGAGTCGGGCCAGTAATTGCCGAGGAAGATGTCCGGGTGTCCGGTACCGTCGAAGTCGGCGATGTTTACCGCGTTGCTGTTCCAGTCGGGCCCGCCGTACTGACCGCCCTGGGCATTCTCTGGCAGCAGTTCGACCGGCCGGTAGGCGCTCGGCGACGGGGTAGTTGCCGTCGACCGGGGCAGGAAGAGGATGGGCGAGCGCCCCCAGTAGTAGACCAGGAAGCCCATTCGCCCGTCACCAGTGAAGTCACCGGGCGCACAGCCCATCGGCGCCATGGACGAGTCGTACGGCAGCGGCGCCGGGTTCAGCACGAACGGCGTGAACCGATCCCGCGCCGGCGCCGTCGGCGTGTACGTCACGATCACGTCGTTGGTGCGCGGGTCGACGATGCACATGCCGTCGTCCCGGCCGTGGCCGGTGACATCGGTGATGGCGATGCCCGCGCCGACCGAGGAGATCCAGGAGCGCAGGTGATAGTAAGCCGGATTAACCTGGCGAATAGTCTGGGTGGCCTGATAGCCAGGCGGCATCGCAATGGGCATCGCCACAAACTTGTAAGACGATGCGACCTGCTTAAGCTCGGCCGCGGAGACGCTCGGCAGCCTGGCTGCGCCCCACATGACTACTCCGAGCGCAATAGCCACTACGCCAGGAACAAAGACGCGACGACGAGAAGTAATATTCACCGCCCTGTCGACCACTGCTACTCACCGCGCCCTTGGCTAATGAGCACCGTGTCGTGGATCTTCATGTCTGAGGCGCCAGCTGCCTGAGCAGTCCCGCAATCCTCGGAAGATCTGACTCAATTTCGCAGCGGAGCATGGACTGGCCTCCTCTTTCGCGCCTTAAAGATTCAGCTGTAAGTATATATGAAGTAGCTCTGTTGACCTGCTCCGGCAGCCTTCGGAGATCGTTCTCACGATAGGCTCCGCGCCGCATGAATAATCGCGCAGCGGATTCGGTCCCGACTCAGCCAGCCCGGCTCAGCGGAGCAGTGAGAATGTCGCAAACCGACCAGGCGCGACTTGGAGATCTGGCCGGTGGGCTATGGCTCGACCTGGCCCCTATGCGACGTTGTTGTCATCCATTCTGGAGACGACCATGTCATTCTCGTAGGCTTGGTCTGTGAAACGGCGGGGGGAGACGCTTGGGTGCGGCCCTTCGGAATGTTCGCCCCGTTCGAGTTGCTCGACCTTGAGCTCGAGTTCGGTGGCGAACTGCCGCCAGGACTCGGCGCATCGGCGGGCCAGTTTCGCCAGCGTGATGACCCGGTGCGGGGGCACAGAGCTGATCAGGCCGGGCCAGGCGTCGACGCGCAGTGCGTGAGCGTGCAGCCAGCGGAGCAGCTCACGGCCGGAGTCGGTGTGCCGCATGGCTGGATCCCGCAGCAGGCTCTGCAATATCATCCCGTTGCCAGGTACCCCCGGCCGCCGGGTGGGTACCTGCGCCCGGTCGGCCGGCTCGCGCGGCGAGCCGGTGGCTGTCGGCTCCTCGCCTCGGCGTATCCGGGTCCGCAGGTCGTGAGCGGTCCCGACGGAGATCCCGGCGGTCGCGGCGATCTCCCGGATACCCGCGTCCGGCCTGGAGCCAATGAAGTCGGCCGCGCGCTGCCTACCGGACCGGCCGCTCAGCGGTCGCCGCCGACCGTCGGCACCGAGGCGGCTGTTCAATTGCGGAGTTCCCGGGGTTGAACGGCGGATGGCCGCGACCGTCTTGTCGGAGAGCCCGGTGTAACCCGCCAGGGTCCGGTCGGACAGATGCGGATGCGATCTCAGGATGCGCGCGGCAGCTAATTTCCGGTCTGCGAGGATCAACGGCAGGCCGTGCCGGACGTTGGCCTGGACCGCCTGGATGAACGCGTCCTCTGCACTGCCATCGAAGAACTCTGCCCTGATAGTCTCCCGGCCGCGCTGTCGCGCCGCCAGCACCCGGTGCATTCCGTCGATGACGCGCATCGTCGGACGATGAACCAGGATCGGGGGGAGCACGTCGGCAGTCTCCGCGAGCCGGATCGTATGCCCAGCGTCCTCACCGGACTGCCGCGGCGAGTCCGCTGAGCTCAGCGAGTCAATGTCCACTTCATGCACGTCAGGGGACCCGGCGGCAGGACGCATGTCAGCTGACGTGCGTGGCGGCTCAAAAACGCGCTCCTCGCCCATCTGAACCCCCAACGTGTCTCTGGCCACCCAGTTCCCGGCGAGTCAGGCAGGACTTGCTGCCTCACCATTTTCGGATTAGCTATATCGTAATCAAGCGTCATTGTCTTGACGAGACTCACGGGGATAAAATAAAGGAGGCCGCAGCGTCGCGGAGCAGTTCCAGGGCCGTACTCCTCAACTATTCCACGAGGATTGCCCGACGACAAGGTGCGGGCAGGGATCGATATACACGGAACGACCGACTCGGACGGCATCGCGATGGTCGGTTTCGGCTTCGGCTCGTGCACTTGTGACGGGGCCACTGGCGGCGCGGCCGATCCCGGCCTACGTGCTGCACCACCAGCGGCAGCGCACCGTTCGGCGAGCGGCGCAGCGTCACCTTCGTCAACGTCTTGGCGGCCGGGGCCAGCGACGATACCGGCGACATCTTCGTATGAACCTCCACCTCGACAGGAGACAAAGGACGGAGTTTCTCGTGAGGCATCTGGACAATGAATGGTCTTATTTAAATCGTATGTCTACTGATAAGCATGGGGTATCGCGTGAAAGCGAAAGCGGAGCTCCTATACCAGCCGGGCCGAACGGGCATGGCGCTCCGCGCAAGCTGGCGATAGCCGTGATTCTCCGAAGATTCAGAGAGCAACTATCTGCGAACGATTCAGGTCAGCCACATAGCCCCGAGTGAGCGTGCGGCGGATCGACTTGTAAGAGTCCTCGACGGCGAGACGTCAGGAGGGTAACGGCGGGCCGCCTGAGCTAGTGGCACGAGCTGCCAGGGCCCGGTGGCCCTGGACGTCTCCGTCCGCAGGCAGCAGCCATCGGCCAGCGTCCACTATGCTGATTGCCGATCGATTTCTCCGGAGCTTTCCATCATGGAGCGGCGCCGGGCAGCGGCCAAGTGCCCGGGCGACGTGCCGCAGCAGCCACCGAGAATCGCAACGGGGAATTCCTGCAGCCAGTCGCCGAGCCGGTCTGCAAACACGTCCGGGCCGACGCTGGGGGGTACGTAGCGGTCGACATGCTCGCCCTCAGGAATTCCACGGCGCTCCTCAATACTGGGATAAGCCCCAAAGGGAATGGAGCAGACCTCCCGAAACACTCGGAGTGCCGATTCTGTGGCGTCCATCGTTGCGCAGTTCACCAGTACCGCTTCCGCGCCATCCTGCTCTACGGCCTTCGCTGCCGAGGCCAGGCTCTCGCCAGAAAGCAGCCGACCGTGCTGTGTGCATACGAAGCTGACCCATGCCCGGCCGCCCGCCAGATGAACCTGCTCCAGCGCGATTCTTGCTTCACGCTCAGAGTTCATGGTCTCGATCAGGACGAAATCCGCGCCGGAACGGATGAGCTCCGTTGCGAGCCAGCCATGCTCCGTGCGCAGCTCGTCATCAGGGGGGACCAAGGATGGCCGATAGCAGTCGGCAATCGGTGCCATCGATCCGGCGACCTGCACCTCCAGTCGGCCACCGTTAGCATCTCGCACGGCAACAGCAATTCCGATCGCTGCCTGTACCATCCACGAGAGCCCTGCCTTGTCGAGCCCGAGCGAACTCAGCGCCCGCAGATTGCATCGAAAGGTATTGGCGGTGATTACCTGAGCACCGGCCAGGATATAGCTTTCGTGAATCGAACGAAGAATCTTTCTGCGAGGTTCCGCGTTTAACGCCCACGTGGTCCACCACGGCGCGCGTACAGGCAAGCCCGCGCGCTGCAGTTCGGTGGCCAGCCCACCATCGAGCCACACCAGATCGTGCTCTCCCAGAAGATTTGTCATCACATCACACCCATCTGCACATTAGATGGCGGCCAGAAGGTCTTCCAACAGGTCTGCCGGATCTTCGATTCCTGCCGAGAGACGAATCAGGTTGTCGGAGATGCCTAGCCTCTTTCTGGTGGTAGCGGGTATCGGGGCATGAGTCATCGAGGCAGGATGCTCGATGAACGATCGCACGCCACCGAGGCTCACTGCGCATGTGAAAATCTTCAGTCTCTCAAACAGCTTTTGAGGATCATCGCGATATTCGAAGCTCAACATCGAGCCTGGTGCCAGCATCTGCTTCATTGCCACCTGATACTGCGGATGATCGACAAGACCCGGGTAGTTAATTTTTCCTATACGATCCAGCCCACGCAATTCCATGGCTATCCGCGACGCATTGCTGACCTGCCTCGCGCTGCGTAGCGAAAGCGTCTTAAGGCCACGGTGCACGAGGAAGCAGTCGAGCGCACCCGGCACGCTACCAACAGTGTTGCGATGGGAGGAGAAAGCATGATGCAGTTCCTCATCGTCATATACCAATGCACCGCCAAGCACGTCTGAGTGGCCTGCGATACATTTGGTCGTACTGTAGAGGGTTACGTCCGCGCCAAAGCGTAGTGGCTGCTGCAGAGCTGGACCAGCCAGCGTATTGTCTACGACGATCCGGATCCGATTTTCCCGGAGACAATGGCGCACCGCGGCTAGATCGATGACCTTCAGCGTCGGATTAGTGGGAGTCTCGATCCAGACCATGCCGACGTCGTAGCCCAGGGCTGCCGTCAGGGCGTCCATATCGGTTAGGTCGACGTAATCGACCTGAATGTCATATCGGCGCAGCGTCCTGAAGAGGCTGTATGTGCCACCGTAGACATCGTCGCAAGTGATGAGCCGCTGTCCTGGCTCGAGCAGAGTCAAGGCGGTCGCCGCGGCCGACTGCCCTGAGGGGAACACCATGGCGAAGCGCGCATCCTCGAGCGAGGCCAGGCAGCGCTCAAGCGCTTCCCTGGTCGGGCTCTCGCCTCGCGCATAGAAGTATCTCAGTGGGTCCTGCACACGTCGTTCGTACGTCGCCGCGACGTGGATAGCAGGTACCACATCGCCAGTATCTTTGTCGGGCTCCTGGCCCACCTGAACTAGCCGCGTATCGAAGCGCATGTCAGAGGAACCGCGTCGTTGGGTGTTCCGCCGTCCAGTACGCCGGTCGCACCGATCGCACGGCCCGGCCGACGAGGTCAATCTCGCTCGCCGTGTTGTATACCGCGAATGAGATCCGCACTGTACCCACCAAACCCAAACTGTCAAGAAATGTGCTGGCACAGTGCACGCCGCAGCGCACCGCGACGCCGTGGGCATCTAGATGACCGCCGACGTCATACGGATGGATCCCGTCCACGACGAAGGAGACGATGCCGGCGGAGTCAGCAGCCGGTTCTCCGATCACGCGGACACCATCGATGTCCTCAAGCACGCTGACAGCACGACGAATCAGGAACTGATCGTGCCGCCGCACGGCGTCCCAGCCAATTCCCTGGACATATCGAAGCGCGGCGGCCAGACCGACCGCGCCCTCGATGTTCGGGGTACCAGCCTCTAGCCGGGCGGGCATCGCGACATACTCGACCGGCTCGTGATAAGTGACCCCTTTTACGGTTCCGCCACCGACCTGATACGGCTGCAGTTCCGTCAGCCAGTGACGCTTTCCGTACAGCACTCCGATACCCATGGGGCCGTACACCTTATGACCCGAGAAGCAGTAGAAATCAGCGTCGAGGTCCTGGACATCGACGCGAATGTGCGGGACGGCTTGTGCGCCGTCTACTACCACGGGGATGCCATACCGATGCGCGTGAGCGATCATCTCCCGTACCGGATTGACTGTGCCGAGTACATTGGACACATGAGCGATGGCGGCGAGCTTGACGCGCGGCCCTATCGCTGCTGAGAAATCGGCTATCGCTACGCGGCCATGAACGTTAACTGGCACTACGACAAGCTCCGCGCCAGCCTTCTCGCACAGCCTCCGCCATGGCAGAAAATTAGAGTTATGCTCCAGGCCGGTGATGACGACTTGGTCGCCAGGGCCGACTAGCCTCGGGCCGAATGTATCAGCCAGCATGTTGATTGCGTCAGTAGTACCTCGGGTGAATATGATTTCGTCAGCGTATTCAGCATTAAGGACGTCCTGTACGACGGCACGTGCTTCTTCGTAACGATCGGTGGCTGCCTGGCTGAGCTTGTAATAGCCACGGCCGACGTTGCTGTTGGTAGTCGAGTAGTAATCGACAATCGAATCCAGAACTGCGCGAGGTTTCTGGGCTGTGGCCGCGTTGTCGAGATAGGCGAGCGGCTCGCCGCCGATTAGCTGATCTAGTATTGGGAAATCTTTTCTGAGGATAGATGGCAAGGAGTCAATATCAGGAGCGGCTTGATCGGATACGTTACCTACATCTATGACGTCGGTCATGTGGACTCCGCTAGCTCGAACATGTCCCTGAAGCGGTCCAGGAACCGCTGGGGGAATAGGAAGACTTTTTGCTCTGCGTAAGGCCGCTGGCTAGGCGCCACACTCGTGCTCGCAAGGAGATGCGGCCCGTAGTGAAACCAGCAAATCTGACCTATCTGCTCGGTAAACAAGGAGGGATGAGCTTCCTGTGAATAAAGGTGCATTTGATAGAAGACAGCCAGGAATTCACCCTTCAGGCCGAAGCCATTGCCGAACATGATATGACCGAAAACGTCGTGCGCGGCCCGGAACAGGTCGTTGTAGCAAAACTCGACGCCGTCCACTCGGATACCGGACGGCGCTCGCAGCGGGTGGAATCCTGGTTCCGCTGGCCCATGTCCGGAGCTGGTCAGATAGACGTAGAGCTGCCTGGTCTGACGGACATTTCGGCGCAAATGGCGTGAGTTCCGATAAGGTTGCTCGCTGCCTCGCCAGGGCTTTATCTCGATGCCGGCATTGATTATCGCTTTATAGTGCAGGAGGGTCTGGCGCTTCAACGCGTCGTAGGCGGCATGCGTCTCATAGCGCCAGTCGAGTGCGGGCGCGCATTCATAATAGGACGCCACTTCGCGGCAGAAATCCTCATCCAGCCGTATCGCCACGCTGGCGAACTTCTCGAACAGCCATGATGCGCGTCCGCCGACTTGCGCAGTCACGTTTCCACATCCGTTCCAGGCCGATTTCAGGTATCTGCCACGGCTGAGCGCTACTATAGATCTTTAAAGTGAGTTCGGTCAATCGGACGGGTACCTGGCCGCGGACGCTGGCCACGACGGCGGAGGATCTGGAGCTGCGGATCCCGAAGCTGCGCTGACACGCACTCTCTGTCCGGAGGACGGTCGGGCTACGCAGCGAGACGCAGCCGTTCGGCTGGGACGACCGGCGGACCTGCGGCGTACGTGGTGGTCAGATGGCCGCGCTGTCGGCGTAGGAGTTGTCTGCGTACCAGTCGCATCGTCCGGCCGGAAGGAGGTCAAGTACGTTCCAGACCGGGCTGAGGAGGTCGATCCCGCGCTCGGCGTTATCAAGGAAGCTGGCAGCCTGGCTGTAGTAGTGCCGAACCTGTTCCCCGGCCTTGGTAAAGACGCTGACCATCGGACGCTGCGCCCCGTCCGGAGCCTCGGCGTGCATGTCCGCGTTGAAAGTGGTTCCGTAACTGGACAGGATGCGCAGTCCATGCCAGCCTCGGCGCCGCGCCCAGGCCCGGAGGCTGGGAAGCGGTGCCTTGCCGATGACGGCGAAAGAGGTGTGCTGGGCGAGATGGCGAGAAACGCCACACAGCCCGTCCACCCACATCGAGCACATCGGACAGGGCTCGGCCTCGTCCGGATGGAACATCAGGTGGTAGACGAAGAGGGTATCGTGCTCGCCGAAGATCTCCGCCAGGTGCGTCGCCCGGACCGGCTCATCGATGCTGAGCTGGGGCGGGCCCTCCGCCAGGGTGTAATCACGAACGATCGCGCCTTCCGGCAGTCGCCTCCGTGCCGCAGCTACCTGCTCGATCTGATCCCGGAGTAGCCGCTCGGCTTTCGCCAGGTCGAGCCTGGCGGCGATGTAGTCTGGGGTTGAGCCCTCAGGCCACAACGGCAGAGCCGGCGTCTGACCCGGATCGCTCATCGCGCTGGTCCTCTTCTGAGTCTGTGACCCGGCTTAGGAACCTCTGACCTATCGTCGATAAACGGGCGATGGCTGCGCTTCACTGAAGCAGCGGCCATCCCGTGGATGCTACCTTCGGCAGCACTTCTTGTCAGGCCACTCCGTGGCCTGGCCGATTGATGAGAGCAACAGCCAGTCCGACGCCGCTTGCCGGGCGTGGCTGCCGACCTGTATAGCGTCCCTGCGGGACCAGGCGGCACCCGCGCCTGGGGTTGCTCGATACTGGAGATATATATAGCATCGGCTGAGAAATGCGCAGTGCCCGCCCACCGGCGACCGTGAGGCGAGTCATGGACCAGCGGAATCTGCTGATGCACCAGGCGATGCTCGCTGACCGCGTCAGGCTCGAGTCGTACGAGAAGGCGCTCGCCCATGTGGTTGCGCCCGGCGCCGTCGTGGCCGACGTAGGCGCCGGAACGCTGGCGCTGACGGCGCTGGCGCTGCGGCATGGCGCCGGGCACGTCTACGCCATCGAGGCCGACCCGCAGCTGGCCGCGCTCGCCGAGCAGATCATCGAGGCGAACGACTGGACTGGCCGGGTCACCTTGGTCGCAGGCGATGCCCGGCACGTCCGGCTGCCGGCCAAGGTCGAGGTGATCATCGCGGAGCTGATCGGGAACCTTGGTCCCGAAGAGGATATGAGCCGCATCCTGCACCTCTTCGCGCGACGCTACCTGCAACCGGGTGGTGTAGTGGTGCCCCGCCGGCTAGTTACCTACCTCGCGGCCGTGCAGTTCGACGATGAGGGGTGGGGCGTCTGGCGGGACGGGTTTCTCGACATGCACCTGGACGTGGTCCAGCAGTACGTCGAGCCCCGGGCCCAGCTGCACTTCTTCACCCGCGTGCCGACAGTCCTCGGCGCACCCGCTGTGCTCGCCGACAGCGACGGCGGCACGGGCATGGTCCGCCCCGGTCGAATGCCGCCGATAGTAATCGGCAGGCCCGGGCGCCTGCACGCCGTTGTGGGCTACTTCGACGCCACCCTGATACCGGGTGTCTCCTTGTCGAACTTTCCTTCGTACCCGGGCTGCAACTGGGCGGTCTGGGTCTGGCCGCTGCGCCACACGCCGGTTCAGCCCGGCGACGAGGTCCAGCTACGGGTGCGGATGCCGGATGCAGGGCGGGTCGTCGCCGACTGGCGGCTCGACTGCCGGCTGCTTCGAAAGGGCGAGCGATGATGCTTTATGCCGCGGGCTCGGTCCGCGATGTCTCCGTCGATGCGGAATGCCTTTCCGGACTGACCTGGTCCGGCGGGCTGCTCTGGTTCGCCGACTCGGGCCGCGAGCAGGTAGTTGCGGTGGATCCGCAGGGCGGCGACGTCCTTGCTGTCATCGCCTGTCCCGGCCTGCGCCGCGGGCTCGCCACAATCGGCGGAAACCTGGTCTACTCCGCTGGCCCTGACTGCCGGCTGCGCATCATCGACCCAGACGGCGGACACCTAGTGGCCGAGGCGAGGAACCCGCAGGCCGGCGAGGAGATCACCGCCATGGAGGGCGGTCGACAGGGACTCTGGATCGGCTACCGCAACGTGCTGGAGCTGCGCTCCACCACGGACTTCGGGTTGCTGGCGTCCGTCGGAGTACGGGGCAGGGTCGGAGGCGCGACCGTGACCGACCGCTATCTTGTCTACTCGAACCGAGCGGCGGAGTCGGTCATCGTGGTGGAACCGGCAACAGAGCAAGAGATCCTCCCGATCGGCGTGCACGGCTACCCGACCGGCCTGACGTGGGACGGCAGCCACATCTGGTACTGCGACAACGCTGCCAGCCGGCTGCGCGCGATCGACGTTCCTGGCATCGTAGGGTCGCTATGAAGCGGCCCGGTCGCGTTGCGCTGACCTGGCGGGCCCTTGGGGTTCTCGGACGGGTGGCCACCGGGACCGTGGTCGGGTTCAGCGGTGCCGCCGCTGTCGCGGCGCGCCGGGGCCGGCCCGCGGCCCGGCGTGAACTGGCACGCCAGGTTACCCGCCTGGTGATCCGGCTCGGGCCGACCTTCATCAAGGCCGGCCAGATCCTTGGCACCCGCCGGGACGTGCTGCCGCCCATTCTCTGCGACGAACTGTCGGCGCTGCGCGACGACGTGCCGCCGCTCAGCCAGAAACGCAGCCGGGAGGCCCTGGCGCAGGTCTACGGTGCCCAGCTCGACAGCGTCTTTGCCAGCGTCGATTACGCGGCCGTGGCCGCCGGGAGCATTGCCTGCGTGTACCGGGCCACCATGCGCGACGGCGCCGACGTCGCGGTGAAGCTGCAGCGGCCGGGGATCGGTCCCCTGATGACTGCCGACCTTGCCCTGATCAGACGTGGCGCCGCGGTTGTGGCGCGGCTGCCGGCGTTTCGCGGGATGCCAGTGCGAGAGATCGTGGACCAGCTGTGCGAGGCGGTGCTGGGTCAGCTGGACTTCGATCGGGAGGCCGACAGCCTCGAACGGCTGCGGGCCAACCTCACGGTGCTGTCGCGGGTGCGGGTGCCGCGAGTGCGGCCGGATGCGAGCCGCAGCGCCTGCATCGTGATGGAATTCGTGCCGGACCTGGACATCACCACGGCCGATCGGTGTTCGGTAGTCGGGCGCCGCGAGTTCGCGGCGTCGACACTGAACGCGATGTACCAGATGCTGTTCATTAACGGGTTCGTGCACTGCGACCTGCACCCGGGAAACCTGTACTTCTTGTCCACTGGCCGGGTGGTAGTGCTGGATGCCGGGTTCAGCGTCCAGCTCTCGGACAGGATGCGCCGCCTGTTCGCCGACTTCTTCCTCAACATGTCGATCGGCCGGGGCCGGCGCTGTGCGCAGATCGTCCTCGACAGTGCGGTCGGATTGCGCGCCGGCGCCGACGTCGAGGGGTTCACTACTGGCATGGCGGACCTTGTCGAACGCAACTTCGGCGTGCCGGCCAAGGAATTCAGCCTTATCGCGTTCGCCACCGAGATGTTCGAGCTGCAACGCGGCTACGGCATCGCCGCTACGCCTGAGCTGGTTTTCCCGCTGCTGTCGCTGCTCGTCATCGAGCCGACAGTGCGGGATCTCGATCCTGACGTCGATTTTCAGGCGGTTGCGAAACCGGTACTGAACCAGGCGGTCTTCGGCAGCGCTACTGTGCAAGTGACTTGAGTAATAAATAGTTAACTGTGCAGAATGCCGGTGCTGCCATGGGGCGACCTATGGATCCGAGGAGGAACTGTGTACATCTCGCGAGCACGTGAAGCGCTCGAAGAGTCGCGGGTGCAATGGGACTCGCTGAGTCGCGCCTGGCTGCTGTGGCAGGAGACCTTCGAGCGCGGCGGCGAACCGGTGTCCGCCCGGCTCATGGAACTGGGCGGGGTCCGTCCGGGCCACCGGGTTCTCGATGTGGGTACGGGCCTGGGGGAGCCGGCGCTGACGGCGGCCGGCACGGTCGGGCCAGCCGGCTCGGTCGTCGGTATCGACGTGTCACCCGAGATGATCAGGCTGGCCCGCGAACGCGCGGCCGGCATCTCCAACGCGGAGTTCGTTACCGCCGACCCTGAGCACTTCGAGACCGACCGGCCCTTCGACGTCATCCTGAGCCGGTGGTGCCTGATGCTGGTGCCCGACCGCGGCGAGACACTGCAGGCGCTACGAAAACTGCTAGTGCCCGGCGGGGTTCTGACAGCCGCCGTGTGGGGTCCGCCCGAGCGGGCGCCGATGATGTCGCTGGCGTTCGCGGTGCTAGGCCCGCTCCTGGAGCTGTCGCCGCCGCCGGCCGACCAGCCAGGCCCGTTCGCGATGGCCGACGCGCAGCAGTGCCGTACCGAAATGACCGCGGCCGGGTTCGGCCCGGTATCGGTCGTGGCGCAAGACGCCCCGTTCTGGGTCGAGAGCCCCGAGGAGTACGCCCGCTTCGCCCGGGACGTGCTGCCGCCCCGGATCCAGCGGATTATGCGGGACCGGCTGGGGTCGGCCGATGATCCCGGGGTCTGGCGTGCGGTCGCCGAGAAGGCCGCCGAGCGCGTTGAGGACGGCCGGGTGCTGCTCACGTCCCGTGCGTTCTGTGTGCGCGGCGTCGCGCCGCCTGGCTAAGGAGCCTGCGGCCGCGGCCGCAGGCGGGTGTGGTGTGGTGTGGCTGCGGGTGCGGGGTGGTCTCCTGGGGCGGAGTGATGCTGTCAGTTTCTCAAGCCCGTACGGGCGGCAGGACCGGGTTTTCCTGCGGATACACGATCACAGCCTCT
>Ga0070764_10000510_pt1 | contig 15327 bp, 13 predicted proteins | sample HubBroMetageWRM4_FD_67287 | JGI IMG/M metagenome (GOLD analysis project Ga0070764, IMG submission 67287) | Warmed soil microbial communities from the Hubbard Brook experimental Forest, New Hampshire - Hubbard Brook CCASE Soil Metagenome WRM 4 | ecosystem: Environmental > Terrestrial > Soil >... | reverse complement strand
CGCCGCCGCCGGCTGCACCGCAATCACCGCCGGCTCGCCCACCGCCGCGCCCGGGCTCACTTCCACAGTGAACGTATTGTCGTTGAAGCAGATCGCGCTCACCGGCGCGCCGTACGTAAAAAATAAATCTCCCACATTCCATCCCGCTGGATACGGGTCATACGGATAAAAGCTGTCGTCCGCCACCACGTTGCCGTCGATTTCCTTCACGCCCTTCGCAATCGCCGCGTCCGCCATCTCGTACAAAATCTTTTCCACCGGCCCGTCGTGCTCCGCCTTCCCAGCAAACGGAAACACGCGGTTCGAAAGATCCGGATCGCCCCGCCCCACAAGCACGAGGTCGCCCGAAAGTTTTCCCGCCGCGTCGATTTTCCCCGTCGTCTCGAGCGTCGTGCGAAATTTGTACTCCGGCCCTAGCATCGCAAACGCCAGCGAAGTCGTCACGATCTTTGCGTTCGACGCCGGCGCGAAAAACTTATCCGCATTCAACTCATACAATGTCTCGCCCGTCTCGCGATCGACCACCAAGATTCCCCAAAAGCTCTTCTGCGCCTTCGCCTCATCCAGCGTCGCGCTCACGCGCGTTTCAAATCGCACTACGTCCGCGCGCCGCGAACTCGTCGTAGCCGCGCGTCTCTTCGCTGCAGTCGCGCCACCCGTCGCAGCCGGCGTCGCCGCTCCAGTTTTCTGCGCCACCGCGCTCGACAGACACCCGTACACGCAGAAAAATATCGCCGCGCCCGCACAAGCCCATCGCTTCGCTCGTATCATCAAAACCAATCATACGGGAACACACATCGGTCCCCGAGCGCTTCGCCAAACTTGGTTGCGAATCAGTCCCTAAATCCATATGATGAACCCCACTTCCCCGGAGGGAACGATGCGAAAACTAGTTTCAGCCCTACTTGTTGTTGTCCTGTCTGGAGCGCTTGGCTTCTTCGCTCCCGCCACCGTCCGCGCTGCGGACGATACCACCACCGATCAGGACCGCCTGAAGACCGCAGGCACCGTCCTTCACGAAATCATGGATATTCCCGACGATATTCCGCAGAGCGTCATCGACCACGCGTACTGCGTAATCGTCTATCCGTCCGTCATTAAGGGTGCGTTCATCGTCGGCGCCAGCTACGGCCGCGGTGTGATGACCTGCCGCACCGGAAAATTCTTCCGTGGTCCGTGGGGCGCTCCTTCGATGATGGCTCTTGAAGGTTTGAGCTTCGGCTTTCAGGCCGGCGGCCAGGCCACTGACTTCGTTCTGCTCGTCATGAATCAGAGCGGCGCAAACGGCATTCTCGCCAGCAAAGTGAAGCTTGGCGGCGATGCTTCGGTTTCGGCGGGCCCGGTGGGCCGCACGGCATCGGCAGAAACCGACGCGTCCATGCGCTCGGAAATTCTGAGCTATTCGCGTTCGCGCGGCGTGTTCGCCGGCATCTCGCTTTCCGGTTCCACCGTTCGCCCGGACAACGATGCCAACGAACGCATCTACGGCAAGAAGATCCCCGCGAAGACCATCGTCTTGGGCAACACTGTAAAGCCCACGGCCGATGCGGCGGAACTTCTCGAAGTGTTGAAGAAGCACAGCCCGACCCGCGTAAAGTAACGAACATCAATTAACTTTCCATCGATGCGCCGGGGGAGCAATCCTCCGGCGCATTTTTGTTTTTAGCCACTCCGCAGTTCCTCGCCATTTCCCGCCTGAGCGCGCGTTCCAATCTGGAACATCTAAACTGTGCAAGCCATACGCATATACTCACACTCGACCCTTCCTCGAACTTGACTATTGGTCGTGTTTGGGCTACAGTCACAATTGGATTCACTCACCATGGCCACTCAACCACGCCAGCTTCACCAAATTCAACGCCGCCCAGCCGGACGCCGCGAACGCCATCGCAAGGAAACCCGCGAGCGTCTGTATCAAGCCGCGCTCGACCTTTTCGCAGAGCGTGGCTTTCTGCGCACCACCGTCGAAGACATCACCGAAGCAGCCGATGTAGGTAAAGGAACCTTTTTTAATTACTTTCCGACCAAAGAACATATCCTCGCCGAATTTGGCGGCGCTTATCTCGAAGCCGTGCAAAAGGGCCTGGAAGAAGCCCGCGAAACCAAAGGCCCAATCTTCGACGTGCTCCACAACCTCGCCACCAATTCGATCCGCCAAATCAACGAAAACGAAGCGCTGATTCGCGCGATCTACGCCGCGCACGCTTCCTGCGAATCGGTTCGCGGCGAACTGCAACACAGGGTGCAAGCCTGCCGGAAAGTACTCGCCGAGATCATCAAACTCGCGCAGAGCCGCGGCGAAGTCCGGCGTGACGTTCCCGCCGCGGACCTCGCGCGCCTGATGCAAGGAATCATGATGGGCGTCACCATGGGCTGGTCGATATATCCCTCTGCCGCGCTGCGTAAAGTATTGGAAGAGACCTGGACGCTGATGGAGCCAGGCTTTCGCGGCGCCGCGTCCCCCGCGACCGCAGGCCGCCGGAGGAGATCGAAGTGATGAAGTATTCGCAAGTTTGGAACGAAAAATCTTTCGAAATCGCTGAGTCGCAGAGGCGCTCGCCTTCATCCATTGATAAACCGGAGGGTGTCTCCGTGATACGCCGTCTCACAAGCTTTGCTATTCCTATTTTCGCCGTGGCCTTTGTGGCCTTCAGCGCCGTGCCGTCGCACGCGCAGACCGCCCCCGGCGCTGCGCCTGGCACCTCTAGCTCGTCGCAATCTTCAGCCACGAGCAGCGCGGTTTCCGCGCCTGCAGCTCCGCAAACCACTTCCAATTTCCAAGGCAGCGTCCCGGGCCAGCTCGTTCCCGGCACTCTTCCGATTTCGCTGCAAGACGCGATCGATCGCGGCCTCAAAACCAATCTTGGCCTCCTGCTTTCGAATCAAGACGTTCGCTCCACGCGCGGCCAGCGCTACCAACAACTGAGCGCCCTGCTCCCGAACGTCACAACCACCAGCTACATCAACGCGTCGCAAATCGACCTCGCCGAATACGGCTTCAACTTCAATTTTCCTGGCGTCTCGATCCCCACGATCGTCGGCCCGTTCGCGTATTTTGACTCGCGCGCTTACGTCACGCAGTCGATGCTCGATCTAAAAGCCATCAACAACGTTCACGCCGCCACGCAAAACGCGAAAGCCGCTGAATACACCGCGAAAGATGCGCGCGACCTCGTCGTTCTCGCCGTCGGTTATTCCTACTTGCAGGCCATCGCTGATGCATCGCGCATCGAAAGTGTTTCCGCTCAGGTTGACACCGCGGAAGCGCTCTTTAATCAAGCTTCAGATCAGGTGAAAGCCGGCACGTCGCCGCGCATCGACGGCCTTCGCGCCGAAGTGGAATTGAAAACACGCCAGCAGCAACTGATCCAGGCGAAGAACGACTACGCCATTCAGAAGCTCACGCTCGGCCGCGTCATCGGCCTCAATCCGGCGCAGCAATTCGAACTCACTGACAAATCGCCTTACACGCCTTTTGCCGCGTTGAACGTTGACGATGCGATTCAGAAGGCCGAAACCTCGCGCTCCGATTTGAAATCCGCCGAACTCAACATGCGCGCGGCGCAATATTCCAAGAAAGCCGCTCGCGCCGGTTATCTCCCGTCGATCAATTTCTCTGGCGACTACGGCATCGCCGGCGTGTACTCCACGCTCGGCACTCACGGCGTCTTTGACGTGCGCGGCACGCTCACCATTCCCATCTTTCAGGGCAATCGCGTGAAGGGCGATGAAATGGTCGCCGATTCGCAACTCGAACAAGCTCGCCAGCATTACGAAAATCTTCGCGCGCAGGTGGACGCCGACGTTCGCACCGCGCTGCTGAATCTCCAGTCTTCCAGCGAGCAGGTTGAAGTCGCAAAGAGCAATATCGACCTCGCGCAGCAAACTCTCGATCAGTCGCGCGACCGCTTCGCAGCGGGTGTTGCGGACACCGTTGAAGTCGTACAGGCACAGGAACAAGTCGCCAGCGCGAACGACAGCTATATCGCCAGTCTTTACAGCTACAACTACGCCAAGATTTCTCTGGCCCGCGCCATGGGCCTCGCCGAAGTGGGCGTGAAAGAATATTTCAAAGGAAAATAGCGATGCCACAAACCACTGAAACCGCCGCCGCACCCGCACAATCGAGCCCCGCTCAGCCTGCCGCGCAGCCCGCGCCGCAAAAGCTTCCGGCCGAGAACCGCTCCGCCTCCGAGCCGCCCGAACGCAAGCAGAGCTTTTTCGAAAAGAATCCGCGCGCGCCGATCTACTTGATCGTCATCGCTCTCGTCCTGCTCGTCGGCGGCTACTTCGCCTACAACTATTTTTCGAGCTACGAATCCACCGACGACGCTGAGGTGGACGGCCACTTGCAACCGCTCAGCGCGCGCATTTCCGGCTACGTCACCAAGGTCAACGTGGACGATAACCAGACCGTGCAAGCCGGCACCGTGCTCGCAGAAATCGATCCGCGCGACTATCAAGCCGCTCTCGATAAGGCCGAAGCTGAACTCGCCGACGCCGTCGCCACCGCGCGCGCTTCGAACCTCAACGTTCCCATCACCGCCGTGAACACCACCAGCCAGATCAGCGTCTCGAAAGCTGACGTCGAAAACGCGCAGGCCGGAATCACTTCCGCCGAACAGCAATACGAAGTCACGAAGGCGCAACTCTCCGAAGCCCAGGCCAACGACGTGAAGGCGCAGAACGACCTGGTCCGCTACAAGCAGCTCGTCGATAAGCAGGAAATTTCGCAGCAGCAGTACGACTCCGCCGTCGCGGCGGCAAAGGCCAGCACGGCCACCGTCGTTGGCGCTCAGTCCAGCGCGGCTTCCGCAGCGCAGCAAATCACGCAGGCGAAAACGAAACTCGCGCAAGCCGAAGCCAATCTGCGTTACGCCGAAACGGCGCCGCGCCAGGTGGAAACCACCGAAGCGCGCGCCAGCTCTGCCGACGCCAGCGTGAAAGAAAAACAGGCCGCCGTGGAAACCGCGCAGCTTAACCTGAGCTACACGAAAATCGTCGCGCCGGTCTCCGGCACGGTCACCAAAAACGCCGAAGTCGGCATGAACGTTTCTCCCGGCCAGCAGCTTTTCTCGATCGTGCCTCTCGCCGAGGTCTGGGTCACCGCGAACTACAAAGAAACCCAGCTCAAGAATATGAAAGTCGGTCAGAAGGCGATCATCAAAGTGGACGCCAACGGCCGCGAGTACAAAGCGCACGTCGATAGCATCGCCAACTCCAGCGGCGCGCGCACCAGCCTGCTGCCGCCGGAAAACGCTACGGGCAACTACGTGAAAGTCGTGCAGCGCATCCCGGTGAAAATCGTGCTTGAGCCGGGACAAAACGACGACCTCTATTTGCGTCTGGGCATGTCCGTCGAACCCAAAGTTTACGTGAAGTAAAATGAGCGCAGCCGCTGCACTTCCGTCGGACGCAGCGTGGCGTCCCGCAGTGAATCCGTGGATCATCGCGGTTGTAGTCACGCTCGCGACGTTCATGGAAGTACTCGATACCAGCGTCGCAAACGTCGCGCTGCCTCACATCGCCGGCAGCCTCTCCGCCGGTCAGGACGAAAGCACCTGGGTCCTTACCTCGTACCTCGTTTCAAACGCTATCGTCCTTCCGCTCAGCGGCTGGTTTTCGCAGCTCATCGGGCGCAAGCGCTTTTACATGACGTGCGTCGCGCTCTTCACCGTTAGCTCGTTTCTTTGCGGCATCGCTCCGAACCTGCCCATGCTGATTTTGTTCCGCGTGCTGCAGGGCGCAGGTGGTGGCGGCCTACAGCCCAGCGAACAAGCCATCCTCGCCGACACATTTGAACCGCGTAAACGCGGTATGGCTTTCGCCGTTTACGGCATGGCCGTCGTGCTCGCTCCCGCCATCGGCCCCACTCTCGGCGGCTGGATCACCGACAATTTCAGCTGGCGTTGGATTTTCTTCATCAACATTCCCGTCGGCATCATTTCGCTGCTGCTAACCAACATGCTCATCGAAGACCCGCCGTACATGAAGCGCCACGACCATAAAGCCGGCTTCCGCGTGGACTTCATCGGCCTCGGCCTCCTCGCGCTCGGCCTCGGCACGCTTCAAGTCGTCCTCGATAAGGGCCAGCGCGACGATTGGTTTGGCTCACACTTCATCACCGCGATGACCACGATCAGCGTGATCTCGCTCATCGCCGTAATTATCTGGGAGTGGCGCCACAAAGACCCGATCATCGACCTTCATTTATTCAGAGAAAGGTCGTTCGGCGTCGGTAACCTGCTGATGTTCATGGTCGGCTTCGTACTCTTATCGAGCACCGTGCTTATTCCGCAATTTTTGCAGGAGCTGATGGGCTACACGGCGCAACGCGCAGGCCTCGCGCTGATGCCCGGCGGCATCGCGATCATCATGTGCATGCCGCTCGTGGGATTCCTGCTCGGCAAGACGGACGCTCGCCGCCTCTTGATCTTCGGCCTTACGATGGTTTGCTTCGCCATGTTCCGCATGACGAATTTCGATCTCAACATCGACTTCCGCACCGCCGCCACCGCGCGGGTGTTCCAGGCCATCGGCCTTGCGTTCCTTTTCGTGCCAATCAATACCGCCACCTACGCTTTCATCCCGCCCGGCAAAAATAACGCGGCGTCGGGCCTCATCAATCTCGCTCGCAACATCGGCGGCAGCGTCGGCATTTCTCTCGTCACCACCATGCTTGCGCGTCGTCAGCAAGTGCACTTGAACGACCTGAATCACAATCTCAATAGTGGCAATCCGCAGCTGCAGAGCGCGCTTGCCGGCATCACCAAATCGCTCATCGCGCGCGGCTCCAGTCCCGCCTTGGCTGCGCAACAGGCCTACGGCCTCGTCGTCGCTAATCTCCAGCGCCAGGCCACCATGCTCGCCTACATCGACAATTTCTGGATGCTCGCCATCGCCATCGGCGCTATGATTCCCCTGGTTTTCCTGATGAAGAGGGTCAAGCCCGGTGGACCGATGGCGGCTCACTAGGGCGCGACATGCATCGTGCCGATTCGCATCGTCACAGTTGAACGCGAGTACGGAAGTGGCGGCGCCCTCATTGCTAAAGCTCTCGCCACGCGTCTCGGTTGGAAGTTGTGGGACGAAGAGCTGAGCGCAGAAATCGCTCGCGTCGCTAACGTTGACGTAAAATCGGCCAAAAGCTGCGACGAACGCGTCGATCCTTTTCTCTACCGCCTGTTCCGCATTTACGCCCGCGGCAGTTACGAACGCGCGCTATCCACCGGCAGCGACTCGCACTTTGACACCGACCAGATGGTCAACGTCCTCCACAAAGTGATCGAGGACATCGGCTCGCAGGGAAATTCCGTCATCGTCGGCCGCGGTGCTCCGTACATCTTGCGTCACCGGCCGGACGTCTTCAGCGTCTTCATCTACGCTTCTGACGAAGAAAAAATCTACCGCCTCAAAGCCATCGGCAAGACCGAACACGAGGCGCGCCAGCTCGTCGCCGAAGTCGATCGCGACCGCGCCGCCTTCATCGAGCATTACTTCAAAAAGCAGTGGCCGCACCGCCCGCTCTATAACCTGATGATCAACTCGCGCTTCGGCGACGACTACGTCGTCGAATCCATCGTCCAGCAAATGGCACTCGTCGACAAATTCCAGCCCACTCCCGAAGTCCAAGCTTGCTAGCCGCGCGTCGGCACCGTCTCTACTTCGCCTCGCCCGGCTTGAAGTGCGGGTTGTAAATCACGCCGATCACATTGCCAAACGGATCGCGCACCTCACCCACCAAAATGCCGCCGCCCACATCCTGCACATCGCTCACCGGCGTCGCACCCAACTCGATCAACCTCTTATACGCCGCGTGCGCATCCTCAACGCCCCAGTACGCCACACCCGCCGCCTCGCGCTTTGCACCTGCGTTCGGTTCTGGCGTCAGCCCCAACTCATACCCGCCGATGTTGTAACCCACGTAAAACTCCGGCTGGTCGAAATACGGCTCCACTCCAAACACTTTCGTGTACCACTCTTTCGCCTTCGCGATGTCCGCCACGTCATACTTCACAGTTCGCAATCCAAGAAACATGTGCGGCTCCTTCGCATCCAGAGCGCCCGGCATCGTCGAGCGCGTTTCAAATCCACCCACCGGTACCATCGACGCCGCGTTCACCTGCATCGACCGCCCGCCACCACCTTGCGCCACATCCGCCGCCGACACATCCACGCGCCCCGCCACAAACGCCAGCAAGCACAGCAGCGCCACGCACATCATAAACGACGCCACCTGCCGCAGCGGCACGCCACGCATCTCCACCGGCGGCGGCTCGGGAATCAAAATCGGTATCACAGCCACCGGCTGCTGCCTCAGCGGCAGTTGCGCTTTCGCAGCTCTACCAATACGGCGCGTTGTGGGGCGGGCGTGAGCCATCACTACCTCCTTCGTTCAGCGTCAATTCCATCTGCGGCGATTTCCAGGATCGCGGCGGACGTCCATCCGGCGCGCGATCCGGCCGCCATCCCATTCCGTACTTTTCGCGTAGCTCGCGAACCAGCTGCGTGATGCCGTCGCGATACGACTGAGGCGCATTGCCATACCGCACATACCAATCGCGATACTGTGTAGCCAACCGCGGAAACTCAGCGCCGATGTAGCGAATGAAGTGGTCCAGCGAAGCCGTCCGCAAAAACAGTACGTTCCCCGCGAACCACTGCGCTCCCGACTCGCTCGCCGCTTTCGCCAGCGCCTCCAAATCCTCGGCGCCATCCGTGATCCCCGGCACGATCGGCATCGCCAGCACGCCGCAAGGAATGCCCGCCGATCGCAGTTCGCGCACCGCACCCAGCCGCAAATCCGGCCGCGGCGCTCGCGGTTCCAGCGCCCGCGCCAAACTCGCTCGCGTCGTCGTCACGCTCAAATTCACCGAAAGCGACGACCGCTCGTTGATCAACTTCAGCAAATCCAGATCGCGCACCACGCGGTTCGATTTCGTCGTGATCGAAACATTCAGCCCTTCGCGCTTCGCCACCTTTTCCAAAATGGAACGCGTCGCCTGAAAATCCCGCTCCGCTGGCTGGTAAGGATCCGTCGCCGTCCCGATCGCGATGTGCTCGCCCCACACCGGCTCGCGCGATAGATCCCGATCCATCAGCGCTCCAGCGTCCTGCTTCACGTACACCTTCGACTCAAACTCGTCGCCCGGAACTTCCATGAATTCATGGGTATAGCGCGCATAGCAGTAGTGGCAGCCGAACTCGCACCCGCGATACGGGTTTACCGTAAAGCGGAACGGCACGCGCGGCGACGAACAGTGGTTCAGGATCGATTTAACAGGTAAGAGAAAGTACTCGGTCCCTCGCTTAACTTCAGCGCAAGGGGAGGAAGCGGCGAGGCGCGCAATGCCAACCAGCTCCGAATCGGGCTTCGTTCCCAGGCTCGGTGCCTGGGTGGGCGCGGAAGCTTCGTTCGGGAACTCACAGGTGCCGTGGCGAGCGGCTGTGGGGAGAAAGGTGAGACTGGTTTGCTTCGAAGCGTTTCGAGGACGCCGAAGCGTCCGGGGAGCGTCTCGAAGTATGGGGTACGTGGCCATTGTTTGCCTCGCCGCACTTGCGCACTATATTCGCCTTTTCTTCGCTATGTCAAGCAAAATATTTCGCCTTTCTTTCGCCTGTCTCTTTCGCTTGTCCGCACGGTCAAGTTCGCCCCAGGAAACCACGCCGCCTCAACGAAACCTTCGCCCATCCCCGCCGATATACTCCAAATAGACTCTCTGGCGGGAGCCCCCGGTTTGAAAAAGGTCGGCATACTTGTCATCGACGACGATGCAGTGAGCCAAACTGCGCTCACCAGCATCCTTGACGCCGAGGGCTGGCGCGTCCGCGTCGTCGGCGAAATCCCCAAGGCCATGGCCGAGCTCGCCAGCGGCCAGTGGTCGCTCGTCATCGTCAACGTCGGACTGACGGACGTCTCGGGTCCCCTGTTCATGATCCTGAGGGACCTCGCGCAGGGCGACGCTGACGCTCCCCACGACGCCGTCCTCGACGATTCCCGTCCGCGCGGCATTCGAGTTTTGTTCCTCGTGCCTGGCCCGCTCGCCGATATCGCGAAACCTGTGCTGCTGCGCGAGAAACTTCCGTTCTTCACCAAGCCTTACCACCTTCATGATTTCTTGGAGAAAGTCAGCGACTTGCTCGTCGCCACCGGTTCGATCGCGGAGCCCATCCGCGTGATGAGCGATTTCAGCTTCGGCAGCCGCGCGCAGCGCGAACGCACCGAGGCGCGGCGCGCGCCGCAAAATCCCATGTTCGCTTCGCGCGACGACTACCAGATGACCGAAGAAGAAATGCTCGAGTGGGAACGCTCCGAAGCCGAAGCGCGGAAAAAACAGGAAGAGGAAAAGAAAGAACGCCAGCGGTTCTAAACGCGCCGCCTTCACTCACAGCAATACGATTACGCTGACAGCACCCGCGTACGATCGCCCGGAATCACATCCACAAGTTCAATCGAATCTAAAGTGTGCTTCCAATGCAGGATCAGAATCGGCGCCTTTTGATCGTCGATATAAAGATCCTGGCGCATCAACGCCCACGGAGCAGCGAACTTGGGGAACGATTCGCTCGCCGTCTCGTGATCTGTAGAAAATCCGAATGCCTGGATGTCGCTCGCCGCGTTCGCTTCCACCGCCATCGCCTCTTCTTCCGGCGCGCGCGGACTGAACCGCTTATCGTGATCGATTGTCGTAACGCGCTCGCGCAGCATCACCGGCGCCGCCGCGCGCGACGACGGATAGAACCGGTACTGCGCCACAGAAAGCGCCCCGCGGAACGCCGTCACGCATGCGCTTCCCGCTTTCCCAGCCTTAGTCGGGGCGCAAAACCGCCGCCTGGTTATTTCGTCGATAAACGACAAATTTTCGCTCGAAACTTTGCCGTACGACCTCACCGTCAATTCGATCTCGCAGTCCTCAATCGCAAACCTTAACTTCGAGTCGGCACAGGTATTCTGCTTCCCGAAGATCGCAGTCGCGCACGTCGCAGCCACTGGACTCAGTGCCATCACTCGCATGAATGTTCTTCGGCTCGCGTCCGGCAACGGTGCTCTCCGCAGACGCCACTTTCTACTCGCCTCGCGCGCCGCCTTCAATGCATCGGCGTAATGTCGTTTTGTTCCCCAGCAACTACCGTATTTCTAGGGCGTTGGACGCTCATGTTCCCTGCACCCGCGTCGCCGCCCATGCGACCAAGGCTCAAACCATTCGCACAAGTGCCGCGTGCTATACTCCGTCGCGCCCCGGGGAGCCGTTTCCGTGTCTGACGTAACGTCATCTCCTACCGGCCCCGATTCACCGCTGCTCCGTTTCGGTGTCTTCGAAGTCGATCCTCGCTCCCACGAACTCCGCAAGAAAGGCGCGCGCGTCAAACTTCAGCAGCAGCCCTTCGATCTCCTGCTCGTCCTGCTCGAGCGCCCCGGCGAGACCGTCACCCGCGAAGAAATCCGGCGAAAGCTGTGGCCCGCCGACGTCTATGTCGATTTCGACCGCGGCCTCAACAAAGCCATGGTCAAGCTTCGTGACGCGCTCGGAGATTCCTCCGATGCTCCGCTGTACATCGAGACGATTCCCCGCGTCGGCTATCGCTTCATCGCCGCTCTTCAGCCTCGCGCTCACGCGGCGGCAAATCCTCACCCGCCTGCGACCGCGGCTCCACGCGAGGAAATCGCCTCATACTTCACAAATACTCCGCCGCCTTTAGCCGCGAGTCTGCCCGGCGCACACCCCGCGCCTACGCCGCCGCTCCATACGGACGCACTCAACGCGAACTGGCGCCCGTTCGCCGCGCTCGCCCTGATCGTCCTCGCCATCGCCGGCGTCTCCGCGATCTGGTACCACGAACACCGCGCCTCCGCTGCAGCGCCGCAGATTCACTCGATCGCCATCCTCCCGCTCGATAATTTCTCCGGCGACCCCAAACAGGACTACTTCTCCGACGGCGTCACCGACGAGCTCACCACCATGCTCGCCGAGAATTCCAACCTCCGCGTCACCTCGCGCACCTCCACAATGCAGTACAAGGGCCAGCACAAACCGCTCCGCGAAATCGCTCGCGAGCTGGGCGTCGATGCCATCGTCGAAGGCTCGGTCGCCCGCAAAGGCGATGCCGTTCATCTCAACCTTCAGGTGATTGACACCTCCAACGACGCTCACCTCTGGGCGCACGATTACGACCGCACTTTCGCCGACGTGATGAACCTCAGCGACGACGCCGCCAAAGCCATCGCTGCACGCCTCAACAGCTCTGCTTCCAGACCCACCTCCACCAAGTACGTCAATCCCGAGGCGCACGACGCCTACCTTCGCGGCCTCAACGCCTGGTACAGCGGCAAAAACGACGAATCAGCGGTTTACTTCAAAAAGGCCATGGAGATTCAGCCGGACTACGCGTTGAGTTGGGTGGGCCAGTCGTTTATCTGGGGAGCAGCCGTGGACAGCCAGCGCGTCGCGCCGCTCGTTGGTCTTCCGAAGATGAAAGAGGCGGCCGTGAAAGCCGTTCAGCTCGATGACGAATCGCCCGAGGCGCATCTCGCACTTGGCTCGGCCTACTACTACGCCGACTGGGATTTCAACGGCGCCAATCACGAACTGGAGCGCGCGATCGAACTGAATCCCACGTATTCCGAAGCCCTGCACCTGCGCAGCTATGTGCTGATCGCCCTGCACCGTTACGACGAAGCGGTGGACAGTCAGCGGCGCGCCACGGAAATCGACCCGTTCAGCCGGCCGCACGTTCTCGCCAGAATTTATTCCCAGGTGCGCCGTTACCAGGACGCCGAGCGCGACGCGAACTGGCGCTTGGTCTCCATGCCCAATGATTGGGGCCTGCACCTCGAGCTCTCTTACGTGTACCGCTGCACCGGCAGGTACAAAGAGTGGCTGGATGAAACCGTCTACGTGTGGAAGCGTTGGGACTTCGCGAAAGGAGCCGAGGGGCTGCAGAAAGCTTTCGAGCGCGGAGGCTACCAGGCTGCTCTTCGATATCGCCTCGACTTAATCAAAGAGCGTCCCGCCAGCATCTACACCTCGCCGTACAGCACGGCCACAGTCACCGCGGAACTTGGCGATTCAGAACGCGAGCACACTCTGGACCTGCTGGAAGACGCCGTACGAAAGCACGACATCGAACTCCTCGCGATCCAAACCGACCCTGTCTTCGACCACCTCCATTCCGACCCGCGCTACCGCGCCGTAATCCACGCCATCGGCCTCACGCCCAGCTACTGACGGAAGCGCGGACCTTTAGGTCCGGCGAATTGCTCGCGCGTATCCGGCCTTCAGGCCCTGAAGCGGTCTATTCCGCTGTTCGAACTTCGCTTCGGTCCGGCGTGGCCGCGAGCAGTTCCCTGGCGATGCGTTTCAGCACCGGGTGCTCGACGTTGGGCGCGATCTCCGCGAGCGGGACCAGGACGAATCGGCGAGCGGCCATGCGCGGGTGCGGAATCTCGAGCCCCTCTTCGCTGATCGTGCGATCGCCGAAGAGTAGAATATCGATGTCGATCACGCGCGGCCCCTTCGGGACCAGCCGCTCTCGCCCCATGGACCGCTCGATCACGAGGAGCTTCGCCATCAGCGACTTCGGCGCGTCGTCGGTCTCGATCTCGATCACGCTGTTCACAAACCAGTCCTGCGTCCGCATCTCCACGGGCTCGGTGTCGTACAGCGCCGACTCTTTGGTGACGCGTACGCCGCGTTCGCGCAGCAGCGCCACAGCCCGCGCAATATTCCCCGCGCGATCCCCCATATTCGATCCCAGTGACAAGTAGGCTTTCGGCATTGGCGGGGGACATTCTAGCGCGGAGCGCGTGTGTGTGCTGAGGCGATGACAGGGGAGCAGGTCGGTTGGAAGTCCGGAGCCGTTGGGTAAATTTGTGTCGATTAGAAAGGGTGCCTGTCCTTTGTTTTGTGTAACTTTCGGGCATTTCTAATCGGCGAGCACTCCGATTAGAAATTATCAACTGGGTTGCAACTGGACTCGGAACCAAGGTCAAAAGCTGCCGGGTCAAGGCGCTTCGCTGACCCGCCGTTACAGGTGCTGTGGCGGAGGGTTGCCCGCTAGGCGCGTGAGCGGTGGCGGTCTGGGCTGACGCGGGTAAGGCGGAGGAGGCGACGGCAAGGAGATCACGCCCCGCTGAGAGCGGGACGCAGACAGGCTGAGAGCCTGTCCTACTGCGCGTTGTGAGCAGATGTGTCATCTAGTGCCGATTAGAGCGGGCCTCGGATGATTGTTTTCTTGAAGTTACGTCACATTTTAATTTTACGAGATGTCGATTAGAGTTCGAACCGAGGTTGATTTTTGCGGGAGTTACAGATGATTTGGTGAGGATGAGTCGGTAGTTGTACGGATGGCGGGTGGAAGCGAGGAGCGGCGGCGGGGTGGAGAGGGGTGCCTGGCGGCCAATTCGCATGCGATATCCTTAGTGAAATTTCAGTAATAAATCCTAATATAAGTTAACACATAATAAGTATATAAACCATTAAAATCTTTGCAGACTGAAGTTGGAATCGCTAAAAGTGTGGGCAGCGAGACTAACAACCCCGTGTTGCGGCGGCCACGGACCTCTCGGGGCTTTCGGGCGTCGGCGAGTGTTACGGTTGCGCAGTCGCGCGTCTAGCAACCTTTTACTAAAACAAGCTCCGTTGCTCTGTCCCCGTCGAACACTACCATCCAAGCACTGCCTTCGATGAACATTACTGTGCGACCATTCCACGGTGAATCTAGATAACATTTTTTGAAATACTGTGGCGCCTGAGCGAACGACAACAGAGTTCCAAATCTTTTTTCTAATTGTTCACGAGTTTTCCCGACGACTAACCGGTTGCGGTCAGAGTCTCCGACCATGAGGTCCGTCGCCATGCGACGATCAAGGGGGTACACGCCGAGCTTCCAAAATACGTACTGAAAGCTCTTGGGGTCCGGTTGCGGGTACGTTAGTGCCCAAACTCCGAAAACAATCGCAACCAACGCGCAAAGCAACAATATTGAGATTACAATCCGCTTCATGTCGGCTCCCGACGTGTTCCGCTTAAGGCCCACCTCTCCGACGTATCGGCGAACCACCGGGGCAGGATCGCCCGCGTGTTCTCCGTTTGGCCCCACTCCATCTGCGTTGAGCGGTCCTGTTCTTAACCCCCAGTCGTTCTGCGTGATGACGCCTTCTGGTTTCACTGCTGTGTTCGCTGAGGCGGTAGCTAAGGTGCCGTCTAAGTTCATGACAACGATCCCGGCGTGGCCACCCTCGGGGCCATGTTCCTGCGCGATGACCTCGCCCGGCGCAGCACTGGTGACAGGGCCCGGTTTTGACCATCCGGCGATGAACACGGTGGG
>Ga0070764_10000508_pt1 | contig 15334 bp, 14 predicted proteins | sample HubBroMetageWRM4_FD_67287 | JGI IMG/M metagenome (GOLD analysis project Ga0070764, IMG submission 67287) | Warmed soil microbial communities from the Hubbard Brook experimental Forest, New Hampshire - Hubbard Brook CCASE Soil Metagenome WRM 4 | ecosystem: Environmental > Terrestrial > Soil >... | reverse complement strand
AGGAGAACGGCCACCACGGTGGCAGATAGATCGGTACCCCGCTGTAGCCGATCGACAGCCCATAGAAGATCAACGGCGTCCATAACAAGAGCAGTGGCCACAGCCGGAGATCGAAAAAGAAAACCGCAAGCGTACCCAACATCAACACTCCAACCCACAGCCTCTGCCAACCCGCTTCTGTCATATTCAGCTCTGCGGATTTCAAGAAGTAACTAAAGGCAACTGGCAAATCCCGCGCCCCGGGATGGCTCTGCATGGTTTTTTGCTCAATGGCTCGGGCCGAATACGGTCCATTGGCGAACTCTAGCGGATTGCGGTAAACCGCAGCGTTGTAGCCCAGCCACAGCACCGGCGCAGCCGCCGCCAGCAGGACAAAGCGGGTAAGAGCGGGAGCATAAGCGCGAATTTTGCCTGAACGGATCACCAAGAGAACGGCTACCGCGGATATGAGTACCGCCAGCAACCATCCGTCATAGCGGGTGAGGCACGCGGCGGCGAGGCAGAAGCCGCACTTCGTCAACGATGAAGATGGTCCTGCGTTTTTCGGCGTTCCCGTGGCCGCCCGAACAAACTCGCTGAAGTGCACCAAGGCCCAGACGAACAAAGCCAGATACAACGGCTCAGTCATTGCCGTGGCCTGTAGATACAGCAAATTAGGATTGCCGGCGTAAATCGCGGCGGCGAGCCAAGCAGAGATTCGCGCGGGTCCGTTCGTCCTGTCACTGCGACTCAGCGCTCCGACTGCTAAGCGAAACACGCCCACAGTGCCCAACACGTATGCCACCATGGACGGAATCGCGCCCGCGATCCCCGTTTGCCAGGCGGCATCGGAAAGCAGAAACGGAATCATCAGCAAGTGAGGCAGCGGCAGCCAGACTGTGCCCAATTGCAGCAGACCGGGAGTCTTCGAATCAATCACCCGGCGCGCGATGTTGATGTGGGCCACGGCGTCGCCATAGAGCAGCAGATCGCCGTGCCGGAAGTAGAACAAGAACGCTACCAGCGACGCAGCGGCGGCAAGCTGGCCTACGAGGGTGGTCTCACGGTCCCAGCGGCCTGTGGGCTGGAGCTTCATCCCAGATGGGTCAACTCGCGGAACACCCCAAAGCGGGCGTCGATTTCTTCGCGAGTCAGGTTTTGCAGGCGTTCGGTACCGAAACGCTCCACCGCGAACGATCCCATTACCCCGCCATAGAACAGCGCCCGCTTCAGTACTTCGCGGCTGAGATTTTCCTGGGATGCAATGTATCCCATGAAGCCTCCGGCAAACGAGTCCCCGGCGCCAGTGGGGTCTTTTACTTCGTCGATAGGTAGGGCAGGTGCCCGGAAGGGATGGTGTCCAATCCCAAATGCACCTTCGCGAAAGAAAATGGTCGCCCCGTATTCACCGTGCTTAATAACCAGTGCCTTCGGCCCCATGGCCAATACCTTTTGTGCAGCTCGCGGCAGATTTCGCTCCCCAGCCAGCATTTTGGCTTCGCCATCATTGATCAGCAGCACATCGATGAGCTTCAACGTCTCCAGCAATTCCGCCCGCGCGCCTTCGATCCAGAAATTCATGGTGTCGCAGCCCGTCAGTTGCGCATGGCTCATCGTACGGCGGACTTGAACCTGCAGCCGCGGTTGAATGTTGCCTAGAAACAGATACTTCGAGTCCATGTATTCTTTTGGAATTCGCGGCTGAAATTCCTGGAAAACATTCAGCTCGGTGAACTCGGTCTTGGCCTCGTTCAGATTCTCCAGATATTGCCCGCCCCACCGGAATGTCTTGCCTTTAGCGTGCTCAATGCCCCGGATGTCGATCTTACGTTTCTTGAATACGCTTTCGTGCTCGGCGGTGAAATCTTCGCCCACCACCGCCACTAAGCGGACCTCGGTAAAGTAGCTGGCGGAAAGGGCGAAGTAAGTGCCCGATCCGCCGAGAATGTCGTGCACCCGCCCCGAGGGCGTGGCGATCGAGTCGAAGGCAACCGAACCAGCGGCCATAATGCTCATGCAGTTTTGTTTTCCAAGTATTTTCCCAGGATGAGTTTCAATTTCTCTCGCGTCGCCGCAGGAATCTTGCTGCGGTCGGTCAGGATGGCATGCGCCAGCGCCGATCCGCACTTGCAGCTTCGCCCCGCCGGCAATGCCGCCACAGTCTCCCGCACCACCGTGCACGCGTTCTCCGCATTCTTTAGCAACACCGCCACAATCTGGTCAACGGTAACCGAATCATGATGCGGATGCCAGCAGTCGTAATCCGTCACCATGGCAACGGTCACGTAACAAATCTCCGCTTCGCGCGCCAACTTGGCTTCTTGCAGGTTGGTCATGCCGATGACATCCATTCCCCAACTGCGATACACATTCGACTCAGCCTTGGTTGAGAACTGCGGTCCTTCCATGCAGACGTATGTCCCGCCGCGCTTTCCAGCCACACCGACTTTCTCGCAGGCTGATTGCACAACGGTGGCCATTTCCGCGCAGATGGGATCGGCGAAGGCGATGTGGGCCACCACTCCATCCCCGAAAAATGTATCTACACGGTGGCGAGTGCGATCGAAAAACTGATCGGGAATGACAAAATCCAGCGGCTTGTGCTCTTCCTTCAGCGACCCAACCGCCGAGACCGAAACAATGCGTTCTACGCCAAGTTGTTTGAACCCGTAAATATTGGCGCGGAAGTTCAACTCACTCGGCGAAATCAGGTGCCCGCGGCCGTGACGCGCCAGAAAGGCAACCTTGCGCCCTCCGAGCGTCCCCAGTACATATGCGTCAGAAGGATCGCCGAAGGGAGTCTGCTGGCGCAGTTCTTTGCCGTCGCTAAATCCGGGCATGGAATAAAGCCCGCTCCCGCCGATAATGCCAATCTCCGCTGCTGACAAGGGTGTCCTCTAAAACGTTGTATGAAGGCGAATGGGAATTATACAAGGGAACTAGGCGCGAGCCCTTCGCGTGAATTCAACCTACCTCGCATCCGCCGTGATCCCCAGCAACTCCTGCGCCAGCCGCTCGGTCGTGGCTTGATCGAAACTCTCCGTGACCAGCACGCTCGCCGCCTGCACTACTATCACCACCGGACCCTCTTCCGTCAGCCAGGTGTGTGTCCCGGTCAGACTCTCGGGGACCGGCAAGCGAGTAACGTCCTTGCTCGCGTTTTTCTCCACTTGATGCACATGTTTGTATCTTTTTTCCAATCCACTCGCATAAATGGCTGCGAACTTTGCCGCACTTTCCGCATCCGACCAGCGCGAGAAATAAAGCACATCCAGGGGTGCCGCCGCATCGCCTTTCGGTTTCGCTGCATAGTAATAACCGCCTCGCCAGTGCGGATATAGCGAGTGCGAGGCCTCCACTCCTGCATACTGGTCCACCAGCAGAGCCACGTCGAACTCACCCATGGCCCCAATATCAAAGCGCTCGTAGTCCTTAAAATCGTGGTCGAAGTCCGGCAAGCGCATCGGCTCCAACGTTTCTCCGGAGAGATACGTCTTTGGCTCCATGATCTGGCGCGTGTTGCGCGGCGGGTGGGTGAAGCTTTCCGCAAACGCCTTATCTTTTCCGCCACTGCGCAGCAGTTCCGCTTCGAAATCCAAACCGTAACGGTACGGAAACGTCAGCGATTCCTTCAGAAAAATCGGAGCGTTCTGGAACTCTACTGAATCTGCCGTGCCTGTGAGCATGCCTTCTTCCAACGCTTTGGCGACCTGCGGCGATCCCAGCAGCGACTGCCCCGTAGGCTCCAGCATATAGTCGACGAGGGTGACCATGGCCTGCCCCTCGACCACTGCCTGCCGCGCTTCGCCGATCTCGTCTTCCTCGATATCGGCTGCCGTTGGCTCTTTCTTGTCGTTGATATCAGTATCGAAGTTCAGCCATTTATCCAGGTCGAAAGACTGGTCTTGCAGGGCATGAGTCAGTTCATGCGCCAGCACCGGACGCTGCGCCTCAGCATCCAGCCAGTCCAGCAGGTTCACCGTCTTGGTCTTCGCATCGTAGTATCCCGCCACTTGTTCACGCAGCAGGGCGACCAGAAACTTCTGTAGATCAAAGTCCTGCGGCAAAAGCCCGAACTTCTTCAGCACCAGTTCCGAGCGCCGCAAACGTTGCGCGTCCTTGTCCTCAGCCATGGACTTTTCCAGATAGGCGACAACTTGATCGCGGCTGACGAGTTGGCGTTTCACCTCGTGCTTAATCGGCAAACCCGAGTCCTTGCTGGCAAACTTAAGGATCTTGTCAACGTCGTGGAAAAGTTCTTCGGCTTCCTTCGGCGAGATTGTTTGCTCTGGCGGAGTCTTAGCTTGTGGAGGTTGGACGTTCCCGCCCGGCGTTTGCGCCCGCGCCGACCACGTCAATCCCAACCACAAGATCAGGCACCGCACCAGCACTTTTGGATACAATCGGTGCAACTCCTTCATGCGTTATGTCCGCCGACGAATCCCGCCAAACCGCCGACGAATATTTCCACCAAGCCTACCAATTTCAGATGCAAGGCGAGTATCAGCAAGCCATTGATTTCTACACTCGTTCCATTGCGGCGTTTCCTACGGCTGAGGCTTACACTTTCCGCGGCTGGACGTATTCTTTTCTCGGCGATTACGACCGCGCCATCGCTGAGTGTCTGGAAGCAATCAAAGTTGACCCTGAGTTCGGCAACCCTTACAACGATATCGGGGCTTACCTGATCGAACAAGAAAAATGGGACGAGGCCATCCCCTGGTTTCAAAAAGCCATGATCGCGCCACGCTATGACGCCCGGCCATATCCCTATTTCAATCTCGGCCGCGTGCATGAACATCAGCACAATTGGATCAAAGCCAAAGAGTGCTACGCCATGGCGTATTCGCTGGACAAACGCTACGTTACTGCTCTAGCCGGATTGCGCCGGCTCCGCGCAATGTTCAATTAAAGCTCAAGTCATTCTGAGCGAAGTCGCTTCCTTCGTACGGCGAAGGAAACGGGAGAAGTCGAAGGATCCCTAACGGCTCACCAGCGCCCGCGACACCTCAGGGAATTCTCCCCTAACCGCCGCCCACTCTCCCTGCCACCCACTCTCCTGCTTCCCGCGTCCCCAAACTCCCGCCAATATCCTGGGTCGCCTTTTTCTGCCGCACTGCCTCCAAAACAGCCTCCTCAATCCGTGCGGCCTCTGCAATCATCCCCAAATGCGCCAGCATCATCGCCGCCGTCAGAATCGCTCCGAAAGGATTCGCAATGTTCTTCCCCGCGATCGGCGGCGCCGAACCATGCACCGGCTCGAACATCGAAGTTTTGCCGGGATGAATATTCCCGCTGGCGGCCATCCCCAGCCCACCCTGCAGCCCCGCCGCCAGGTCGGTTATGATGTCGCCGAACATATTGTTGGTGACAATCACATCGAATTGCCGCGGATCACGCACCATCTGCATGCACAGCGCGTCCACGTACATGTGCTCGGCTTTGATCTGCGGATTCTCCCCGGCAACTTCCTTGAACACCCGCTGCCACAGGCCTCCCGCGTGAGTCATAGCGTTTGATTTGTCGCACATCAGCACGCGAGTGCGTTTACTGCCGCCGCTTTTCGTGTGCCGCTCGCAATATTCGAAAGCATAGCGAATGATGCGCTCCACGCCCTTGCGCGTGTTGATGTCTTCCTGCACCGCAATCTCGTCCGGTGTACCCTGCTTGAACACGCCCCCCGCATCGGTGTATACGCCCTCGGTGTTCTCGCGGATCACCACAAAATCAATATCTTTCGGCTCTATGCCCTTTAGCGGACATAAACCCGCATCCAGTAGCCGCACCGGGCGCACATTTGCATAAAGGTCCATCTTGAAGCGCATACCCAGCAGAATTTCTTTAGCGTGAATATTGGTTCTCACCCGGGGATCACCAAACGCCCCCACCAGAATGGCATCGAAGTCTCGCTCCAGCATGGCAAAGCCGTCGGGCGGCACCGTAACTCCATCCGCAAGATAGCGGTCCGCGCCCCAGTCGAACTGAGCAGTTTCTACTGCGGCACCGCTGGCGGCAATGGCGTTGACAGCCTGGGGAATCACTTCTTTTCCGATGCCGTCTCCCGGAATGATGGCAATTCGTTTCTTCTGGTCCACGGCTCAGAAAGTAACACAAATGTGAGCATGGCGCGTGCTGTTGAACTTTGCGCTGCCATGTCATCAATGGCGTCGTGCCGTGATGTTGTGCCATCTCGCCTTGTATAATTAAGCCATCGGATATGGCTCCCCCGCTCGTCCACAGCGACGCTAGCCCATCGGTCTCTGACCTCGGAAATTTGCGTTCCGAGTTTGCGGAACTGCTCTCCGGCTGCGGTCTTTGTGACCTCAGCAGCCGCGCCCAGCTTGCGCTCACCGGAAACGATCGCGCGCGCTGGCTCAATGGCATGGTCACCAACAACATTCGCGACTTGGCCGTCGGCAAAGGCGTCTACGCCTTCCTGCTCAACCCGCAGGGCCACATTCTTGGTGACTTGTACGCCTACAACCGAGGCGAATCCTTAACGGTAGAAACGGACCAATCCCAGATCGAAAAGCTTCTGCCCATCTTTGACCGTTACATCATCATGGACGACGTGGAGGTCACGAACCTCAGCGATCGTCTCCAATCCGTTGGAGTCGTAGGCCCGAAAGCGGCAGAAGTGCTTCGTGGTGCAGGTTTTCTGGTCCCGCCACTCGAGCCTTTGCAGTTCGCTGATATCAGTTGGCAGAATGTACCAGCGACGGTTATCCGCGGCGATCTCCCGAGCGTCGAGTCGTACGAATTGTGGCTCGCTCCAGAACGAGTATCGGAGCTCCGCAGCGTGCTAGCTCAATCAGGCGCTAAGCCGGTAAGTGCTACCGCGCAAGAGTTGTTGCGAATCGCCTCAGGATTTCCCCGCTACGGCCAGGATATCCGCGAACGCGACTTGCCCCAGGAAACCAGCCAGGACCGCGCCTTGCATTTCAGCAAGGGCTGTTACGTTGGGCAGGAAATCGTGGAGCGCATCCGCTCCCGGGGCGCTGTGCACCGCAAGTTTGCCGGATTCGAAGTCGAGGGTCCGCTGCCCGCACCCGGCGCCAGAATTCAAGCTGAGGGCAAAGATGTGGGCGAGATCACGTCCGCAGCTTCCCTGCCCCTCCCCGGCGGTGAACGCGGGGTGGCCATCGGCTACATTCGCCGCGAATTTGCTCCGGGCAAGCAAGTGCAGACAGCAGATGCACAGCTCACCGTGACCAATCTGCCGTTTCCCGGCATCTTTTCGCCTGAAGATTAGTCGCTCAAGGAAAAATCTATGCCTGAAAAAAAGCAGGAAAGCTTTACCGTAACTGACCGGCGGCTGTTCACCTCCGAAGGTGAGGCCCGCACCGAAATCACCCAAGAGGAAGTTTCCAGTTCCAGCCCAAAACTCGATGCGGCTCCGGCGGCCCAGCCCACCTCAGCGCCTCCGCCGCCTGACATGCCTCCTACGCCCACCTCGGCGGAGCAGCAGGAACAAGCCGACGCCTATCGCAAGTCCGCCAAGGACCTGGACGCGCGTGTCGAACTCAGTGGCCACTCCGCCAAAGAGCTGGAGATGACCTTCGAGCGCTTCATGGCGTCGTTATACATGAACGCCATGCTGCAACTCGGCCTGATGCACGAGCAGGGCGGTCAGCCCCGAGTCGATCTGATCGGTGCCCGCCAGACCATCGATACACTCAGTCTGCTGGCGGAGAAAACCAAGGGCAACCTCACCAGCGCGGAGGAGGTGTTTCTACAGAACTGCCTCTACGAGCTGCGTATGGCCTATGTGGAAGTTACCAACGCCTTGGCGCGTCCGCCCCAGGCCGCGGGTACTGTTTCCGGTAAGTCATGAAGGCGAAGCTTACGGTCTTGGGCAGTGGAACTTCCATGGGCGTTCCCACCATTGGATGCGACTGCGCAGTGTGCCGCTCTTCCGACCCCCACGACCGCCGCACCCGGCCCTCCGTCTTGATCGAATTCAATCACAAAGCCGTACTCATCGACACCACTCCTGACTTCCGTGAGCAAGCCATTCGCGAAGGCATCCATCGCCTGGACGCCGTGCTTTACACTCACACTCACGCCGATCACATTCTCGGCATCGACGACCTGCGTCCCCTGACTTACCAACTCCGGCCCAATAAGCTTCCACTCTATGCCCGTCCGGAAGCTGCCGACTTCATCCGCACCATGTTCCGTTACATCTTCGACCAGGACTACAAATTCGGAGGATTGCCCCAGGTGGAACTGAAGACCATCGATGGGCCGCTGGCGCTCTTCGGCGCAACTTTCGAGCCCGTACCGGTCATTCATGGCGAAACTGAAATCTACGGCTTTCGTGCCGGCAGCGCCGCTTACTTGACCGACCACAGCGATGTGCCCGAGGCTTCTCTAGCCAGGCTCCAGGGCCTCGACATTCTTTTTCTCGATGCCTTGCGCCACAAGCCGCACCCCACTCATTCCACCGTGGACAACTCGCTGCGCATTGTAGAGCGGCTCAAGCCCAAGCGCGCCTTTTTCACCCACATTTGCCATGATCTGCCCCATGCGGCGACCAACGCTTCCCTGCCGCCGAACGTGCAGCTATCGTACGATGGCATGAAATTGGATTTTGAAATTTAGTTTGTTCGCCCGATTTCCTGACGGACGAGCACCGCTACAGCGGGTTTCACAATGCAGGTTTTTCACCAACTCGAAAGCATACCTGCCGACTTCGGCCCGACCGTCGTCAGCGTGGGGAATTTTGACGGCGTGCATCGCGCCCATCGTCAAGTGCTTTCAGACATCGTGCAACGTGCGCGGAAGCTGAGCGCCAAGTCAGTCGCCGTGAGCTTTGACCCCCATCCGGTGCGCATTCTCCGGCCCGATTTCCCCTTGAAACTCATTACTCCCACACCGGAGAAAATTCGTTTATTGGGAACCACCGGAGTTGACGCCGTCTTCCTGCTTCCCTTCACTCGCGACTTGTCCTTGATGACGCCGCAACAGTTTGCCGAAGGCATCCTGAAGAAAGCCCTGCACGCTCGCGAACTGCATGAAGGCTTCAACTTCCGCTTCGGCCACAAAGCCTTGGGGGATGTAAATCTGTTGAAGCAACTAGGTCACAAACTGGACTTTGCCGTCGAGGTCTATCCTGAGATGCGTCTCCGGAGCGAACCGGTCTCCAGCAGCCACATTCGCGAACTGGTCAGCACTGGCCGCGTCAGCCGGGCCCGCTATCTGTTGGCTCGTCCGTTCAGTGTGCTATCTACCGCCGGCCGCGGACGCGGTTACGGCGCCAAACACACTGTTCCCACCATCAACCTCAGCCTATACCAAGAGTTGCTTCCCCAGCATGGGGTGTACGTCACTCGCACTCGAGTCGCCGAAGAGTGCTTCGATTCCGTCACCAACGTCGGCAATCGTCCCACCTTTGGCGCCGATTCCTTCGCCGTCGAGACGCACCTGCTGAACTTTCATCCTCTCGACTTGACCCCGGAAACCGAAATCGAGATTTATTTTCTGCAACGCCTCCGCGACGAAATCAAGTTCCCCTCCGTCGATGCCTTGCGCGACCAGATCGCCAAAGACGTCAAACACGCCCGCCGCTATTTTCATCTCTTGAGCCGGTTTGCCCGTCATGGCAAATGAGTCGGGGTCATCGTACCGATTCCCGAGGTCGAGCCAATCGTCGGGCCACTACGTAGGCAATATGATCGCGCAGCCCGCTTGGGCGTCCCGGCGCACGTCACCCTGCTTTATCCCTTTTGTCCGGTGCAGGCGGTTGCCGGCGAAATCGATGCTTTGAGAAATGTTTGCGCATCGATCCCGGCGTTTCCGTTTTCTTTCACTGAAGTTCGGCGGTTTCCGGCGACCGCCTATTTGCATCCGGACAAATCGGAAAGGTTCGCCCAAATCACCAGGACTCTCGCGAAGGCTTGGCCAGATTACAAACCTTACGGCGGATCTTTTGCGGACATAATTCCGCACTTGACGATAGCTGATCGTGTGGACGAGGAAACCCTAAACGCAGTGGATAATTCGCTTCGTCCTCACCTGCCCATCAAGTGTGTGGCCAGAGAAATCTGGCTTCTGACTAGTGACGACGCGGGAATGTGGTCAAGACGTGCTTTATTTCCCTTGGTTGCTGGCGAGGTCGCTTGAAATTTTCGAACCTAGTGGGAGAGATATCCATCTTCCATCGGCAGTTTTCCGCCCACTCTCAAAACATTGACCTGATCGTTGATCGCGCGAACATTCACTAATCCCACCGCCCCCGGAACCGTCTCGACAATCCGCAACACGTCCGCGTCGGAATCGGCCAAAGTCACCCCATCCTTGTGCGACGCTACAAAGGCCTTCAACTCGCTGTCCGACATGTGCGTCAGATGCGCCAGCGTCTCCATCTCCCCGGCGGAATCCTTGTGCAGTACCAGGACTACGTCTTTACCGTCCGGCCACTTTCTGGCCTCCAGGCGGTAGATGTGAGCTAGATAGGCGGGTGTTACATCCGTCACGCGGCTGTCCTTATTCACAACCACCGCCATGTGGTGCGCGAAGCAAGGGACAACTGCCATCAGCAAAAAGCAGGGCAACAACATGCGAGAAGGCTTCATGAATGCTTGACCTCGATAGCTATCGTCCAAGAATCTCATTGCTTCGAGCGAAATGTTTGTAAAATTTGGCCGGACATGGTTACCTTGGTGATGCGCTAAGCTGCGGCTTAATCGATGGGCTGGACTATAGTAACCGCGCCCGGCGACTTACGGTCCGGCCACTGCACCACCACGATAGCCACCAGCACCAGCGCAATGCCCAGCGTTTGCAGGGGCCGCAGCATTTCCCCCAGCGCCAAGGCCGCGATCAAGATGGAAAACACCGGCTCCAGGCAACTCGTCACGATGGCCCGCGTCGGTTCCAGATGCTGTAATGCTGCAAAGTAAAATGAGAATGGTCCCAGCACCGAAACCAGAGAAAATCCCAGTAGAAACAGCCATTGGCTCCCGGCATAATGCGCCGCCGCAATCTTCCACGGCGGATTCACTACCGCCCAGAACAAGGTCGCGGAAATGAGCGTGTAAAGCAGCACCGTCCAGCGGTCGTAGCGCGCCAAAATACTATGCCCGCCGACGTTATAAAACGCGAACGACAATGCCGCCAGCAGCGCCGCCAGCACCCCAATCGTATCCAGACGGAAACCGCCAGCGCCGAAGATTCCAATCACCAGCGCAATTCCCGCCACCGCCAGCCCTACCGCAGCCACCCGTTGCAGCGTCGGCTTCTGCACTCCGCGCGCCACCGTATAGAGCAGCACCCACACCGGAGCGGTGTATTGCAAAGTGATGGCGGTGGCCACGTTCGTGCGCTGGATTGCCAAATAATACAGATAGTTCGAAGCCGCCACTCCTAGAATTCCCAGCAGAAACATCCACCGGAGATCAGCCATCGGCAGTTTTAACCGACGCGGCCCACGAACTATTAAGAGCACGACCAACAACACCAGCAACGAAAATGTCACCCGGCTCTGTGAAAGAATCAGCGGATCTATCGACTGTCCACGTGGAAGCAGGCGTCCAGTAAACGCCGCTCGCCCCAGCGTGGCCGCAACTCCCCACAGAAATGCCGCGCTGGCGATGTAAATGTAACCGCGTAGAGGATGGGTTTGAGTCGGCAAGAAAGTAGATTACGGCATTCTCGCTTTGATCCGTGTAAATCCGTGGCCGTTTTTCTTTTCGCGAGACGCGGACGGCACCCTACCCCTCCACGTACTCAATCCGGTAGCTGATCTTCGCCGTCTTGTTCAGCATCGCAGCCACCGAGCAATATTTCTCCTCCGACAACCGCACCGCATCCTCCACGGCCTTATGCGACACCTTCCCGCCAACTCGATACACCAGTCGAATCTCCGTGTAAACCGTCGGCGGATTGGTCGCCCGCTCCGCTTCCGCCCGCACTTCCAAACTGGTAAACGCTTCCCGTTTCTTGCCCAAGATGCTTACCACGTCGTATCCCGTACATCCGCACAGGGCGATCAGCACCAATTCCATGGGGCTATTGCCGGCATTCTTGTCACCATCTACGACGATGCTGTGGCCGCTCGTGGCCACGCCCTGAAACTCCTGATTTTGCTTCCAACTTACCTTCGCTTCAGTCATCGATTCTCACCTTCGATTATCCGTCTGCGGCTCGGGATGAATCAGCACCCGGAACAATTCCGGCGCTTCCTGCTTGAAACGGATCTCCAGCTCGGTCTGGATCTCATGCACCCGTGAAAGTGCCAGCTCGTCTGAAAACGTACAGTGGCACGACACGTAAATTCGGCCCCGCACCCGCTTCACTTCGACCTCATGCACATCCAGCACTTCGGGAAACTCCGCCACAATGGCTTTCAGTTTCTTCTCCAGCGCTGCGTCCCGCACGATTTCATCTCCGGGCTCGATCGTGGCTGGTTCGCTCTCAATGTGCGTCAGGATCGAAGAAATTTCCGGCACGTCGCTCCGGATCTCCGACTCGAGCAGCGTCACTTGGTCATGTGCGTCTTTCAAACTCAGTTCCTCATGCAGCTCCAGATGTTGTTCCACATGCAAGCGCCCATGCAGGTCCTGCACGCTGACATCGTGCACATTCAGATTGTGGCGCGTGGCCACCGCCCGCACCCGGTCGAAAATATTCTCTTTCCGGTCGGCCCGCGGGATGGGGTGCACCACCACGTCGGCATCCGGCAGCACCTCTCGCACCGCCGCCGTGACCGCGTCCGCCACTTGCTCCGAGCGCTGAAAGGTCACGTTGCGCGCCAAACTTACCGAGAGGTCCGCGAAATAATGGTTCCCCGCCCGCCGAATTCGCACCCGGTCCACTTCCAGCAGTCCATCCACTCCACCAACCGCGGTCAGAATGCGGCTGCGCACCCCCGAAGGCGCGGCGTCAAGCAGAGCGTCAATCGTCTTGCGCGCCAGCCGGGAACTGACATACACCACTGCCACAGCCACGAACAAAGCGGCTACCGGATCGGCAGCATGCAGCCAGGCCACGCCATACCTGCGCCCTGCTTGCACCAGCAGTAGCCCCAAAACCACCACGCCACTCGACCAGATATCGGTCGAGAAGTGCAACGCATCCGCCTCCAGCGCCTGGCTGTCATACTTGGTCGCAATTCTGCCTAACGCTCGCGACCTCCAGTAGTCAACTGCCATGGACGCAAACAAAACCAGGAAAGCCGCCAGGCTCGGCTCGATCTGCACATGGTGAAAGAACAGCCGCCTGACCGCCTCGTACACAATCCAGACACAGGTCAGCAGTAGCAGCCCGGTTTCCATGAAAGCAGAGAAATTTTCCACTTTGCCGTGGCCGTACTGGTGTTCGGCATCGGCGGGTTTGTCCGATACCCGCACCGACAGCCATGTGATAACCGCCGCCACCAGATCCAGGCCCGAGTGCGCGGCCTCCGACAGAATACCCAGACTGCCCGTGCTCACCCCAACTACGATTTTCAGCAGAGTAACCGTGATTGCGGCCAGCACCGACTTCCCGGCGACCGCCCGCTTCTCGGTTCGCATCGCGTCGAAACTGTACCCTGCCAGCGATCCTGCCATGAGGGCATTATCGCCGCTCCCACCCTTCCCGCCAAGCCAGTACTCACCCATTTACCTGGTAAACACACTTCCGCGCCCACTTTGTGCTAGGATTTTTAGTCGCACTTTGATCTTCTCTGGAGGAATCCCTACATGTCTAAATACGTCGTAGCTTGTCTCCTGCTTGTGGGTCTTGCTTGGGGCCAGGCAGCCAGCCCACCGCCTGCAGCCGCCGGACAAAAACCCGCAGCTGCCCCCACTCCCGCAACCGCTGCCCCTGCGGCCCCACCCGCCAAGGAAGTCCCGCCCGGCACTGCCGTCATCACCATTAAAGGTCTGTGCAGCGGCTCCGACCAGGCCGCGGCCAGTTGCGTGACCACCATCACCCGCGCCGAATTCGAGAAACTCATCGACGCTGTACAGCCCAACATGCCTGCCCGCTCCCGCCGCTCCTTTGCCGACCGCTACGCCCACTCCCTGGTAATGGCCAAAAAGGCCAGTGAGATGGGCCTCGACAAAGGTGCGAGTTACGACGAGCGCATGCGTCTGGCACGCATCCAAATTCTGGCCCAGGAACTTGGCCGCGCCCTTCAGGAGCAAGCCGCGCAGATTTCTGACAAAGAGCTCGAGGACTACTATCACGCCAATTTGGCCAAGTTCGATCAGATTGACGTGGACCGCATCTACGTTCCCAAGAACCGCACTCCTCCCGAAGTTGACAAAGACGACAAAGACAAGGACAAAGGCCCCAGCGAGGAAGAAGAAAAGAAATTCCAGCAAGAGTCGGAGAAAATCATGCAGGCGGAAGCCGACAAGCTCCGCGCGCGTGCCGTCGCTGGTGAAGACTTTACCAAGCTCCAGGCCGAGGCCTTCGAGGCTGCTGGCATCAAGACCGGCGCTCCCAACACCGCCATGGGAAAAGTTCGCCGCAACACCCTCCCTCAGAATCAAGTTTCGGTCATGGATTTAAAGGCAGGGGACATTTCCCAGGTGCTGGTCGATGCCAACGGATTCTTTGTCTATAAAGTGAAGGCTAAGAGCACCATGAGCCTGGATGAGGCGCGCGACGAGATCAAGGCCACCCTGCGATCCCAGCACATGCAGGATTCCATGCAGGCCGTCAATCAGTCGGCAACCCTGACCTTCGACAACGACTATTTTGGACCCGAACCGCCGGCGCGCGGGCCCATGATGCCTCCCGGCTTAACTCCGCCTCCGCCCGGCAAGGTCGGGCCCAAATAATGGACTCTGCCAAGCCAACGGTCCTGGTCACCGGGATTGCTGGCAATTTGGGATCGCGGCTGCTGCCGCTGCTGGCGGATTATCAGGTCATCGGCATCGACCTGAATCCGCCGGCGCCTTCGCCGTCTCTCTCCCTCGAACGCCTCGATCTCGCCTTCGAAGAGTCTTGTCGCGAGTTGTTTCTGCTGCTGAAAAAAGTCCGCCCGTTTGCCGTGCTCCACCTCGCATTCATTATTGATCCCGTACGCAGCGGCGTGCTCGATCTTGACCGTATGTGGCAGATCAACGTCGCCGGCACCGCCCGGGTGATGGAGGCCATCACTGAGGCCAATCGCACCGACCCCATCGTCAAGAAATTTATCTTTCCCAGCAGCGTTTCCGCCTACGGTTCCGATTTGCCCGCGCCCGCCACCGAAGACTCTCCCCTCGCCGCTCATACTCTGCCCTACGCTATCCACAAGATGGAATCCGACCGCGTGGTTCAGCAGCGCGCCCCGGCATTGCGCGGCTGTAGCGTCTACTTGCTCCGGCCTCATATTTTCTCCGGTGCCAGCATCGAAAACTATTTGATCGGGGCCTTT
>Ga0070764_10000503_pt1 | contig 15438 bp, 15 predicted proteins | sample HubBroMetageWRM4_FD_67287 | JGI IMG/M metagenome (GOLD analysis project Ga0070764, IMG submission 67287) | Warmed soil microbial communities from the Hubbard Brook experimental Forest, New Hampshire - Hubbard Brook CCASE Soil Metagenome WRM 4 | ecosystem: Environmental > Terrestrial > Soil >... | reverse complement strand
CACCTGCTCGGTCTCGTCTCGCTGGTAGTCACCAGTGAGCCGCGGCACGCCGCCATCGTCATACCGGGCGATACTCCAGCCCATGCCGCCCCTGGCCGCGGCGCCCCGGTAGGCACAGCAGCCGAACTCCGTCACGACAAGCGGCTTGCCATGACGCAGGTTCTTGCGCAGGTCAGCAGCAAAATTCTCCGCGTTCCCGGCATCGCGATAAGCATCGATGCTGACGATGTCGAACGGACCCCAGTCCACCGGCTCCCAGCTGCCGGACGCATAGGTCAGCGGGCCGCCGAACCGGCGCCGGGCGGTGTCGGCGGCTTCGGCCAGGAAGGCGCCGAGCCGCTTCGGCAGCCGGCCGAAAGCAGCGAACAGCCGCGGGCCGGGCTTCTGCAGGCGAGCGATCCGGTCGTAGGCGTCCCCGCCGGGCAGGAACCCCGAGTTGAACAAGGTCAGCTCGCAGCCGGTCACCAGCACCACGCGGGCACCCGACGTGCGCAAGTGCTCAGCCCGGTCGGCGCAGTCCTCGAACAGCGTGAGCAACTCGGGTGCGGCCAGCTCGCAGGGGAACGGCGCGAACCATACCTCCAGGCCCTCGCTGGCCGCTGCCTGTGCGGCCAGGCTGATCCGCTCGGGCTGGCCGCCCGTGATCCTGACCGCGGTGCAGCGCAGGTCGCGGGCGATCACGCGCATCTCCGCCGCTACGACCTCGAGGTCGAACTGCGGCCGGCTGTCATGATTGCCGGGATAGAAGCCGGTGTCGTAGTTGATGCCCTTGCCGCGCATCAGGCCCTGTCCGTCTCAGGCACAGTCGTCTCGGGCACAGTCGTCTCGGGCCGGGTCGCCTCATGCTCGATCAGGTGCAGCATCGGGCCGGCGGCAATGCCGCCGAGCATGATGGCCAGCCCGATCGCGCCGATGGTCATCACGCCGCCCAGCCACACCATCGTGGTAACCGGCAGCGCGTACGCACCGGCGCACCGGGCGATGCAGTCGGCCAGCAGCGCGACGCCCCAGATGGCCGTGTACAGCTTCTCCAGCCGGCGGAATGCGGCCGAACGGGCCTGCAGCCGGTCCCAGGCGGCATCGCGGTGCTGCGCTCCCTTGGTAATGAACAGCTTGAGGCCCGGCGTCATCAGCGGCCGGCCGGCCGCGACCGACCCGAGCATGGTGAATGCGATCACGCTGCTGACGATCGCGTCCTTGGCGATCATCGCCCGCGGGTCGCCGGTCAGGAAGCTGACCACGATTCCGGCCGCGTTGACTGCCACCATCAGCGTGGCCAGCAGGTTCAGCTCGTGCCTGGCCACCATCGCATACACCGACCTGACGGCTGGACCGATGCTGCTGACAGCGAGGGAGAGCCAGAGGCTAGCGCCAAGGCCGTCGCGCAGCAGGTAGTAGGTGCCCAGCGGAATGCCAAGGTCGATCGCGAGGTCCCGCACTGTGCGGAGTGCCTGGCCGTGGCCGGCGGCGTGCGGGCGGGCCATGGCGATGTGCTCCTTGCCGGGAGCCAGTGTCGTCTGCATGTCTCAAACTTAGAACGGACCTAGATTTATGTCAAACCTAAAATTGTTCCCGACCTAAGTTTGAGTTACGATGACGGCATGGCAACGGGACTGCGTGAGCGGCGCAAGCAGGAGACCCGCCGGGCGATCTCCGACGTCGCGACCGAGATGTTCGTGACCCGCGGCTTCGCCGAGGTGACCATCTCCCAGGTCGCCGAGGCCGCCGGGGTGTCCAAGATGACGGTCACCAACTACTTCCCGCGCAAGGAAGACCTGGTCTTCGACCGGGCTGACGCGATCGTCCGGCAGCTGGCCGACGTCGTTACAACTCGCAGGTCCGGCGAGAGCATGCTGGCAGCGATCCGCCGTGACTACGCCGAGTCCGCGGCCAGGGCCGACGTTACGCTCGGCCTGTCCACCCCGCAGTTCGCCCGGATGATCACCAGCAGCCCGGCGCTGGCGAGCCGAGGCCTGGAGATGCTCTACCAGCGCGAGCAGGTGCTGGGTGACGCGATCGCCGCCGAGACCGGCACCGACAGTCCCGAGCAGCGGCTCATCGCGGTCCTGCTCTGCTCGGTACACCGGGTCCTGTTCGCCGAAGCCAGCCGCCGCAGCCTGGCCGGCGAGCCGCGCGAGCAGATATGCGCGGTGCTCGCGGCGGAGGCGACGCGCGGATTCGACCTGCTTGAGCCTTCGCTCGGGGGTTACCGGGTGCGGCCGTAGCCCGGTCCGGCACGCTGCCCGCGAACGCTGCCGCCGCCCTCAGGGACGCTGCCGTTACCGGGCTGCTACCCGGCCCGGTGCGGCGCCCAGGCAGACACGCCGCTGGCATTCGCGGTAAAGAGCCAGCCGTCAGCGAAGACGCTCTGCGCGAAGTCCAGCCCGCTGACCAGATCCCGCAGGATCCGGCCCGTGGCCGCGTCGACCAGGTACGTCTCTTCCCCGGCTGGCCCGCTGTCGTAGGTGCCGGCCGCCAGCACCCGGGCGCCGTCCAGAGTCGGCGAGCCCGTGACTCCCTCGCTCAGCCCTCTCCTCCAGATCAGCCGGCCGCTGCTCGCGGTCCGCTCCTGGACCGACCCGCGGTACGCGGTGCCTCGGATGGTCACGGCCGTCCCGGCAAAGAAGAGGTCCTTGCCGTTGTAGGCGGGCGCGCCATTGCACTCGGCCTCGTTTCCGCCCGCATAGCTGACGCCGATCCGCTGCTGCCAGGCCAGGGTCATCGTGGCCTGCCGCAGCGCGTAGAAGTCCCCGTCCTTGTTGCACGCGCCTACATACGGTCCGAAGAGCACCGGCGAACCGCCGAAATCGATGCCCCGCGGAACCTGCCAGCTGGCGATCAGCCTCAGGGTCCGGGGCGCGAGCTTGAGGATGGACATGGCCAGGCTGAGCGTGCGGTCGCCCGCCGGGCCGCTCCCGGTGCTCGCGTACACGTCGCCGTTCTGGCCGACCGCGACACTCGACCACACGCCGCCGCCGAGCTGGCCGCGTGGCACCGTGTAAAGCTCGGCGAGCTTCTTGCCTGTCGCCTGGTCGTAGGCGATGATGCCGCCGCGGGTCTGCGGTCGCTCGCAGACTGAGGCGACCCCGACGTAGACCATGCCGTTGGCCACCGTGGGCGATGACCAGTCGTAATAGCTGGAGACCGTCGCGGACGGCCTGGCCATCAGGGACCGCCACCGCGTCCGCAGGTTCGCGGCATCGAGCGCGTACAGATATCCGTTGGCGGCCCCGACATAGACGGTGCCCTGGCCGGCTCCCGGGCCGGGCGCCACTGTCGCGGTCGCGACGATGCCGCGTGGGCTGTAACAGGTACCGGCCGGCTGGGCGCCCAGGAACCGCTTGTATTCCACCTTCCCTGTCGCCGGGCTGAGCTTGTAAAACCAGCCGGTGTTGGAGCCGATGAAGACGGCGCCATCAGCGATGGTGGGGCTGGCAAGGAATTCCTGGCCGGTGAAGGCGTGCCACTGGAGCCGCAGCCTGGCGGCGCTGGCCGGCGTGATCGACTGCTGCGCCGGGGCGTAGGAATCGTGCCGCGGGCCGTCTAGGTAAGCGGGCCAGCTCGCAGCGGTCACGACCTTCGCCGCTGCCGCAGCTGGGCGTCGCGCGACGGCCCCGGCCTGCTTCGCGGAGCTCGCGGACGTTGCGGTAGCGCACCCGGCTAGGAGCAGGGCGGCCAGCGCCGCCATGAGCCCCGTTCCGCGCCCGCGGGCAGCCAGCCTTCCCCCGGTCATGAGCCACCTCATTCCTGCCGGGCCTGATGACCGGGCCGAGGTGATCTTAGGGCCTGCGGACCGGGACCAGCTCCCGCGCAGATGGGCGCACCCTGGGTCCGGATGGCGTATCTGCACTATATGAGCACACAGCGATTCGCGCGGGCATACGACAAGCTCGTGCTGCTCCAGACCGTTTTCGGCGGCAGTTTCATCGCCGCGGTCAGTTAGCCGCCTAAGTATCCGGATGTACCGGGCAGGCCGCGTTGTAGTGCTTCAAAGTCAGCTTTCCCTGGGCATACGCCCACGAGCACGTACATGAGTTAGGTACGCGGTCGGCGGTTATCACCTGGGCAGGCACGCCGCTGCGCCGTTCGGCGCGACCCGGCTGGTACGGGAGTGGCGGCCCGACGAGGGCGAGATCTGTGCCCTCAGTCTTGGCTTCCTGGACTGCTCCGCCGGCTAGCGCCAGCCACTCGCGTGGCCTGGCCGCAGACGAGGACGGGGCTGGCGGGTGTCGCTTGACGCGCACCCTGGCTCCGGGAAGCTTGTCGCTCGCCCGGCTGTCCATGTCATTGAGCATATCCGCCGACTGGGACCGTTTCCTGGCCTGCCGGAGCTGGCCTGGCGCCCTTCCCGGTACGGTGGCGCTCTGGGGAGGATGCCATGGCGGCCCGGCTCGGTAATATCACCTTCGACTGCGACGACGTGCTGAAGCTGGCGGCCTTCTGGTCGGCGGTGCTCGGCCAGTCCCTCGATCAGGGCGCCAGCGAGTTCTTTGCCTCCATCGGCGGTGCTGACAGTCAGCGCCTCGAGCCAGCCTGGTACTTCAACAAGGTGATCGAGCCGAAGCAGGCCAAGAACCGCGTGCACGTTGACCTGGTGAATGCAGATCCGGCGGCCGTCGAGGAACTCGTCCGGCTTGGTGCCATTGTCATCGGCGACCACGCGATTGCCGGCCATCCCTGGACTGTGCTGCACGACCCGGAAGGCAACGAATTCTGCATCGCCGCCAAGAGCTTCACTGGCTGGGACTGACACCGAATGACGGGACTATCGGTCATCGGCGTGCCGAGCAGCGCGGGCAGTTACGCGGCCGGGCAGGATCAGGCACCCGCGGCCCTGCGCGTGGCCGGGCTCATCGAGGCGCTGACAGACGCGGGCCTTGCGGTCCGCGATCACGGGGATCTGCCGGAGCAGATCTGGCGGCCGGACCGGCAGCAGCCATTCGCGCAAAACGCTGGCCAGGTGACGACGTGCCTGCAGGAACTCGCAGACCGGCTCGGGCCGCTGTTCGCCGATGGCGACACCGTCCTGGTACTGGGCGGCAATTGCACTATCGCCCTGGCCGTTATCGCGGCCCTGCGGCGGCTGAGCGCCGGGCCGCCTGGCCTGCTTTACGTGGACCGACACTTCGATCTCAACACGCCGGACAGCACCAGCGACGGAGCCCTGGACTGGATGGGCATGGCTCATGCTTTCGCCCTCCCCGGTACCGTCGACGCGCTTACCGATGCATTCGGCTACCGGCCGCTGCTGCAGCCCGCCCAGGTAGCGTTCCTGGGCGCCGAAGCCGGCCTGGCCACCGAGTGGGAACGCGAGCAGGTCGGGCGGCTCGGCCTGGAAGTGACATCCGGCACGGCGCTGACGGCCGATCCGCGGGGCAGCGCCCTGACCGCGCTCGGCGTGCTGCCTTCCGGGCCGCTCGCCGTGCACGTCGACGTCGATGTCCTTGACTTCATCGATGCGCCGCTGGCAGAAAACACCGATTGCCGTAATACCGGCCCCAGCCTGGACCAGCTGGGCCAGGCGCTGCTGGCAGCGGCCGGCGATCGGCGGCTCCGGGCGCTGTCGATCGGGGAGCTCAATCCCACCCGCAGCGCGGGAGAACCCGACGCCATTCCGCGGTTCATCCGCATGCTCACCGCGACCCTCAGCGTCGCTGCCGCAGGCAGGGGCTGACCGGGTCGCGGCAGGGGCGACTGCTGCTTCTGCAGGCAGTGACGCTGCGCACCGTCCTGGCCGTCGCTGGCCTGTGGCTGATGGCCGCCAGCGAGCAGATCCCGGCCAGCCGAGCGCATCCGGGCCTGCGGCGGGGAGTTGCGCGGCACTGATCAGGCCAGGGACGCAGCCAGCTGACGAGATTGCCGTCACGCATAAGAGGCCGCCGGGCGGGCACTTACAAGGGCCGGTATCAGCAACGCCTCCGAAAGGGGCTGCGGCTCGCTATGGCCATCGACGTGACCACGCAGGATGTGCGCCACGCGCTAGTCGAGCTCGGCCGTCTCCGGTTCGGGGAGATGAGCGTCGAGGACGCAATCCGCGAGATCGTGCACACCACTCACTCCATGTTCGATGTGGACGGTGCCGGGCTGATGCTGGCGGATGCCGACCAGCAGCTGCACAACGTCGCGTCCTCCGATGCGCGGATGGCTCACCTGGAGGAGCTGCAGATCCGGCATTCCGAGGGGCCCTGCGTGGATGCTTTCGAGACCAAGGAACTGGTAGGCGTCGAGGATCTCGGCACCGACTCGCGGTGGCCGGACTTTGGCGCATCGGCGATCGAGCACAAGGTCCGGGCCGTACTAGCCAGCCCGCTGCCGTACAACCAGGATGCCGTCGGCGTGGTCGCGGTGGTGTCCGAGCGCAGCCGTCCGTGGTCGCCGGAGGGCGAGCTGGCGCTGCTCGCCTTCACTGACCTCGCCGCGCTGCTTATTGCCAGCATGATGCTCGGTGCGGAGCAAACGCAGCTGTCGGAGCAGCTGCAGGGCGCGCTGAACTCCCGGCAGGTAATCGAGCAGGCAAAAGGAGTCCTCATCGGGACCCGTGGAGTGTCAGCCCGGCAGGCGTACGAGCAGCTACGGGCGCGGGCGCGAGCCGAGCGGCGCAAGCTCACCTCTGTCTGCGCCGAGGTGGTAAGCAAAGCCGCCGGGACGGCGTCTCGGTAGCTGTCATGAGACGGATGCGCCTTATACTTCGGTAGTCGTCACGAAGCCGCCCAGAACCGTGCGGTCCGTCACGTCGCTGCTCGTCCCCGCGCTGGCAATTCCTGTACGCCCGGCGCCTCCTGACAGCGGTCGGCTCGAGCCCCCAGTGCTGTACAGGAGTCCCCCATGATCTTTCTCGGCATCCTCCCGCGGCGGCCGGCCGACCAGCTACTGCCGTCGGACGGGCCGGCTGATCCGCGCCACCCGCCGCCTCTGACCGCCGTGATGGTCCATGACGTCATGCTGGTCGTCCTGCGCGGAGACCTGGATCTGGCGAGCGCTGCTGAGCTGGCGTCCGGATGTGAGGAAGTCGTCCGGCAGCGGCCGCGCCGCATCGTCGTGGACCTGGCCGAGGTCCGCTACCTCGACTGCGCCTCGGCCAGGCTTATCGCCGGGCTGGGCCGCGCACTGCCCGCCGGAGCGCGCCCGTCGCTACGTCAGGTGAGGCCCGCCGTGCTCCGCATGCTTCAGGTCACCGGGCCGGACGCAAGCTGGGACGTCAGCGGATGACAGCCGCACGGCGATGGAGCCCGGCGTGCCAGAGGTCTTAGACTGCGACCATGTCTGTTGCCCTGACCGAGGCCGAGCGGGCCTACCTGACGAGCCAGCCGCTCGCGCGACTGGCCACGGTAGATGCGGCCGGCGCGCCGCAGAACAATCCGGTCGGCGTCTTCCTCGATGCGGAGACCGGCGACATCCTGATTGGCGGCCACGCCATGGGCGCCAGCCGCAAATTCCGCAACGTCCGGACCAACAGTCAGGTCGCCATCGTCATCGACGACCTCGTCTCGCGGGACCCGTGGACCGTGCGCGGCCTCGAGATTCGCGGCACGGCGGTAGCGCTGGAAGACGTCGATCCTCCGGTGCCGTTCATGAGCCGCGAGGTCATCCGCATCACGCCCGCCTGGGTCACGAGCTGGGGCATCGATTCTGATTCTCCGAGCCGCAAGAGCCGCCGCGACGCCGGGTAGCGTGCGCTGCCGTGGGTCTCGGCGGCCGCGGCCAGCGGCCGCATTCAGCCGTCGCGGCCTCGGTCACCTTCGGGTGAACTGACGGCCGGCCATGTCGACGGTGGCGACCGTGCCGGCCGCGTCGCGGCCGAAATAGCCTCGCTGACCCGCCAGGCCGCCGCCGGTGACCAGGTAGTGGTCTGGCTCGCCTCGGATGAGCGCGATCGGAGCAGCAGGCATGTCGGGCGGGAGGTCCGTTGTGGCGTTCGCGCGGACGTCAGCCTTGATCGCGAATTCTGCGGTGAGCCCGGTGCCGGTGCTGACGATCACGGCGCGCATGATCTCGTTCTCGTAGACGCCTGCGTACTCCCCGGCCAGGCGCCGGCGGTAGCGAGCGACTCTTACCTTGCGCTCGGTGACACCCGCGACGCTTTCCAGTCCGGCCTGAATGACCTCGCGGTTGAACGCGAGGCCATTGTCCGGTCCGCTGTTCGCGACCGTGACCACGGCGAAGTCCTTGTCCGGGACAATGAGTACCTCGGCGAACTGGCCATTGGCTGATCCGGCATGCCCAAAGGCGCTGACCTTGCCGATGTCGCGGAGGAACCAGCCGATCCCGACAGCGTCGCCGAGCGAGCTGCCCATGAGCTCTGCGGTGGGAACCCGCATCAGCCGCAGTTCCTTCGCCGGCAGCACCGGTCCGCCATCACCGAGGTGAAAGCGAGCCCACGTCAGCAGATCAGACACCGAGGCCGCCAGCCCGCCGCCCGGATTGTTGGCCCTGGTGTCTTTCCACGGGTGAGCGACAGAGACGGTGCCGTCGGCTGACACGTTGTGTCCCATCGAGACGGGACCGGTGATCGATTCCCTGGCGGCGAACGTAGTCCGCCGCAGCCCTATCGGCTCCAGCACCAGGGCTGCGATCGCCTGCTCGTAGGTGGTGCCGGTGACCACCTCGATGATGCGGCCCGCGATGTTGTATCCCGTCTGGCTGTAGGACACGCGCGTGCCCGGGGCCGCGATGAGCTGCTGGTCGCGCAGGGCCGCCACGTAGCGGCCAAGCGCCCGGTCGCTGTCATCCGGCCGGTCGTGAGATCGCCAGTCCAGCCCGGCGGTGTGGTTGAGCAGGCTGAGCACGGTGATCTGGGCCGCGGCGGCGGGATCGGCCAGGGTGAATTCCGGCAGGTACCGCCGGACCGGAGCATGCAGGTCGACGCGCTGGTCGGCGACCAGGCGCATCATCGCGGTAGCGGTGAAGGTCTTGGTGACCGAGGCGACGAGGAACGGGGTGTCCGGCTCGACCGGTTCCGGCTGGTCCAGGTCGGTGATCCCGTGGCAGGCGAGGTAAGCCGTGCCCTTCGTCCAGACCCCCACGGCGACGCCGGGGACCTCGTACTTGGTCGCGAGCTGAGCGACAAAACCGGCAATCGGCGACTGACGCATCGTTCGGCCCTCCACTTGAACTAAGTAAAAGGCCACGCTAGCAGAGCCATTGAACTTAGTTCAAGTAGCATGGGAGCATGCCCCGCAGCACCCTGACCCGAGAGCAGATCGTCGAGAGCGCGATCAGTCTGCTCGACGAGGACGGACTCGACGGCCTGAACATGCGCGCGCTCGGGAACCGCCTCGGCTCCGCCGCGACCGCGGTCTACTGGCATGTCGGAAGCAAGGACGACCTGGTCAACCTGGCCGTCGACCTGGCCTGGCACGAGATCGCGCTACCCGACCTGGGCGCGATCGGCTGGCGGGAAGCGGCGCGGGCGATGGCGACGGAACTGCATTCCATGCTGACGCGGCACCCGTGGGTGCTGCACACCTTCGGGTCCTATCTCACCTACGGATACGGCAAGGCCCGCTACGACGACGCCAACATGGCGATCTACGAGACGGCCGGGCTAGCCGGCGCCCGGGTCGACCAGGCCATCACGACCGTGTACACCTTTGTGCTCGGGCACGCTCTGGGTACTGCCGCCCCGGTCAGCCTGCGGCGCAGGCTCGCCAGCCACACCGCCGACCCCGAGGCAGTGATTCAGGACCGAATGGAGCAGGCCCGGCAGATCGCGGTGATGTTCCCGCGCCTGAAGGCTCGGCTGGAGACGCCGTCGGCTGGCTACGGGTCAGCACCAGAGGACAGTTTTGAATTCGGCCTGACCGTTGTCCTCGACGGGATTGCAGCCACCCTTGCGGGGAGTAGCTAGGCCGGCCGCGGCGGCCCTCTGCGGAGCCAACGACTGCTTCCGCAGAGGGCTGACCGGGCTCAGGCTAGTAGCCAGAAAGGCTGGGCGGGACGTAGTACCACTGGGCGGTGCCGGTCTTGTTCGCCCAGTACCGATATCCGTTGGCGATCAGGGTCCCCGTCCCCGACACCGATGAGGTGTCGCCGACGCCCTTCACATCGCCGCCGTAGTGGGCGACTTTGCCGGCTCCGTCGGGATTCGTCACCAGGTCAGCCTCGACCCCGTTATCGCAGGCATTGCTGGTGATCTTGACGGTGAGGGTGTAGAGCCCAGTCGAGCTGTTGTAGGTCGGGGCGGGTGAGTTCACGCCGGGCGCGGTCGTGCATGTCGCCGCATTGGCCGGCAGCTGAGCCATGAACAGCAGCGACGCCGCGACCGCGGTCGCGGCTGCTGCGGGTGCGAGGAACCTCGCTGGTGATAGCACTTCCTTGTCTCCTTCTGTAGAAGCTCGCCGGACCAGCCCGGCGTCCTGGCCGCTCGGGCCATGACGGTGCCCTGAGACGGAGTGCCGCGCCAGCGCACCGAGGACTCGATCATGGATCCAGCCTGCGTCACGCAGCCGCGACTTCCCATGCGGGCTGCAGGCGGACCGCATGCTGGCGAGAGGCAGAAAGGCGGCGATATGGTGGCCATGCCCGCAACGGGTGGCACGGCGGACAGCTGACACGGGACGGATGACACGGGCACTGTAACGGGGCTGCACGTGCGGCAGGCTCGGCTAGCCGCTCCGATGACCCTGGAGGAGCTTGCGGACAAGTCCGGGGTCAGCGTACGGGCCATCAGTGACTTCGAGCGCGGCCGGACCCGCAGGCCCTATCCGCGTACGGTGCGGCTGCTCGCGGCTGCGCTGGAGCTGCCCTGGCCAGATCATGACGAGCAGATCGCCCCGGCCAGGCCGGACCACCACAGTGATGCCTCCCGGCCGACGACGGCCGCACTGACTCTCCCGGCGCAGTTGCCCAAACGGCTGCGGAACTTCAGCGGCCGGGCGGCGGAACTGGCGCTGCTGGCTGAGTGGCTGGATGAGGGCGGCGGCAGCGCCGAGGTCATCGTCGCCATTAGCGGGACGGCCGGGGTGGGCAAGACCGCCCTCGCGGTGGAGTGGGCTCATCGGGTTGCTGACCGGTTCCCGGACGGGCAGCTGTACATCGACCTGGCCGGCTTCGGTCCCGTGGACACGCCCGTTACGCCCGTGCAGGCGATCCGGCGCTTCCTGGACGGCCTGAGCGTGACCCCGGCCCAGGTCCCGGCCGAGCCATCGGCCCAGGCAGCCCTGTACCGCAGGCTGCTGGCAGGCCGACGGCTGCTGGTGGTACTGGACAACGCCAGGGACGCCGTCCAGGTGCGGCCATTGCTGTCCGGTAGCCCTGGGTGCCTGGTCCTCGTTACTAGCAGGAACGAGCTGACTGGACTGGCCGCCGCCGACGACGCGCACCTGCTGGCCCTGGATGTCATGACCGACCAGGACGCACGAGACCTGCTCGGTCGCCGCCTCGGTCTGGGCCGGGTGACGCGCGAGGACGCTGTGGCCACGACTGAACTGATCGGGCTGTGCGCGCGGCTGCCGCTCGCCCTCAGCATTGCCGCCGCTCGCGCTGCCGTGCGGCCGAGCCCGGGGATCGCAGCGGTTGCGGCGACCCTGCGGGATTCCGGGACCCGGCTGGACGGGCTGGCCACCGGCGACGCGGCCACCGACGTACGCACCGTGTTCTCCTGGTCCTGTGATCAGCTCAGCGCGCCGGCCGCCCGGATGTTCTTCCTGCTCGCCCTGCACCCTGGCCCCGATGCCACGACGGAGGCAGCGGCCAGCCTGACTGGCAGCACGGCCGGGTCGGCCCGCCGGGCGCTGGCCGAGCTCCGCAACGCCCACCTGTTAACTGAGCATGCTCCCGGCCGGTTCACCTGCCATGACCTGCTCCGCGCTTACGCCGCCGAGCAAGCCCTCGATTCTTACAGCGAGGCCGATCGGGGCGCCGCCCTGCACCGCCTCCTCGACCATTACCTGCACACCGCCTACTCGGCGTGGCTCCTGGTCAATGCCAACGCGAACTTCTTCGCGCTGGACCCGCCGCAGCCGCACGTGCAGCCCGAGCGGATCGATGATCACGAGCAGGCCCTGACCTGGCTGACAACCGAGCGGCAGGTGCTCGTCGGCGCGGTCCGTCTGGCCGCCGCCGAGGGATTCAGCACGCATGCCTGGCAGCTTCCGCGGACTGTCGCCATGTTCTTCAGCTGGCACGGGTACTGGCATGAACTGGCCACGACCGAGCAGCACGCGCTGGCGGCGCTGGGCCAGACCGGCGATCTGGCCAGCCAGGTCCCCCCGCACCGCCTGCTCGCCCTGGCCAGGCGTCGTCTCGGCGACATTGCTGGCGCCAACGCTCACCTGCATGAGGCCCTGCAGGTGGCGCGCGAGCTCGGCAGCAACGTGCTTCAGGCGCGAGTGCATACCGACCTCGCCGATGCTTTCGAGGACGAGGGCCGAAGCGAGATAGCCATCGGCCATGCCGAGCAGGCACTGGCGCTCTACCGGGCGGCCGGCGACCCGGCCGGCGAGCGCGCGGCGCTGAACAACCTCGGCTGGTGCCACGCTCGCCGCGGCAGCTACCACGATGCCCTGGAAATCTGCGGGCAGGCCCTAGCCATGGCGGCCGGGCCGGACAGTGAGCGCACGCGAGCCGCCACGCTGCACAGCATCGGATACGCCCATCATCAGCTGGGCCAGCAGGCCCAGGCGATCGCCTGCTTCCAGGAAGCGATCCGGGTCGGTGGCCAGCTCGGCGACCAGCATCACCGGGCAACCTTCCTCATCCACCTGGGTGACGCACACCAGGCTGCCGGAGATGACGGCGCCGCCCGCGCCGCCTGGCGGCAAGCCCTTCAGGTACTCGACGACCTCAATGACCCGGCGGCCGACCAGGTCCGCGCTCGGCTCGGCCATCGACCTCGCAGGGAATTCGATGATGGTCAGGCCGCGAAGTCGTCCACCGCGGACGACAGGTCGTCGCCACTGAGCGGAAGCTGAAGCTCGCTGAGAAGCTGTCCGATCGCAGGCAGCGCGTCCTGCTGGCTGGCCAGGGCCACGCTGCAATAGTCATAAGCGGGCAGCATGATCATCGCCGTCCGGTAGCCGGGGAGGCGACCGTTGAGGTACAGCTGCCCCGAGGGTCCCAGCGCCCAGCCCAGCCCGTAAGCCATCGGGTCGCCGGATCGCGTGCGGGGCCGGGAAAGCTCATCCCGCAGGCATCGGTCAGCCATGATCTGCTCGGCGAAGCCAAGGAGGTCATGGAGGCAGGACCACAAGCCGCCGCTCGGTCGCCGGGCCCTGGGATACGGCGTCGCCGTCACCGGCCTGTCGCCGTCCCACCCCGGCACCGGCGCGGCCGGGGTGTCAAAGCCGGTCCTGGTCAGGCTCCAGGGTCGCAGCAGGATCGCCGCAAGGGCCTCCTCGTAGCTCACGCTCGTGACTGTGGCGAGAATGGCACCGGCGACGAAGTAGTTCCCGTTGTAATAAGCCCAGCGTTCCCCCGGCTCGTGCTCGCTGCCGGCCTGCACTACCAGCCGGGCGCCCGCCAGCAACGCGGCCGGCCCGTCGCCCAGCGCGGCCATGGCCGGCGCCTCCACGGACTGCCGCAGCCCTGATACCTGGCCGAGCAACTGCTCGACCGTCAGGTCACGACTGGCCTGCCAGTCCCGGCTCAGGGACGGCAGCAATTCGACCGCGGGCGTCGACAGCGGGATCTCGCGCTGACGCAGCGCCAGGACGACCGCGGCTGCCGTCAGGGACTTGGTAAGCGAAGCGATGCGAAACGGAGAGTCGCCGGACGGTCGCAGCTGGCCAGCGGTGGCAACGGATCTGGTCCCGGCCTGCGACACGCCCGCGGCCAGGGACGCAATCTGTCCGCTGTGCGCGCAATCAAGAACACGTCTCTGGAGATCCACGAGCAGCGATACTGCCACGGACCGAACTGCGGCGCGCAGCTGGCGCGGGCCTTCCTGGCCTCGTTATGCCGCGCACGACCATGGTGTCAGTCCGAGCGGGATCAGGTGAATCCTGGCGCCGGTCTCCCTGGTCGTGCCGTTCCACTCATCGACCCACTCCCACCCGCGACCGTTCACCGTGAACGTCGATCTGGGCTGACCGGTGCAGAAACCGTCAGACAGTATCCCGTCATAGGTCCATGGCCCAGCCAGACTCGGCGCAGTGGAGTAGCCGGCCCTGACTTCTACCGGATCCCCGCGCGCGGCAGCCTTACTGATGGGCGGCCCGGAGCAGTAACCGCAGATGGGGTCAGAGAAGACGGCGGTGTAGAGCCCGCCTGAGAAGTAGACGCCAACGCCCTCATTCTGGCCGGGCGCGATCCGGGTATCGATGACGCGCGTTCCGTTGGTGAACGATCTCGTCAGCGACTCGGTCGTCAGATCATGATGTGCCCCGCTGCAGATGATGGATGCGCTCTGCTGGCCGGCCGCGACCGCAATCGAGAAATCCCCGCCCTCGCTGCACCCCCAGATGGACGGCTTATGCGGATCGCCACAGGGCCCGGCCAGCCCGGTGCAGGTCATGACCCAGTACGGATTGGCGTGGCGCGACTTGTCGCCGGGCGCGTTGAACCACAGCAGGTACTTGCCGTCTGGCGCGCGGACCATGCGCGGATTGAAGCAGCCGACGCCGCCGCACATGGCATCCCATGTCTTGCCGTTGTCGCCCTTCCAGCTGGCCCGAATCACCGAACGTGCGCTGAACAGCAGCTTCGGACGTGACCACCGGCCGGTCAGGCTGGCTGCCTCGGAGACGCCGTAGCCGCACCACTGGCTGCGATGAAGCCAGTTGAACCCGCAACCGTAGCGGGTGCCGTAGGCGTACACCCTGTCACCGCCCTGAACGATGATTCCGTCGTGGAGGTCAAGGCCGCCAATCGTGACACTGACTGGCGTCGCGGGCGCCGCATTGTCCGCGGCCTGAGCCGCGCGCCCCGGCATGGCTGCGGCGCCAGCGCCAAGGCCGGTGACAAGGACCGTAGTGAGCGCCGCGCGGGCCAAGGCCGGCCCAGGGAATGCGCGGGCAACGGACGGATGCGGACCTGGCATCGGGAACCTTCCGGAGACGGTCAAGGCGCTGCGCAGGGGGTTAGGCCGGTATTCGGGGCCGGTTCGCGCGTCAAACGGCGAAGAGGCTTACCCCTGCAGGGATATCGCCCGCGGACTGGTTCTGTTAGCAGGCGGACGCAGGCCACGGCCGCGCCCGGGGGTCGGCCGCCTTGATGTCACGAACGGGGCGGGCCTGCGAGTAGGGCGGTGACCTCGGCCGCGATGAGCTCGACGGCATGGTCGCCTGCGGACAGCACGCCGCAGAAGTTCAGGAATGCATGCATTGTGGCGTCGTACTCGACGTGGCTGACGTCGACGCCGTCGGCAGCCAGGCGGGCAGCGTAGGCGCGGGCATCATCGCGTAGCGGGTCGCGCCCGGCCCCGATCACCAGGGCTGGCGGGAGCCCGGCGAGACTCGCGGCCCGCAGTGGGGCGGCATAGGCGGTGATGGGCTGCCCGGC
>Ga0070764_10000502_pt1 | contig 15443 bp, 11 predicted proteins | sample HubBroMetageWRM4_FD_67287 | JGI IMG/M metagenome (GOLD analysis project Ga0070764, IMG submission 67287) | Warmed soil microbial communities from the Hubbard Brook experimental Forest, New Hampshire - Hubbard Brook CCASE Soil Metagenome WRM 4 | ecosystem: Environmental > Terrestrial > Soil >... | reverse complement strand
AACGATGGCGCTGGAGGGATCGGTGCCAAAGGAGTTGTCGCCGGGCTTGAGCCAGAAGAGGCCGGCGAGCACGAGCCAGTTCTTCTTGAGATCGTCAGCGCGCTCGGCTTTCCATTTGTTGTAGGACTGCTGGTAAGCGGAATCGATGGGATTGTTGCCGCTGGCGGCGGCTAGGAAGGTGAAGAGGAGGGGTAGGATAACGAGTTTGGATTTCATTATGTGCCTTTATATGGAAGCGAGCCAAACGCGCGATTATTGTGTCGCAAAAAGCGCCCTTCGGCGCGCTAACGCTTGCTCAGGGCAGGCTCAAGAACACATCGCGCGGCCCGCCCAGATCCTTCGGTCGCAAAAGCAGCGACCTCAGGATGACAATCAAGTCAGGTCTCGGTTCTCAGTTGCGGCAACGGCTCTAGGTCGCGAGCGGACATTATTTTATCGAACTCGAGCAATAGCGATTCATGCAACAAGCCGTTCGAAGCCAGGGTTTCGCGGCTGCTCAACTCAAAAGGGCCGCCATGAAAGTTGGTGACCTTGCCACCAGCTTCTTCAACGATGAGCACGCCGGCGGCGGTGTCCCAGGGATTGAGATTGAATTCCCAGAAACCGTCGAAGCGTCCGGAGGCCACATAACATAAGTCGAGGGCGGCGGAGCCTGCGCGACGAACGCCGTGAGTGCGCAAAGTAATCTGATGGTAGAAAAAGATATTGGGATTCTTGTGGCGCTTGTGGCTGGGAAACCCGGTGGCGAGCAGGCTTTCGGCCAGTCTGGCGGTTTTTGAGACGCGGATGGGCTGGTCGTTGAGATAAGAGCCACTTCCCTGCTCGGCGGCGAAAAGCTCGTCGCGAGTGGGATCGTAGATCACGCCGGCGATGCGCTTGCCTTTGTAGTCGAGCGCCATGGACACACAAAAGACGGGAAAGCCGTGGGCGAAATTGGTAGTGCCGTCGAGCGGGTCGACGTACCAGCGGTAGTCGCTGCCGGTGTCCTGCAAGCCTTCCTCTTCGCCCATGATGTCGTGCTCGGGCCAGTGCTCGCGCAGACGTTCGCGGATTAAAGCTTCGGATTTGCGGTCGGCAATGGTGACCAGGTCGGCGTCGCCCTTGTACTCGATGGTGACGTGGCGCTGGAAATGTTCCATGAGCAGAGCGCCGGCTTCGCGGGCAATCTGAGTGGCGATGGAAAGGACTTCGGTTTTGGTGGAGGAAGTCATCGGCTACTTGCGTTTGCCGGTATCTTCGGCGATGTACATGATTTCGTGTTTGAAGATGAAGAGATTGGGTTGGGCTTCGCGGGTGAGCCGAACCATGTTTTTGTCGTAGTACTCAATCCAGCCGTTAACGATCTCGCCATCAGATAGCTTGATGCTGACTGGCTTCTGTTTTTCAGCAAGCGATTTCAGGTAGGAGGCCTCTTCGGAAGTTTCTTCAGGAGGCGAGGATCTGGGCTTGCGCGAGAGGCCGGGGGAGCCTTGTCCATGAAATGACATGGGTTCATTTTACACGGTAGGGCTGACCACAGAGGACACAGAGGAACACGGAGGAAAATCGGCCACGGATTTGCACGGATGATTACCGCTCAGCACAAAAGACTTAACCGCAGAGATCGCAGAGAGACTTCTAAGAGGACGCGGAGAAAAGCCAAAGATAAGGCTTTTGACCGCAAAGATCGCAAAGAAAAACTTCGCAAAGCGCGCGGAGAAAATCCAATCGCCTTCTGCCTAGAACGTGACTTTTATCGAAAATTCGAGGGCGCGGGGTGCGCCGAGGGCAAAGACGCCGGAGCCGAGGCCGAGGCGATTGCCGTTGGGCTGCTGGCCGGAGGTTCCGTTGACCGATCCCGGAGTTCCGCTGAGAGCGCCGCTGAGCGGGTTGGAAGGGCCATCGAAGTTGGCAAAATTTAAGACGTTGAAGAAAGAGACGCCGGGGTGAATCTCGACCCGTTCTTTCACTTTGTAGATCCAACCCAGATTGACGTCGAGGGCACGGAGCCAATCCATGTTGGCTTCACTGGCGGGCGCGAGAGGAACAAGTTGTTGCACACCTCCGAGGGACTGCAACTGACCGAGGGTAAAGAGTCCGTTCTGGATGAGGACCTGGCCGGCGGGGGTGGGCTGGCCGGCGAAGTTCTGATTGTAGCCGGAGATGTAGGTGTTCAGGTTGCTGGCTTTGACGCCGCGTCCGAAGGAGCCGATGTTGGTACCGGGCAGAACATCGCCAGTGCCACCGTTGGAAGCAAAGCTGCCGTCGCCGGTGCCGTCGCCGGTAAGGTCAGTCACGAAAATGCCGCCGGGATTGCCGGTGGGGGCGAGAGTAAGGGTCACGGGCAGCGGGCTGTAGAAATGGGTGATGAGGCCGAGCCTGAAGGAGTAGGGCAGATCCATGGTGCCGCCGAGGGAGAATTGATGGCGGCGGTCGAGCCCGTTGGGACCGATGTAATGCAAGGGATCATTGAAATCGGTGGCAATGTTGACGAAGTCGTTGTCCTGCGCCGGGGCGACAAATTTCGAATAAGAGTAGGAAACCTGCAAGTCGAGATTGGAGATTCTCTTGAAGGGGTGGGCAACGTTCTGCTTCAGAGAAAGTTGCAGCGCGTTGTACACCGAGCGGCCACCGGGAAATAGCATCTGGTTTGCGCCGAGGTTGGGGTTGATTCCGGGGAAGGCGGCGGTGGGGCAGGGCGCGCCGCTGCAAAGTGAATAACCGGAATCAAGACCGTTGGAAGCAAAATCGGCGATGGTTGCGCCTTGATTGTAGCCGGGGGCTCCGGTGACGGGATTATTGGGGCAATTGGCAATGGCAAGATTGATGGCGTTTACGCCGCTGACGCCGCAATTGGCCAAGGTAGTGTTGATGGCGGCCTGGGCGTTGGCCATGTTGAAAAAGCGGGAGTCGCCGACGTGGTTGGTATCGATGGCCAGCAGGGTGTGGGTCTCGATATTGCGCAGATAATCGGCGGTAAACACCGTTCCGCGGTGGAGTTCGTGCTGGATGCCGAAATTCATCTGCACGGAACGCGGGCTGACATACTTGGGAGCAAACAGGTCGGTGCCGGTGGCATCGAGCCCGTCGGAAAGGGCGTTGCCGATGAAGGCGGCGTTGCTGGCGGGGCCAGCAGCGAGAGTGGCGGCTTGATACTGCGCCTGGAGCGCAGCGATCTGGTTGGCGACTTGCCCGATGGGTTGACCGCAGATGGGGGCCCAATTCTGAACCTGCCCGTTGGGCAAAGTGAAAGCGCCTCCTGTGCCGTTGGAGCAAACGGTTTGGTCGATAAGGAAAAGTCCTGAGGGCAGGCGGGGCGGGCGATCGAAGAGTTCGTTGTTCCAGATGGAGTTCTCGTAGAACAGTCCGAGTCCGGCGCGCAGCACGGTTTTGCCGGCGTGACCTGGATCCCAGGCGACGCCGACCTGAGGAGCAAAATTAAGATTGGGCTGGTGGACACGGTCGCCGAGTCCGGCGCCGAACTCGTTCAGGACCGGGATGGGCCCAAGATCACTGTCGGTGCGGCCGGTGTCGCGGACGTAGCGCAGGCCGTAAGTAAGAGTCAGGTTGCGTTTGATTTTCCAGGTATCCCCGATGTAAAGCGAGATGCGATTGTCTGGGCCCAAGCCACCGGCGGGAAATCCGAAGGCGGGAATCTCAGAACTGAAACCCTGCCCATTGCTTAGGGTAATGCTGTTGGCGGGATAGTTGAGGGGATTGGCAGCACCGCCTGGCAGAGCGAGACAGGTGGCGGCACAATCTCCGACGCCGGCGCCGACTGCGGGGGCGAGCGCGAGGAAGCTGGCAAAACCACCGCCGAGGATGCGATTGTATCCGCCGCCGTAGCGGAGGATATGCGCGCCGACCGCCTTGCTGCCGTCGTACTTGATCTGTTTATTGGACTGATAGGTCTGTTGTGGAGCAAGAAACCCGGGCCCGGAGCAGAAGAAATCAGCCCCCGAAGTCAGGCAGTCGGGATCGCTGCCGATGGCGAGCTCCAGGTTGGGAGCGGGATTGAAAATTGTAGAACCGCCAACCGCGTCGGTGATCTGGTTGCGGAACTTGGTGTATCCGAAGCGAATGCTGTGGGTGAAACCACCGGTGTTGAAATCGAGTCCGAAGGCGTGAACGGGAGTGTGATTATTGTTGGCGAAAGGCTGAAAGGAGTTGGGAATAATGGCCAGGACGCTGCGATTCTGATCGAAAGAAAAACGATAGAAGAACTTGAAACGGCTGTTGATCTGCCAATCCAGACGACCCACGCCTTCGGCTTCGCGGAAGGGAGAATCGAAGCTCCCGGTCAGGGCTTGAAACGGGCCGCTGGGCAATACTGGATCGAGCAAGTCCTGCTTGGTGCGCTCAGCGTTTAAGAAGAAGAAAAGTTTGTCGTGAATGATGGGGCCACCGACGCTGGCGCCGAATTGATTTCTTTGAAAATAATTGTTGCTGGCGCCGGGAAGATTGGCGTCGAGGGTCTGATCGCGGAAATAGTAATAGCCTTCGCCGTGGTAGGCATTGGTGCCGGACTTGGTGGTGACGTTGACGGCTCCGGAGGAAGTCAGCTCGGTGGACAGGTCGAGGGAAGATTGCTCGATCTGAAATTCCTGGATGGCGCCTTCAGGGATGTTCTGAGTGGTGGTGCCGACGGTTTCATCGCTGATATCGAGGCCATCGACTTCGATGCGGGCGGTGCGACCGAAGCGTCCACCGAACGAGATGGAAGAGAAACCGTTCTTGGTGGGATCGAAATTGCCGCCGTCCTGAATTTGTACGCCGGGTTCGAGTTGCGCGAGATCGAGGAAATTGCGGCCGTTGATGGGCAGGTTCTCAATCTGCTGGCTGGTCAGGACGCCCTGCACGGTGACCTGCTCGGTGTTGACCTGAATCTGGGAAGCCTGCACTTCGACGACTTGATTGGCTTGGCCAACCGGGAGCCTCACGCTGCCCGCGGTGGTAACACCCACCTGGACGTTGAGCGGAAGCTCGGCGGTCTTGAAGCCGGTGGCTTCGATATGCACAACGTAATCTCCGGGAGTCAGAGCGCCTGAAGTGTAAGCTCCGGCGGAAGTGGTGGTGACATTCACGACCTGGCCGGTGGCTGTGCGGGTGATGCTGACCTTGGCGCCACTGACGACGGCGCCGGTCTGGTCGACGACGATGCCTTGAATACTGCCAGTGGAGCTGGTGCTCTGGGAAAGAACGAGGGACGAGAGAACGAGCAAGGCCGCGAGGGTGCGGCAGGCGAAGGTGAAGGGAGAACTCGATACCATCGGAACTTTCCTTTCTTTCTGGTGAGCAATATTTATAGCATGTGAAGTGGCCAACCTCAGCGCAGTGCCGTCCCGCGGGACTGGTTCAAGACCGAGAATTTCTTTCGCCCCTACGGGGCTCGACCGATTTAGCTGCCCACCCACGGCTTACGCCGTGGGCTTCATTCTGGCGCCGCTCTGCGGCTCAACTCCCTTCCTTCTAGAAGCGGGACTTGTGAGTGTAATAGCCTGCGCGATGATGCACCGAGAATGCGGCCGCTGCGGAGGCTCCGGTGACTTTGACGTCAATGCGGCGGAAATTGGAATCGGAAACACGCCGCGAAGGATAGTAGGCCAACAAGTATTGGGTGCGCAGTTCGTCGCTGATCTTCTGGAAGGCTTCATCGAGCTGGGGCACGGAGGTGGCATAGAAATACTTGCCGCCGGTGTCCTCGGAAATCTGGATGAGGGCGTGCTCGCCGCCGAGGTCGCGTCCGGCGCTGGCTTCGATGGGCACGTCGATGATGCTGTAGACGATGACTTCGGCTTCCTGGGCGGCACGAACGGCTTCTTTGTAGTCGATGCGACTGACGGTATCGCCACCATCGGTGATGATGACCATGACCTTCCTGCCCTGGCGGCGGTCGACCGCCTGGGCGCCGAGGTAGATGGCGTCGTAGAGCGCGGTGGCGGAGCCGTAGTGAATATGGTCGATACCGTGGTCGATGGTTTTGAGATCGGGAGTAAAGGGAACAATCTCGTCCACGGTTTCGCTGAATGCGTAGAGACAGAGTGCGTCCACGGGACGCAAGATGGCGTGAGCAAAGCGGCGGGCGGAGGTCAATTCGAGCGGCAGGTCTTTGCGGGTGCTGAGGCTGGTGTCGATGTCCATGACGATGGAAAGCGGCAGAGCGGATTCTTTGTCGAATACCGCGATGGTCTGGGGAGTGCCATCTTCGGTCAGCGCGAAATTATCCTTCGTCAGGCCAGCGACGGGAGCGCCGTGATCGTCGGTGACGGTGACGAAGACGTTCACCAGCTTGACGTCAACTTTGAAGTTGGTGTCGGGATTCTGCGCCGCGGCGGAGTTGGAACTATCGGCAGCTGGCGATTTCTTAGCGGGAGGCGCAGCACCGGCCCAAGGCGGTTTCGGCACCTGGGCAGGGCAGAGCGAAACGGCCGCCGCCAAGAAGAGAAGAAGTTGTTTCATACTTAGAGGATGGGACAAAGGGCTGCTCACTTAGATGCGGGCTCCTCTGAATGGCTGCCTTCGGGGCGGGTCAGGTCGGGTGGAAACGGCTCACCATCGGCCCAGGCGGCGCCATCCTCGAAATATTCCTTCTTCCAGATGGGCACGGTGCGTTTCAGGGTATCAATCAGCCAGCGGCAGGCTTCGAAAGCGGCGGTGCGGTGGGCGGAGGCGACCACGATGGCAACGCTGGTCTCCCCGATCTGCAAGCGGCCGAGACGATGGGCGAGGGCGACATCGCGCATGGAAAATTTGGATAGCGCCTGCTGCGCCAGCAGTTCCATCTGTTTGAGCGCCATTTCCGGATAGGCTTCGTAGTCGAGATAGAGTGTGCTGCGGCCACGGGTATGGTTGCGGACCACGCCTTCAAAAACGACGGCGGCACCATCGTCGGGTTGCTTGAGGCTGGCAAGCAGAGCATGGGTGTCGATTGGGTGATGGACGAGGGCGGCGTAAGACCTGCGTCGGGTTGGCGACGTGACAGAGTTGGGCTGGCCGGAACCGCCGCTGACGGGAGGGAGCAAGGCGACCTCGTCCCCGGAGTTGAGCTGGGAGTCGGGAGAGGCATACTCCTGATTGATGGACATGGCGAGAGAAGCAGCGATCTGATTGAGGCGTGGAATCTGACGTTGATAGTGGTTGAGAAGATCGCGCAGGGTCGGCTGCCCGGGCAGATCGAGCGAGTCGCTGCTGCGGCCGGCGAGATCTTTCAGTATGCCGAAGAATAGGACGTGAATTTGCATTGCAGCTGTTAGCTTCTAGCTACTCGCCCAGCCGGAGATTATTCTTTCGCCCCTCCGGGGCTGGGTCGCTTTATCACTCGACCCACGGCTTGCGCCTTGGGCTTTATTCTTGCGCCGCTTCGCGGCTTGGTCAGTTTCAGTTTCCGGCAGTTCGACAGACTGGGAACGGGGAAAGCTGGGAGCTGGAAACTAGAAGCTCGAAGCTAGAAACCAGTTCTCGGTCTCAGTTCTTGGTTCTCAGTTCTCAGTGTATCGTGATTGGCGCACGAAAATGCCGGCTCCCGCAGGGGAGCCGGCTGGTTTGGATGAAGCTGGGTTAGCGTCCGCCTTTGGGCTTACCTCCGTGTCCGGAGGACGACGGATGCGAATCTCGGGGCGCAGGTGCGTTGTGGTGCTGCTGCCAGGTGCTGAACTTCTGGGCCTCACTCTGGTTGTGCTCGGGCCGTTCCTGGACGGGGGGAGCGGATCTGACGAGCGGATGGCCTGCTTGAGGAGCTTGAGGCATTGAGCGTGGGGCTGCGCCCGGACGCGGAACGTAGGGGGCAGCGGGACGGTTGTTTGCGACGGGAGCCTGGGTGCGAGGCGCAGTTCCCTGCTCCTCCATACGTGCGCTGGCTGGCCTTCCTGGGGTTTCGGAGCGAATGTTGGTGGCAGTACGCTCGGCCGGCATGCGCGTGGCAACCACGGACCGATTGATGACTGCGGCGGGCGGTCGAACTTCTGCCGGACGGCCGGCTCCGACAACGCTGGCGCGGGTGGGCTGGGCAGCGACAGCGCGGACGACATGAGCATCCGCGAGTTGCCGGTCATCGACTTTCACCAAACCCTGAGCGACCGGACGGGCATTCACGAAGGTTTCATGTGAAACCACGGTGACCCCATTGGCCACATGCTGATTGGCATAGACGTGGGCAACGTTGGGATGTTCGTAAACGTTGTTCACCTCAGTGACGTTGACCCGCGTGTTGGTGATGTTCACATTATTCACGTAGACGCGGCTGGTGTGGTACCAGGGCACAAAAACCTCACGCGGGCCGAGAGCGAACCAGCCCACCGGACCGACGCCAACGCCGACACCGATGCCAAAACCGCCGCCGCCCACGAAAGCTACGCAGGCTGGAGCATAGATGGGACGCACAACGACGGGACCGGGGACCCAGCCCCATCCACCGCCGATGAAGGCCCAGCGCCCGTAGTGGAAAGGTGCGAAGCCCCAAGGCTCATTTTCCACCCAGGTCCAACCCCAGGGAGCGACCCAGACCCAGTGGCCGAAGCGATAGGGGGCCCATCCCACAAAAACGCCGACGGGAGTCCAGACCGGGCCGTAGTCAGCGACGTAGTTCCAGTGTCCATATTCGTCGAGGTCGTCAGCCCCGGTCATTTCCGTAGAAATGTAATTCGATGATTCGGCTTTATCTTCATGTTGATCACGATCGAAAGCAAAAGTGTCGAAATCATCGTTGGCGGAGATCTGTCCGATCTCATGGTCGAGTTTGTCGGTACCGGTAAAGGTGGCGCGTTGGCCGGCAATGACGATGAAAGAATCGCCGCCGCCGGTGACTTCACCGCGGCCCTTCCACGCGGTGACATCGGTTTCGTCCCCGGCCGCGTTGACGTCGAGGCGATATTCTCCGGTGCGTTGGATCTGGAAGGCGGAATTGGGAGTATCAATCTCGAAGTGGTCTTCATCGTCAAGATGGCGCACGCGTACAACGATTGAGCCTTGCGAGAGGCGCAGTTGGGTGGTGCGATCGTCGAGCTGGAGAATGGTCACGCTGGTTTCAGACTCCAGACGTACGGCTGTCGAGCCAACTTGGAATTCAGCGCGCGAGTCTTTATCAGCCCAGAGATTGTCGCCATTGGTAAGGGGACGATTCTGAACGGCGGTGACCCAGTCACCCTGGCCCCCGGGCTGGAAGGAGACGGAACCGTTGAAATAGCTGAGCCGGGCCACGCGGCCCGGAGGGTCCTGGGCCGGGGAAGCGTCGGGTTGGGGCGGATTTTGATTTTGATCGGGCTGGGCCACGGTCTGGTCAGGCGCGGCTTGAGACTGGTCCTGCGGCGGCTGGGATTGATCGGCCGGAGCCGGGGTTTGGTCCTGCGGCGGTTGGTCTTGAGTGAACGCTTGCTGCGTCATGGGCAGCGCTAAAATTGCGGATAAAAATACGGCCAGCAAAAAGACTCTTGGCGTCTTCATTGGTTGAATCCTCGCTTGCGGTGTGCACCGCTCATGCTTTTTCAAAGAAACGTTCTACAGGATTAAACACCAGCGGGAGCCGAAAGTTCTACCCCTGGGGTTGTGCAGTTTGGTGAGGAAAGGGACGCGATTACTTGGAATCCCACTGCTTGGCGAGAGCCTTCTTTCGCCGCTCCGCGGCTGGCGCATGATCCGCAGTTCCCCCACGGCTTGCGCCGTGAGCTCTATTCTGGCGCCGCTCCGCGGCTGGGAACCGGAACGCTTCCTGGGGATGGAAAATCAGTTCTCAGTTCTCAGTTCTCAGGTTTCGGTTCACAGGTTTCGGATCAGGCTACGGGTTGCTCGCTGAGGACTTTTTCGCGCTCCTCGGCGTCCTGCTTTTCTTCGCGGGGCGAGGAGGGCAGCGCGAGGCGCAGGACTTCGTCGATGGTCTTGACGTAGTGGATGTTGACGTTTTCCAGTTGTTCCGGCGTGAGGTCCTCGACGACATTCATGCGATTTTCAGCCGGCAGGATGACATCGCGGACGCCGGCGCGCTTGGCGGCGAGAACTTTTTCTTTCACGCCCCCGATGGGCAGCACGTTGCCGCTGAGCGTGATCTCGCCGGTCATGGCGGTTAATGGGCGCACCGGGCGATTGGTCAAAAGCGAGACCAGCGCGGTAGTCATGGTGACGCCGGCGGAAGGGCCATCTTTGGGAATTGCACCCGCTGGCACGTGGATGTGGATGTCGTGCTCGGCGAAAAAATTCTCAGAGATACCCAACTGCTCTGCGTTAGAGCGTACCCAGGTAAGCGCGGCTTGCATGGATTCCTGCATGACCTGGCCGATTTGACCGGTCATGGTGAATCCGCCTTTGCCCTTCATGACGTTGGCTTCGACGAACAGGATGTCGCCACCGGAGGGAGTCCAGGCCAGGCCGACCACGACACCGGCGCGCTGAGTGCGTTCGGCGATTTCCCCTTCGACGCGGATCTTGATGCCGCCCAAAAATTCCTGCACGATTTCCGGAGTGACCAGCAATTTTTCCGGCTTGCCCTCGGCAAGACGGCGAGCCTGCTTGCGGCAGATGGTGCCAAGAGTGCGTTCGAGGTTGCGCACGCCAGCTTCGCGAGTGTAGTGACGAATCACGTATAAGACCGACTCTTCGGGAAAATCAATTTGCTCTGCGGTGATCCCGTTCTCTTCGATTTGGCGAGGAATCAAGTACTGGAACGCGATGTGAACCTTCTCTTCTTCGGTGTAGCCCTGAAGTTCGATGATCTCCATGCGATCGCGCAGAGGCTCGGCGATGGGATCGAGCATGTTGGCGGTGGTGATGAACAACACCTTGGAAAGATCGAAAGGGACGTCCAGGTAATTGTCGCGGAAAGTGGAGTTTTGCTCGGGATCGAGAGCTTCGAGCAGCGCGGAGCCGGGATCGCCACGGAAATCGCGGCCGACTTTGTCGATCTCGTCGAGCATGAAGACCGGATCTTTGGTTTCGGCACGGCGAATTCCCTGGATGATCTGACCGGGAAGAGCGCCGATATAGGTGCGGCGATGGCCGCGGATTTCGGCTTCATCGTGCACGCCGCCCAGCGAGATACGGACGAACTTGCGACCGAGCGCGCGGGCAATGGATTTTCCCAGCGAAGTCTTGCCGACACCGGGAGGGCCGACAAAGCAAAGGATCGGGCCTTTCATGGTGGGCTTCAAACGGCGAACCGAAAGATAGTCGAGGATGCGATCTTTGACGCGCTTCAAATCATAATGGTCGGCATCGAGGACTTCCTTGGCTTTGATGATGTCAACATCACCGCCGGAAGTCTTGGCCCAGGGAAGGACGGCGAGCCACTCGATGTAGTTACGGGTGACGCCATAATCGGCGGCCATAGGTGACATGCGGGTGAGCCGGCCCAATTCCTTGAGGGCTTCTTTTTTGACTTCATCGGGCATGCCGGCGGCTTCGATTTTCTGTCGGAGTTCTTCGGTGTCGCGCTGACCTTCGTCCTGTTCGCCCAGTTCTTTCTGGATGGCCTTCATCTGCTCGCGGAGATAGTACTCACGCTGGGTTTGTTGGACGCGGTCCTGGACCTCGGATTGGATCTTGTTGCGGAGTTGCTGAACTTCGAGTTCCTTGGCCAGATGCTGGTTGATCTTTTCCAGGCGAACGCGAACGTCGGTGGTTTCGAGGGCATCCTGCTTATCGGCCGTGGAAAGCGAGGGCAGCGAGGAGGCGATGAAATCGACCAGGCGGCCGGGTTCGTCGATGTTCATGGCCACGGTGGAGAGTTCATCGGAAAGCGTTGGAGAGCCGGCGACGATTTGCTGAAACAGGGTCAGGACGTTGCGCTGCAAGGCTTCCACTTCGGAGCTTTTGGGCGGAATCGCTTCCGGGACGGTTTCGATTTGGGCGAGCATAAAGGGCGCCAGTTGGGCGAACTGACCCAACCTGACCCGTTCCAGACCCTCAGCGAAGACGAACAGGCTCTGGTTGGGCATTTTGACGACTTTATGGACGATGGCAAGGGTGCCGACGGTGTACAGGTCAGCCGGCTGAGGAGTGTCAACCCGGGCCTCGCGCTGCGCTACCACAACGATGGTCTTGTCCTCGCCCAGCGAATTGATGAGCTGGACGGAGCTTTCCCGACCCACGGTCAAAGGCAGAACGGCGTGAGGGAACAAGACTGTATCTCTAACCGGCAGAATGGGAAGCGCGCGTTCTGCTTCGGGCTTGCTGATGCTTTCCTTCTCTTTAGCTTGGCGTTCGGGACGCGAAGGCTGAGTCATTTGTTTCACCTTGAGTGTAGTCTGCTCAAGTTTGGATGAGGCCAACGCCTCAAAAGATGCAATCGGCCGTGAGGAACGATTTCTTAAGAGCGACCTGAGTCTAAACCTTCTTGCAGGGGATTGCATCCTTCCAAAGGTAGCGAGACGGCTGGTGCAGTGGTCATGGTGAGGCCGGAGGCGGAGCAGTTAATGGTTTTTCGAGGACGAAGGCATCTACGCCGTTGGAATAGTAGCGTGGGATGACCTTCATGACGCTGTAGCGATGGCGTTTGTAGAAGGCGAGGGCAGGAGCGTTGTCGACGGCGGTTTCCAGCACTACGGCGTGGCAGGAAGCCTGGAGCAGGCGCTGCTCGGCCGCCTCCAGCAGCTTGGAACCAAGGCCGGTGCGGCGGTTTTCGGGAAGCACGTCAATGGTGATGATGTGACCGAGGCCACGGCGGCTGGCTTCGGCGACAATAAAGCCGGCGATCTGGTGATTTTCGGCAGGGCGTTCGGCAACGATGGTAAACGATTGGCGGCGCTGAATGTAGGCGGCCAGTTCCCGCCGGGGGTAGGCAATGCCGGGGGGAAAGCACTTCTGGTCGATACCCCAGAGAACCTCGAAATCCTGAGTACGAAAGTCTCGCAAGGAAAACGTCACTCGGTGATTCTATCCGGGGCACGGTCTGGTGTCCCGCAACCGGGGGACGAGGTAAGGGTTGTGAAAAAGATCCCACTAAAAGAGTTGCGCAGAGCGCACCCCGAGAAGTACCATGCGCATCTGAGATGGATGTGGGACGCCTGTTTCTTATCTCCGTAGGCTTGCTGGCAGGCCTGGTTGGACTGTGGTACTTCCTGCTCACGGGGTACAACCACCGGCGGGGAATCCTTGCGCTGCGCAGGGTGGAGGCAGCATGTTCTCACCGCGCCCGGGTGGTGGAAGCGCACTGGATTGGAGCCTCGCGGTTGCAGGCGCACCTGCGTTTTGCGGCGCACTGGTTTGAGAATGCTCAGGTGACCATCCGATTGCTGCCGCGTCCTTTGCCGCTGCAGTGGTTTTTGAGCCGCTGGAACAAGGAACGCGAGACCGTGACGTTTGAGGCGGACCTGGACCACGCGCCGGGAGTGCCGATGGAAGTGTTCCGGCATCACTGGCTGAGCGAAGGCAGTCGCCAAATGAATCGGAGTTCGCGCAGCTGGACGGTGGTGCGTTCGCGGCCGGTGGTACTGACCACCTCCAACCACTGGCGGCAGGAGCTTCCGCCGATCGTGACCACGCTGATGACATCCCGCGGACACAGTCTGCTAAAAGTGCGTTTGCGTCCGGAGTCGCCGCACATGGCGGCTACGGTGGATTTGGACGCATTGTGGGGCGAGGAAGCGAGCGGGTTGCTGGGCGTGCTGCGGGAGTTGGCGGCGGGAGCCTCGAAGTCGCGGCAGTAGGCTGAAGCGTAAATCAAGAGAAGTATCCTGATGCGGCGCTGGAAGCGCTGCTCCACCCCAACACTAAAGATGGGTTTGCCCGGAGGAAGTATTGTTTCGCCGCTCCGCGGCTGAGACATTCTTTCGCGGCTGAGTCACGGCCGATTCTTGCGCTGCCCTGAGGATGCAATTCGGATCTGAATCAATTCAGGAACTGGCGGCGTGGCTTTCCATCGGCGGGGAAGACTTTGGGGGCATCGACGGTTCTCCAGGCACAATCAATAAATTGGACTTTCTGTAAGGCGTCTTTGGGGCGGGGAGCAGGGAGCGCAGTGGCATGGAGACATAGACGCTGGATGCGAGCGACGGCACGATCCACGACGCGGGCCAATTCCCCGGCGCAATCGGCGGCGCGACCTTCGCGCAAACAGCGTTTGGCCTTCTCGGGAGAAAACCAGGTGGGATTGCGATTGCTCTCCGGCGGCGCTTCCAGTCGTGCGACCTCGCAAAGGTGAGCACTGACGGGCTGGCCTTTCGGGACAGGGGCCTTGCGGGAATCACCGGGTTTGCGGCGGAGATAGCGGGTGAAAGCAACTTCTTCAATGCGGCCATGAACTCCGGCTTCCTCGAATGCCTCGAGGGCGGCGGCCTGGGCGTGAGTCAATCCGCGCTCGGCGCTGCCTTTGGGGAAAGTCCAGCGTCCACTACCGCGGGTCTGGACCAGCAGGAATTCGATGCCGGTGCTGCGGACGCGGTAGCAGATGGCGGCGACCTGATCACATCCGCGCAAACGGCGAAGGTGCGCGAGGCGGACAAATCTTCCGGAGGGACGCGGAACCGTGCTCATGGAAGCAGAGTGCACGAAGGATGCGGGGTCTGGGTAGAGTCAAGGTTGGTTCCCGGACCAAGGAAAAACTGAAAAACAGTTCTCAGTTCCCGGTTCTCAGTTCCCCGATTTTGGTCAAGGGGTTACGGGCAGGGGATTCTTACAAAATTTGTCAAAGGCTTTCTTGAGTTCCGAGGCGATGTCGGCGGGATCGCGATGTTCGATGTCGCTGCGCTGGAGAAGGTGGAGCAATCGGCCGTCGCGCAGAAAGGCGATGGAGGGCGAGGACGGGGGATATCCCGTGAAGTAAGCGCGAGCACGTTCCGTAGCGGCAACATCCTGCCCGGCGAATACGCTGAACAATTTCTGCGGGCGGGTAGAGTGCTGGAGCGCCATCCGCACCGCAGGCCGCATACGCCCGGCAGCACAACCACAAATGGAATTGACGACGACCATGCTAGTTTCTGGTTCACTGGAGATGGCGTGATCAACTTCCTCCGGAGTACGCAGCTCTTGCACACCCAAGCGAGTCAATTCTTCGCGCATGGGAATCACCATAACGTCTGGATACATGTTGGGGCCCCTGAGTAAAGTCCTTGCCCATACATCCTAACTCAGGAAGCGGGACTGGGTCAGTTTGCAAGAAGGATGCCACGAACGGGGGAAATAGAGCTAGCCACAGCGGGCACAGAGGAGCACAGAGAGAAATTGCACTCGTATATATTGGTTTCATCGCATGCAGGTACAAGAAAACGTCGCGCTGGCGCCATTCACCACATTCAAAGTCGGTGGGCCGGCGCGTTATTTCATGGAAGCGGCGAGCTACGCGGAAGTGACGGAGGCACTGCAGTTCGTGCGCACCAATGGCTTGCCGCTGTTCGTGCTGGGCGGCGGAAGCAATCTGGTGGTCATGGACTCGGGATGGCCCGGTTCAGTGCTGAAGATTGCGATCCCCGGGATTGACGAGCGAACGGAGAACGGCAAAGCGTTGTTTGATGTGGGCGCGGGGGTGGAGTGGGACAAGTTTG
>Ga0070764_10000501_pt1 | contig 15470 bp, 14 predicted proteins | sample HubBroMetageWRM4_FD_67287 | JGI IMG/M metagenome (GOLD analysis project Ga0070764, IMG submission 67287) | Warmed soil microbial communities from the Hubbard Brook experimental Forest, New Hampshire - Hubbard Brook CCASE Soil Metagenome WRM 4 | ecosystem: Environmental > Terrestrial > Soil >... | reverse complement strand
CAGGGCGCCAAGCCAAATATCGTGGCGGACACCACCGAGTAGATGGCGAGTTTTGGGCAGTTCTTCACGTACCTTTGAAACCTTATCCCCATGATGTGTGAACGATTTCGATGACGCGTCCGTTGCGTATCGTGAAATCGAGGTCATTTTGTTCGGCTTGGGGATCGTTGTCGTCGCTATATTCGTAGCGCTCCATGCCGCATGCGCGAATAATGAGCGGCTTTCCGAGGATTCGCACAACCGATGCCGCGCTCGAACCGAGTCTCAAGCCTGACGTTGTGTGCGCGTTGCGGAGATCTACATGCGAAAGGGGTACCGGCGGTGCGCCTTTCACGAAGCGAAGCGTCCAAACGACGCCGGAATCGCCGCCGACGTGGCTGAGCGCGGTGCCGCTTCGCGCATCGTAGACATACCAAGGTGTGGTCATACTGATCTCTTGGTGCGCTGCAACGTCGGTCGGGACGTCGACCACGAGGCTCTCAAAGCCGGTCTTGACATATGGCGGCTGTTTGGTGCTGTAAAGGCCGTCAAGCGCGCGGCACGTCTCAGAGGCGAACCACCTTACTAACGGGTCGTTCGCGGCGGCAACCTTCGCAGACAAAGTCAGAGCCATCGCAAGAGCGATGGCTACGGTTGGGGTTGTTTTCATGCACCTTCGGTAACGCACGACGCGCGTTTGCTATGGGTGCCGTCGGTCTCCGTGAATACGACGGAGGGATACTGCGACTGAGGCCACTTGACCGGCGTCGTGGTGAGGAACAAATTATTTGATTCGGCGGTGAAGCCTTCGCGTTGGCACGTGGGGGCTGCCAATGCGCCGCTATCGACTTGGGTGCGTACGTCGATAGTGGATCCAGGGTTGAACGTCGCTTGATCGCCGCAGCAATCACCGAGAATGTTGAACTCTGCGTCCTGCCACGCCGACTGCAAATCGGGGAACCAGTTTTGTCCGGCGACGTAGTAGATGCTGCCCCCTTCAACGATAAGCTCGACGAAATCCTGACCTCTCGATCCGTACGCAGCAGCGCCCAATAAACGCAGTTTCTTGAGTGCGGTAATCGGTTCGACGGGCGTCGGGATCAGCTTGGAGTTTATCCAACAATCGACTTCGTTCTGAGTTTTCACCGAGTATCGATGCCAGCCCGACGGACACTCCGTGCCGAGCGGTCCGAAATCAGCGAGCCAATACTCAATGAAAACGCCCACCGGGGGACCGGTGTCATAGGCGAACTGCTCCCAGCCGAAACAGCCTTGCGGGTCCGGAGATCCAAGTGCCGCGCACGACTCGGTGCTAAAAAACTGCGTGTTGAGTTGAAGAGAGTAGACGTTTTGACGATGATGCTTCCGTTTCAACGCGTATTCACTCGTAACACCGGTGACGTCACTAAACTCTCCCTCGGCCAGGTTCACGTACCCCGATACGATCGCGGTGAAATCTGTACCGTCGCCGACAGTCTGATGCCGTAAGCTGTTCGCCGGCAGAAGCGGGTTGGCCGGCGGCACCGCGCACTGCGTCTCGCGCCACTGCAGCGCCGGGTACGTTGCTACCAAGCACGGGCTGTTTGGTTTCGGTAGTCGCTCCATCATCGAGCGCCAGCCCTCAAACTGTATCGCTTCCGATCGCGCCGGATGCTGCGACGACACTCCCGCAACGGGCACGTTACCGGGCCCCGAGCAAGACACGCTCAGCATCCCTATCGCAAGCGAAACCCCGATACGATTTGCGCCTGCCTGCAGACCCGGCGATCTCGAGAATCCCACGTCGACCTCCTAAAGCAGCTCCGCTTTGTTGTGGTCTTCTTCAGACGTGGGGGCGACTGCTGCTCCGGCGAGACGCCTCAAGCTTTATGCGGACTGGGATGACCGGCCGCATGCGCAAGCGATGCTAGGTGCGCGCGAGTTACGGTATCGTGATCGCCTCGCAGCGCAGTCGAGGCGTCGCGAGCTATTCTCGCAAGCTCGGACTGCGCGAGCGCTTGGGCATCGGGAGGCGTTCCGTTGGGCGGCGCGGTTGCGAGGATTGCCAAACGTTCGAGATATTCGCTTTGCAAATTGCGCGACACAAGCGGAATCGTGGTGTCGCGCAAATTCCCGAAGATCGCCGTGTGCAGCCAATCGAAGAGATCTGCGATGGTCATCGTGGGGCGCGTGGACTCCGCAGGATTTTCGTCGATTCGTTGCAGCACAAGCGGTTTGAATAAAAAGTCTACAGCTTTGAGCTGCGCTTCGTTCAGCTGCTCGACGAGCGGGAAATCGTGGCGTGCCGGTGGGTCGTAGGCCCACATTGGTAAATTGCCGTAGCCTTCCCAGCTGGTATAGCTGTAACCCGACCACTCCGAGTAACGTAGCCGATTGAGAATCGAGGCTCGTATCTCCAGGGCATGCGGATTGAAGAGTGCTTGGTCGAGAACGGTCATTGCTCGACGTTCCGTTTCCAAGCTTACCGGAACGATCGGCGGCTCGGCGTTCGGATCGCCCGCGTGAGCCCAGGAAAGATATTGGCCACCGAGATAATGAGCGGCCACAATTGCGCACGTGGTGTAGCGTCGTAACATAAAGTCGAAAATGCCACGTTCTTGCTCATACGCAATCCCAGCATCCGGCCAGTATTTGTTGAGCGAAGCAATCTGATCGCGATACATTTTCATCTGCACGTTGCACCACGAGAGAGGATCGTCGGTCAACATGCCCTGCTCTACGCGGGGATCGGCGGCGTGCCCCGTTTTATAGTCGACGTCTTCATCCGAGGCGTAGCGTGTCCACGGATTCGACCACTGCGACGCCCAGCGTCGTAGCGTTGAAACCTCTTGTTCGGGCGTTTGCGCGCCGGGAATATTCGCGTATCCGAACTTGATTGCATAATAATCGTAGGGCCCGATAGTGGTCTGAAAGAACTCTCCCTGCCGGTAGGGCTGAGGCCAAAGGTTTAACGGGGCGTATTCCATGACGCTCGATGCGATGCCGTGCTGGCGAGTGAATGAAGTGCTCTGCAGTTCTTCGGCACTGTACGCTTCATGACCGATGAAGTTGTGCTGCATGCCGAGGTTGTGGCCCATCTCGTGTACGATCGTCGAAAAGATCGCATCGTGAAGAAAAGCCGCGGGCATTGGGTCGGTGGTGCGGCCGTTCCGGACGGGATCAACAAGGTATCTCCACGTCAGATGCGGGCGCATTCCGACGATGGATGATACGAGAACGCCGGTCCGGATCTCTTCGCCGGTGAGCGGGTTGAACAGCGTCTGCGAATCTGCTCCGAAGGATGGGTGCGTTTCGTTCAACCACCGTATCACGCTATAGCGGACGTCATCTGGATCCCAATTGGGGTCGTTCGGCTGATCGCGAACCGCGATTGCATCGAGTATCCCGATCTTTGCCAGAGCCTTGTTCCATTCGAGACAAGCATCGCGAATGGCTCCGCGGTACTCTGTCGGTACGGTATTGCTCAGGTAGATGATCATGGGATGACGCGCTCTCGAAGGACTACTTGGATCGGCCGGATCGAAATCCCAACGAACGATGTAGGGCAACTGACGCTGTTCTCGGTTATCGTTGGAAAAATCGATGTATATGTCGTCGTAGAGGCCTACGCGATCGTCCATCAACCGAGGGCGATAATTGTCGTGCGGCAGCGCAACAAAGTTGTAGACGACTCGCATTAGAATGCGGCGCGCGTCGGGAGCGGTATCGATCACGTGACTCGCATCCGTCGCCCATGTCTGAGCGACGGTAACCACATCGTTTTCTGGAAACGCCTTGACCGTATCGAAATAGGACAGCGTCGGGTCGAGCCGATACCTCTTGTCTTTGTCCGATATTGCGCCGCCGATGACGTTGCGCAGGTCGATATTGTCCGCCAGCAGCGATGATAGATCGAAAATTACGTTTCCGGTTGAGGTTTCGGCGACGATCTTTCCGATGCCGACGACCGAGTCAGGAAAGCCAGACTCGTTGGCCAACAACGCCGACGCGTTTGAACCGGCACGCGCGTACCAGTTACGCCAGACGATGACGATGCTGTCGCCGCGGCGCTCGAATCGGACGATCTGCGTGGGAAGATAGTCGGTATCGCCCCACCACACCGGATCCTGGCCAATTCCGTTCCCCGGGGCAACGGTTTCCAGAAAATCAGTGTCGAGCTGATTCGGCGTGAGCTCCAGGTAAGTGCCGCCGTCTTTCTGCCAGATGGTGAAGAGGCCGCGGTGCGGGTGGGCGCCTTCGACGAAGGCCGTATAGGCCTGCGCGGCACATGCGGCGCCCTGGCTCGACAGGAACAAGACTACCGCAAACAGCGAGACGACGAATGGCGCCGGTTTCATGTTGAAATCTTCGAAGCTTGCCAGCAAAAAACTTGTCCTCTCGAGTCCCGGCTAGTTTTCGGGATCCGTTAGACGGCCGCTAGAGAGTCAACCGCCGCTAAAAGAAATTCATAAAACGCGGTCAACTCCAACAGGCCGTGTCGACGACATTATCGCAAGGCCGGCTAGCCTGTTGGCGAGTTCAATGCGTCGTTCGAGAGGCTCGATTGACCGGCATGGAGATTCCCGGCTGCACTTGACGACACCGATGGATGTGACGCAGCATCAACCGGAAGGCCGGCGAAAACCGCTCCGACTATGCGTATCTCTCGAATTTTCTCTGGAGCAACGCTCAGTGGATCGTCGCTGAGTGCCGTTAAATCGGCTTTCTTTCCCGCCTTGATGCTGCCGATCTCGTTTTCTAGCTCGATTGAATAGGCGGCATCGATCGTTACCGCGCGAAGGGCTCGTTCGGCAGTGATTCGCTGATTCGGATCGGCCGTGCGGCCTGAGACGGTCAAACGATTTACAGCGCACCACATCAAAAACAGCGGATCGGCCGGGGCCATCGGCATGTCGGAATGCAGCGAAATGCTGATATTGTTTCGCACCGCCGCGCCAAGTCGGACCATGCTGTTCGCGCGCTCTGGACCAAGCCCCATTTCGGAGTACTTGTCGGCCAGCGCGCTTAGGTAATAGGGATTCGCGCTAATAATCGCGCCGAGCTCGGCGAGCCGCGCCACTTGAGCATCCTGCGAAACGGCAAAATGCACAACCGTAAAACGATGGTCTGTTCGCGGCTTCCTCCGAATATTTTCCGCGAGCGTATCGATGACGACCTGGAGCCCTGCGTCTCCGTTCACGTGCGTATGAAGGTGGTAGCCCGCATCCCAGTATGTCTTGAACGCAGCGGAGTAGCTGGCAGGCTCAGCGATCCATTCTCCCTTATGCCCGTCCAGATAGGGTTGTTCGAGTTGCATCAAGAGCGAGAAGATCGCGCCATCGCTAAAAAGCTTGACCTGTTTGGGTAACCACGCAAGGTTGCCACGTCCCCCGGACGTAAACGCCTCGGTAGCGGGAACGAGTTGATCGAGCTTGCCTTTGTACTGCTCGTAAAGTCCCCGACCTTCGGGAATAAAGTACGTGCGAAAACCGACGTTCCCGCTCAAAGCAGATTCCCAAAATTGCTGAATCGGACGTCGCATTTGCGTTCCGGGCTCGCAGATCGTCGTTATTCCTTTCGAGCGGACAAATGCCGTGAAAAGATCGACCCCGGATGCAATCCGAGTGGGCGAAAGAAGATCTTTGCCGACTGGGACGAGCACTAAATTCAAGCCGGTTTCGTAGAAATGGCCCTCGGCGAAATTTGCCTGTTCGCTGGCGGTCCCTTTGCCGGACAGCGACTCTTGGGTTATTCCATATTTTTTGATAGCGGCGCTATTGAGTATGAGCTCGTGACACGAGCGATGCCACACGACGACGGGGCGATCCGGACTGATCGCGTCGAGCTGCGGACGGCGTACGGTGCCGTGAAAGTACTGATGGTAGCCCCAAGTGAAGAGCGTTTCGCTTTGCGGTAAACCGCTCATTTCAGCTAAAGCGCCTTTGAGCCGCGACGTATATTCAGCGTTGCCTTGTGCAGCTTTGGAAAACTTTCCCGGAATATCCCAGTCTTCGATTGCGATAATGACGCAGGCCAATGAAAGCGATCCTAGCAGCGGGTGAATGTGCTGCTCTACGAACCCTGGTACGATAACGCTGTTCTCATAGCGGCGATCTACCGCGAAGGTTCCAGGCGTGAGTCCTTCAGTCACCTGGTCGAGAGTTCCGACGGCTGCGATCCTCGATCCCGAGACCGCAATCGCCGTGGCCGCGTTGCCCGGCTCTAACGTGATAACTTTCTTTGCGATGTAAATCGTGGTTTTTTGTTCGACCGGCTGCGCGACGGCCGGTAGCGCTTTTGCCGCTAATAATGCGCTGCTGGCAGCCAAGAAAGTCGCCCGCGAAACCCCCTGGCTCAGCATTGGAAGTATGGTTTGGCAGCCCGAGCAATTTTGGTGCTCCATTAGGGAGCGGTTTAGCTGTCGCTTGTGACGTCGCCTCTTGCAGACCAGACCGTTCCACATTGGCGGTCGTCAGGGGATACGTTCGACGACCGCAATGCGCGTCAGTCGGCCGGAGCCTTACGCCGCAGACCTCGCTAGTAGGTAAACGATTGGAGTTCGTTCGCTCGTGGTCCCGCGACGTAACCGGTTGCAGGTCATGGTCTACTGCTTACATGATCCGGCTTCAGCTCTTTATGAATTCTAGTAGATCGGCGTTGATCGTGTCGGCGTTGGTAGTAGGCATGCCGTGTGGGAAGCCCTTATACGTCTTCAGCGTTCCATTTTTTAGAAGTTTTGCGGACAGCGGGCCGGCATCGGCGTAGGGAACGATCTGATCGTCGTCACCGTGCATCACCAGAACACGCACGTTGATTTTCTTGAGATCGTCCGTAAAGTCGGTCTGCGAGAACGCCACGACACCATCGTAGTGAGCCTTCGCGCCGCCCATCATACCCTGACGCCACCAGTTCGCGATTACACCCTCTAACGGCTTCGCACCAGGCCGGTTGAACCCGTAGAAAGGCCCCGCCGCAACGTCGCGATAGAATTGCGCGCGATTGTTTGCGACTTGCACTTGAAAGTTATCGAAAACATCCTTGGGGAGACCGCCAGGATTGGCCGCGGTCTTTACCATAAGCGGCGGCACGGAACTGATGAGGACGGCCTTTGCCACGCGGCTCTCACCGTGTCGCGCGATATACCGGACAACCTCCCCTCCCCCGGTCGAATGTCCAACGTGAACGGCGTCCTTGAGGTCGAGATGCTTCGTTACCGCCGCAAGATCGTCGGCGTAGTGATTCATGTCGTGCCCGTCGGCCGTCTGCGAAGAACGCCCGTGACCGCGGCGGTCGTGGGCAATGACGCGGAAGCCGTGATTGAGGAAGAACATCATTTGCGTGTCCCAGTCGTCGGCCGATAACGGCCAGCCGTGGCTGAAGACGATCGGCGAACCCGATCCCCAGTCTTTATAGTAGATCTGCGTCCCGTCTTCAACGGTGATAAAGCCCATGGTCATTTCTCCCGTGGTTTGAGTAGCTATTGGTGCGACGTGACTTTGCGCTCGGTGAGGTCCTTGGTATAACATGTGTTTAGCAAATGTAAATTCGTGAGTAAGGGTTAACGCAACATGAAGTTATCTACGATCAGGCTCGTCCTTTGTGCCCTCTGCGCCATTTTTGCGGCGTTCAATATTGCGCTGCCGGCTCGAGCCGGTACGCGACCTCAGACGCCGGATGTGGCCGTGGGTGCGCAATACGATTCGACCCATGTCTACGTTGCACCGGACGACCTGGATCGGTTTGTTGCAAGCTTCGAAGCAACGTTTGGGGGAAGCAGCACGCCGCAAAGTCTCCTCACCATCACGCCAACGCCGAGCCAGACGATCTGGCGAGCAGCCACGACGCCCGAAGGGCTGATCTCTGTTTTCGGGTTCAAGACACCGATCCCATATCCGTTTGGATCGGAGCGAACCGGCTACCTCGTCTCGAACTTCGACGCGGGGCTCCGAGCGGCTCGCGCAAACGGAGCGACCGTCGTCGTAGCGCCGTTTAACGACCCGATCGGAAAGGACGCAATCATCGAGTGGCCTGGTGGCGTGTACATGCAGTTATATTGGCACACCTCCGCACCTCACTATGCCGCCCTCGCGACCGTTCCTGATAATCGGATTTATATATCGCCGGACGCGGCCGATGACTTCATTCGCGATTACACGAACTTTTCGCACGGTAGCGTCGTCTCGGATGAGGCTCGGGCGCCCGGTATCGAAATCGGACGCCCGGGCGAAACGTACCGCCGCGTGCGCATGGAATCGGCGTTTGGGAAGATTACTCTTTTCGTGACGGACGGGCACCTGCCGTACCCGTACGGTCGCGAAATCACGGGCTACGAGGTCGCGAATCTTGCAGAAACTCTGGCACGAGCGAAGGCCGCGGACGTCACGGTCCTCGTCGCACCATATACTTCGGAAGGCCGGCAAGAGGCAATCGTGCAGTTCCCGGGTGGCTATATCGCCGAGATCCATTCCCCTACGACCACGTAGCGCAGACAGTTCTTTGCGAATGGAGCGATCATTTTGTCGCTGATATGGCGTCGTGCGCGCGACACGCACCACGCCACACCAACGCGATGGTGAGACCCAAACTAGCGGATGCCGGTCGCAGCTTGCAGGATCATGTCGACGACGGCGTTCGGTTGCGAGAGCATAGGGCAGTGGCTCGATGCCAGCTCGATCGTGTGCGCACCCATACGTTTTGATACAAAACGCTCAAGGTCGGGAGGCACGGCTTTGTCGTGCTTCCCGACGATGTACCAACTTGGTTTTGTTTTCCATGCCGGGGTACCCATGGGGGCATTGAACAGGTCCGCTGCGGGCGGATAGTTTGTCGCCCAGACAACGTTCTGCTCCGCTACAGGCAGATCGCCACAGAAGTCGGCGATGCCCGTAGGCTTCATCCAGATGCGACCATCGGCAACTTCGATCTGATTGAAGACGGGCGTTGTCGGAAACTTACCAAGTTGGTCTTGCGCGGTCTCGCCTTCGTCGGGGCCGAGTGCGCAGATGTACACGAGACCGCGAACGCGGTCGTCGGTGCCTGCCCCGGTGATGACTTGGCCTCCGTACGAATGTCCGACGAGGATTGAGGGACTACTGACACGGCTCAATGTCTTTTTGACGATGGAGATGTCGTCAACAGTTGTGTTGAGGGGGTACTGCGCCGAGATGCACTCGTAGCCGGCGGCTTGAAGGGGCGCGATGACCTTGCTGAAGCACGAGCCGTCTGCCCAAATTCCATGACAGAAGACGATGCTCGGTTTTCCTGAACTACTCACGTGCGAAACCTCCCCGGCTTTCGCAGCCGGAACGAATTTAGCTAAAAACGAGGCACCGAGCAATGCTGAGCTCGTTAACAGAAGCCCTGATCGGGTGACGCTGCGCGGTGTACTCACGATGAGCCAAGTCTGAACGCGGCCGACGCGCCTAGCCAGCGACATCCGTACTTGTCGGAGGATTTGTAGGGCTTGTAGGTGTTAACTTCCACCCTTTAGCCCCTATAATTACTGCGTAGTCACCGGCTCGGAGGGTAACCGTGTCACCGTCGATGTCACGAAGAGCGATAGAGGTTACGCACGTCGTCATAGAATCGCAAAAAGCGGTTTCCGATGTTCGAAGGTCTCTGGAAGCCTTAATCGCACCGATCGACGCGGAACTCTCATTGCTCCTTAGCGATGGAGTCACGGATAGGCTAAAGCAGCATCTCGAGGCTGCGCCCGAGCTCTCCATCTTTCTTAAGCGAGATCACGGCGTATTGGTTAGTGTGTATGGCAAAGCTCGAGAAGCCGTACAATATGAAATTGGGAATCCGCTCACCGCTTCGAGGATGACCCGTTACCAACTGGCCGCCGGTTTGTACGCGCCCTTACGAGTAATTATTTATGAGAGAGACGACGGCGGTTCGTGTATCGAGTACGACCTCCCGTCATCGTTGTTTGGTCAGTTTGGCGACGATCGCGTCACGGAGGTCGCGCGCGGGCTAGATGTCGCGCTGGGCCGCGCACTATCATCTGCCGCTGTTTGAGCGAGGTACTCCTCGAGAAGCACGTACAAATCTTCCGCTGCACCGCTGCGCCGTAAAGCGTCGGCTCGCTGAGATGGAAAGCGTTCGTAGATTGCTTTCACAGCAAGCTCTCGAGACGCGGCGTCATCCTCGAGCGAATCCGGGTCGCTACCTTGATCGCACGCTCCGAGTAGTCGAGCCGCAAGATTGACGTTTCCGGAAGTCGCTGCAAAAAATGAAGCATACCGTCCTAGAATGCCAATGCCGGTCGTAAGCCAGACGTCGCGGATATCCACTGCGGCTTTCAGCGCCTCACGAAGCTCGCCTTCGGCGGCTCGCGTGTTATCGAGAGACAGATAATAACCCGCGAGATTCCCGCAGACAAGGATAGTGAGGTGTTTTGCATTAGGATATTGTTCTAACCCGGGCTTCGCATTCTTCAATATATCGATAGCGTTCTCTACGCGTCCCTCGCCGCACTCGATCAAGGCTAACAAAACTTGGACGTCAACTTCAAACGGCTCACCCGGGTGCACTTTTGATCCATCGAGTAATGCTCGAGCGCCTGGATAGTTCTTCAGCAAACAACGCACGTATGCGCCATGTGAGGCGAAAGAAAAGCCCGCGCGGGTGCGGCGGGTATCGGTGTCAAGCAAGGCTTCCCCTCTGGCGAGATGGCTTTCCGCAGACGCTGCGTCGCCGCGCATGCATTCAGCAGAAGCGCAGCGCGCATGAAAGTCGGCCGCACGAGCGTGGTGTCCGGCCCCGATTAACAGTGGTATGGCGCGATCGGAGAGCCTTAGCAGTTCTGGGCTGGATAGGAATCCGGCTAAGGCGTGAATGAGCAGGCCGACGAGTCCTGGCGACTCGCCTTCGTCTAGTCGATCAAGCAGCCTAAATGCAAGCTCGCGGAACTCCGTCTGGCGGCCGGCCCCAAACCACACGTTGCGAAAGCCGATCAGGATTTCGGCAGCCGAGACGAGCGTCTGACATTGCATAATCGACTCTGCCCAACGAACGGCAAAACGTACGTTGTCTAATTCGATGCGCTCATCGGCCAGCAGTTGCGGTGGGGGATCAGAGTCAAGGATAGCCGCTTTGTGCTTGAGCCATTCAATGAAGCGCCTCATCGCAGTTTCGAGCTCGCCGCTCTGTACCAAGTGTTCCCACGCAAAAGCCCTAACTGGTTCCAGGAATCGATACCGGATCGAGGTTCCAGTGTGCTCGCTATTGATCAACGACTTGCTAACAAGTTGCGACAGCGCTTCGGCAATCATGTCGATCGGAAGCGCTTGATCGGCGCAACTCTCCTCAGCGGACTGTAACGTGAATCCTCCCATAAAGACACTCAAACGACGGAACAGCAACTTATCCTGATCGGCTAACAGGTCGTAGCTCCACGCTATCGTTGCCGCCATAGTCTGATGTCGGTTCGCAAAATCCCGGAGGCCCGGAAGATTAATGCAGCCCTTGAGTCGCGAGCGTACAGCTTCGAGTCCGAGGGTTGAAACTCGAGAGGCTGCAAGCTCGATTGCTAGTGGGATACCGTCGAGCTCTTTGCATATCTCCGTAACAACCGCGAGTCGTTGCTCATCAGCGAACCATCTTGGATCCGCCGCCCGTGCGCGCGCACCGAATAGATCGGAGGCAGTTGCGGCGTTCATCGGCGGAAGTTGGAAGGCCAGTTCGCCGGGTAGCCGGAGAGCCTCTCGGCTAGTCGCGAGAACGGTAAGGGCGCTGCACTGGTGAAGTAGCTTCTCCAAGTTGAACGCGACCTCGTCGACTACGTGCTCGCAGTTGTCGACAACAAGTAGGACGGTGCGTGGACTAAGATGCTTAACGATCGCCGACAGGCCGGCTTCATCGTCAGCCGAAACGTGTAGCCGAGCCGCAATCTGTGCCGTAACCTGCGTGCCCTCCCGCACCGGCAGGAGATCAACGAACCACACTCCGTCGTATAGCCCTTCGACTCGCCGCGCCACCTCGATTGCAACTCGCGTCTTCCCGATGCCACCGGGACCGATAATCGTTAGCAGTCGATGGTCCGGCAAGAACGCTTCGATTTCGTTCACTTCGTCGCGTGCGATGAACGATGTCAGCGAGTCCGGCAGGTTTGAAACGTCACGCGGTTTGCGACCGCGCGCGCGGGCGGCTGCCTCTTCAAACTGTTGGCGCTTCGTTTCAGGCATGTCTAGGGCATTAGCGAGTGCCGTAACCGTGTCGCGGTGCGGGGCGCGACGCAGGCCTTGTTCGAGGGATCCGATTGCACTAACACTCAGCCTGGCGCGCTCGGCGAGGTCTTCCTGCGAGTATCCGGCTGCGCGACGATGCTGACGGAGAAGCGTAGAGAAAGGGACTTCGCCCAACATGACGGTTGACTTCGCTAGCAGCCGTATCGGCCCTCGACAGCGCGGAGGGACAACTAAAGGTTTCTGATCCGTGTCTCGGTGACGGACCGGAGACGATCGCGGATCACGTTTGGGGAGATCTTGTGGAACCCGAGCGGCGGCTCAAAAAAGTGTCACGGCTGATTCCAATGCGTGATGCGTTCGAAGGCGGGCGTCAGGTCGAGACGGCCGCGGCGCTCGAACTGCTCGGCCAACCATTGAAACCATTCGAGATAGCCGGGCCAATGTTTATCACGGCGTGTTGCGCGCACCGAGTCCTCAAGGCGCTTCCAAGCTCCTAATACTAATCCACCCGCCAGATCCTCAACGATCGCAAACGGGATGACGCCCTTGAATACCAGCACTCCCAACATCTCGAAGCGGAATCCGAGAATGACGCCCGCGTCGACGTAACTGGTTCCCAGGTCGCGCAGGTCCGTCGCCGTGATACCGGCGGGAAGCGAAAAGACCAGATTGTAGGCACGGATGAAGCCGTCGTCTTGGAGCGACCGAACCAACTCCACGGCCGCACTATCTTGACGTTGGCGACGAATGACGTTGAGTTGCCCCAACCCGACGACCGCCGTTGCGACAATCACTAACGCGGTAAAGGCCGTTCCAAGCGCGGTAACGGCTTCCCAACTCATCGCAACCGCATTCGTCGGCTCGCCGCGAATCCTTCGGCTTCCGCCTTTGACTGCACGTCGTTCCGCGACGGACGTGCGTTTATCACGCAAAAAGAGCGCGGACTCTACCGCGCTCTTTCCTGAGGCTTGCTACGGCTTCAAGGTTCTGCTAGGCGTGAGTCAACTCACGCTGGGGAACGGTTCGGCCTTCTTCGAGATCGAGCAGGTCCGCCCACGACACGACGTCGGTGCGGCTCGGAGCGATCTTGGTGCGCAACTCCTCAAAGTGCGTCAACGATTCTCCGGTCGGCACCGCGGAGAGGAACTTCTTGTTGAACGCCTCGATATTGCGCGGGTCTTTCTTCGCAACGAGCGTCTTAGCGTAAGCTTCGATCTCGTAATCGCTCTTCGCGTTGTTCACGACCTCGAGGAACGCCTTCGGCTCCATGCCGAGATAATCAAAAAGGTCATGATCCATCGGGCAATCATACTTATATTCGCCAATGGTACCGTGCGTTACGGCTTTTGCTTTGTCAATCACGCGGGCGAGTTGTACGATACCGAGCAGCATCTCGCTCGAGCTACGCGGCATGGTTTTGGTTAGGTCTTTCATTAAATTGCAACTTTCTATTTGATTCATTTTCCTACGTTTACCTAAACCAATAGAACGAATAAGGTTGCCGTTTTTATTTATTAAAGGCAATGGCAGGTGTTCTAAAACCTTTAGCGGTGCGGGCGCACACCTGTAAAGCGATGCTCTTTCGGCAAGAAAGCCAACACATAAGCTCTGAGCGCGTTTTTACCGAACGAATGCTGCATGGATTCGTCACCGGCTTTTCTTCGGTTGATATCGAATAGAGCGTGTATGGAAAAATCACACTTAATACGAACTGCGGTTGCAGCCTTCGTCTTTGCCGCGTTTATCGCCGCTCCCATGCCGTCTCCGGCAGCGGTCGCAGTCGGTATCGGCATCGCGCTCGCGCCTCCGGCGATGCCGATTTACACGCAACCCCCAAGTTACACGCCAAACTCGATATGGACTCCGGGCCATTGGGCGTGGAGGTCGGGACGCTATCATTGGGCATCTGGAATGTGGGTTGTCGCGCCTGCCGTGGGACAGCTCTGGACACCCGGCTACTGGGGCTATAGGTCGAACGCATACTACTGGCACCAAGGCTACTGGGGCCGATCTGTGGGATTCTATGGCGGCATCAATTATGGGCACGGGTACTTCGGAACGGGCTACGTCGGCGGTAGATGGTACGGAAATGCCTTCCGCTACAACACTGCCGTCACCAACGTTAACCGGACGGTGATCCACAATACCTACGTGGACAAAACGGTGGTCAACCGTAACGACTACAATCACATAAGCTACAACGGCGGCAGAAGCGGAATTCACGCCCAGCCAAACGCGAGCGAATCGCGGAACCAAGCGAATCGCACGACGGTTAGCCATGCGAACCGGCACGGAGCCCAGTCGCACAATCCTCCGCGCTAAGCCCGGGGACATCTTCACGACCGGGCGGCGCCCACATGCGAACGCCTCGTCGTGTTAAGGTCTGCAAATTCGTGTAATGCATCCTCTGCCGCCGTTTTGAGGTCTCATGATTACTATGATTGATCCTCTGCCGATTGCCATCCTCACTATCAAAGGTGCCGTCAAGGGGCTGTCGTTTCCGGAGCGCCCGGAAGAGATCTACGGCGGCTACGCGAATGGACGCGGCGCGATCGTACTATTTACAAAAGAAATCGCCTATGGCGTCAACTTCAAGAACCAGATCTTGAGGCAACGGCCACCTCTGAATGTTGGCGCGCAGGCGCGTTACGACGCGACTGAAGCGGGCGCGGATTTCGAGTACGGAACGAAGACCTTCCACCGTCTGAGCCGCCATGAGATTGCAGACATCTGCACCGGCGGCGAGTTCAGGCTCAGCTCACGACTTTAAGCCACTAAGCGAGACGCCCCGCTTGAAGCGGTCTTGCGTTGCCCTATCCGGAATTCGTATTCGGTCGGCTAGGCGAAAAAATGCAAGCAGCCGTACCTGCCACCACGTCACGTCGATTTCAAACCAGCGCAGTCCGTGCCGCGCAGAGAACGGAAAGGCGTGATGATTGTTATGCCAACCTTCACCCCACGAGATAAGGGCGACCCACCAACAGTTTGTTGACCGGTCGGTGGTTTCATAGCTCCGGTAGCCTAGGGTGTGCGACGCGCTGTTGACCAGCCACGTCGAATGGTAGCTGATCACGAGTCTCACGAAAATGCCCCAAATCACCCACGACCATCCGCCGAGCACGAAAAGCCCGACCCCTAGCCCGACTTGAAGCGGAATATTGAGGTATTGCAGCACGCGATAGAATGGCTCGGCGTAGAGATCGGGTGCGAAGTGCAGCATTTCTTCGTCCGTCGGCAACGCAATGTTGTCTTGGTAGAGCCAGGCCACGTGCGCCCACGTGAAGCCGCGATGAATACTGTGGGGATCGCCTTCACCGTCGG
>Ga0070764_10000499_pt1 | contig 15482 bp, 6 predicted proteins | sample HubBroMetageWRM4_FD_67287 | JGI IMG/M metagenome (GOLD analysis project Ga0070764, IMG submission 67287) | Warmed soil microbial communities from the Hubbard Brook experimental Forest, New Hampshire - Hubbard Brook CCASE Soil Metagenome WRM 4 | ecosystem: Environmental > Terrestrial > Soil >... | reverse complement strand
ACGGCTACGGCCGCGTGCGCGTGGAGTTCCGCGTACCCAGCCGCGGACTGATTGGACTGCGCAGCACGCTCCTCACCGACACGCGCGGCACCATCGTCATGAATGCATTGTTTGATGGATACATCGAGTGGCAGGGAGAAATTCCGCATCGTCCGACGGGCGCGCTGATTGCCGATCGGCCCGGAGTTACGACCTCCCACGCTCTTTACAATCTGCAGGAGCGCGGCACACTTTTCGCCGGACCCGGCGTCGACGTTTACGAAGGCATGATCATTGGCGAGAACGCCAAAGACACGGATCTCGACGTCAATATTGTGCGCGAGAAGAAACTGACCAACATGCGGGCTTCGACTTCCGACATTGCGATCCGCCTGGTTCCGTACCGCAATCTCAACCTTGAGCAGGCGATCGAATTCATCGCTGAGGATGAATTTGTCGAGGTCACGCCGAAGTCGCTGCGCCTGCGCAAGAAAGTCCTGCAGTCGAACCAGCGGAAAAGGAAAGGCTCGCTGGCCGAGGTCGAAGGCTGAGTCGTTGAGGCACCCGCTGCCTCGATGTACACTAGGTAAATCCGCAGTGCGCCCGTAGCTCAGTCTGGATAGAGCGGCAGCCTCCGGAGCTGTAGGTCGGGAGTTCGAATCTCTCCGGGCGCACCAGTTCCCCGTTTTCCTCGCAATCGGCGACCATTGTTAGCGATCAACGACCGCCGAGCAGGACCAATGTCTCCGTCGAGAAGTCGCCGCGCTGAATGCCGATTTTCACCTTTCCGGTTTTGTCGGACAGTTCAGCCAGCAATTCCATCGGCGTCCGAACGGGCTTGCCGTCCACGGTCTTGATGAGGTCACCGGCTTTCATGGATGCCATCTCGCCGACGCCGCCTGGATCGATCTCTACAATCTTCGCTCCGTCAAATTCCTGCGGTCCGACGACAATGCCGAGCGCAGGAATTGGCATGCCGCGACTGGTCAGGTTCGCCGACGGCTGAGCCGACGGATGAACGGTTCCAGCCGAGGTCTGACTAGGACCAGGCCCAGCAGCAGGTGCGTGCTTGGACTTGGGCGACGGAGCGGCCGAGCTTTCGCCGCCAAACCGGAAAACCACTCCAACGTTGGCACGGAAGTTGCTTTGGCTGGGAACGTCGAAATCGCTGAGGTGACGAGTGTAAACGTAATCGACCGAACCGAGCTGAACTCCAATGTGGGGCTTTAACCAGTAGTTGACGCCGCCGCCGACGGCGAACGCCAGGGAGGTATCAGTCAGGGAACTCCCGTTGTAGGCAAGCGTGGCATTGTCTTGCCCGATGAGACCATGGGCAAAAGCAGTGATCTTGGAGCCTTCTCTGAAGTTGTAACGCGGTCCAAACATGTAGGAGAAGTTGCTGCAGCTGAAAGTAGTACTTTGGCAATTAGTGAGGTTGTGGCCGCTAAGATCTGCTTCGGCGGAAAGATGGTGAAAGCGAAAGACATCGGCGGAAACATCCCAGCCGTTCATGGCCAATCGAGCCGAAGTCGTAGCTGCGCTTGGGTTTGCCGGCAGATCAAAGCTGTAATAGGAGTAGCCGCCGAACACATCGATGGGCGGCATGTTTGAAAATTTCTGAGCCGTAGAGACGCCTGCGAGAAAGAGAACTGCCAGAGCGAAGTGGACAAGTTTATTCATGTTCCTTATAGCGCCTCCAGGGATATGCAACCAACCATGGCACAACTGACCGAATACAGACTGGACTGGACACGAGGGTCTTAAACGCGGCCAGTCCCGTTCAGGAACAATGTACCCTCCCTGGCCGGGCTGTCTTCCGTCAACACTTGCACCCAATTACGGCGAATGGCGATTATAATTGCGGACCGGGAAAAAGGAAAATGGGGCTAAGGTGGGTGGCATCCCAAACTCGTTAATCATCTCTGGAAACAGCCTCGGCAGTTGCGAACTGCTTTTTTCTTGATCTTCAGTACCACTGAGAGCAAAATGGCGTCAACGGTAAGTATCTCGCTGTAATCCCCCAAAGAGCATCATTTAGAAGGAGTGTATGAACCGCGTTGGCGGGAGCGCCACGCCTCTACTCTCAGGCCCTAAACGACTTCAACCATCCCGAAGGAGGACCCATGAATTCCACAAAAGTCACAGTCGCAGTCTTGCTCTTTGTTGCTCTAATGACCGCCAACTCGTTCGCAGCCACATGCACGAATGCCACCCTCAAGGGAGTGTATGGCATCCTCGGCTCAGGCCTTGACGGTTCGGGAGTGCCAGCCGCCAGCGTCACCCAGATTACAGCCGACGGGAACGGGCACCTGACCGGAACAACGACGAAAAGCATCGATGGATCGATCGTGACGTTTGCGACCACCGGTACGTACGAGTTGGAAAAGAACTGTACCGGCAGCGGCACCCTCACCAATCAGGATGATGAAACCGAGCACAGCAATATCTTTATGAACAACGGCAACAAGGGAGCTTTCCTGGTGCAAACCGACCCGAATCATATCGTATCCAGCGTCGGCTACGAGCAAGGAGCGGCGAAATGCACGGATCTAGGCGTAAAACACACCTACTCGCTCGAGGCAACCGGCATTTTCACAAGCGGTCAGCTCGCCGCCGCTGGTCAACTGATACTGAACGGAAAAGGAGCGCTCACTGGAACCTTAACCTCAAGCGCGGACGGGTCGATTTCTAGTCTTGCGGTCACGGGAACGTATGCGATCAACTCCAACTGCACCGGGACGCTAACCTTTACGCCAGAGGGGCAGGCGGCCATAAACCTGGCTGTCGTAATCGTGAACGCAGGCAAGGAACTCATGTTCATCGAAACCGACGCCAACACAGTCGTCAGCGGAACGCTGCAACAGTAGAAGCGAAAAGTGCCTGCGTGCCCGGAGCGCAACCAAACCGCTCCGGGCAGAGACTCCGCTCCTCTAAAGTCATTTGCGGTTCGACCGGATCGAGCGCTTGGAATCGGAGGCACGGTTCCTGACCTGGCCGTGGTACAAACGATATACCTTGTCAGCGACAGCCGTTCCTCTCACCGTACCTGAGTATTTTCCGCTCCAAGTAGATCGCACTGCTACCGTCTTTATGAACGCCTCAACGAAGAGCAAAGGGCGATACGCCGAACGCCGGTACGAGAGAGCCTCAAGAAGCTGGCCGCCGAAGGTCTGGTAATCAGCCGTAGGCGCGGCTGGATCGTCCGGGAACACACCGGTGATGAGATTCGCGAAATCTATGAGATGAGGTCCGCGCTTGAAAGCTATTGCGCCCGGCTCGCGGCCTTGCGCGGAACCGACGCCGAGATTCAAGCGATCGGCGCGATTTCCAGAGGCGCAGACAAAACTATCTTGAAGTCGCGGAAGGTCGCAGAGCTTGCCTTCCCGTTAAGGGGAGCGCGAGGCCAGCTGACCGACTGGAGGATGGTAAGCGCTGTAGGATTTGAAAATAATAGTAAACGTACTTTCAACAGCTTAGCAGGTCCCGGATGACACCTTTGAGCCTCTTATACACCGCTGAGCACGTAAACAGATCGCTTGGCCAACTTCAACGGATTGCGGCACAAATGCGGGCTGTTTACTTACCAGAAGTAAGCTGCTTCCATCTTGGGTGTGCCGGGTTGCCCATCGATAATTTCGGTGCTTATTACGAACTCCATATTCTTCTTCCCTGCAGAGGAGCGAGCCGCACTCATAATTTGAGTCAGATGGGTTGCGTCGATCAGGAACTCTCCAGCCGCAATTGTACCGCCCCGGCCAACGCCTGCGGCCACGATCGCAACCTTGCCCGTATTGTTGTCGGTGAATCGGGTCACAATCGCGTAATCGCGATAATTGTTCGTTGCCTGTTGTTGCACTCGATCAATGACCCATTCGATCCGGTCAGGTGCGTTACTGTCGGCAATCCAGAATCGCGTCATATCGGCATTATTCGCGAAGTGGAAACGTAGCGGATTTGTCAACCGAAGGGTCCAGGCGTTATCGAAAGCACCGACAAATACGGTAGGGCCGTTGCGAAGATCAGACAGCGTGGTAGATGCCTCACCTTTCAGATTGTATTTTGTACCGTGTGCCTGCAAAACCCCGGCAATCTTTACTATCGTGCTCACGTCGTCGATGACGACCGCGCTTAGATTGTCTTTAAGGATGGTCTGGTGGGTGGGATCGGCAGCATCGCGCAGAGCAATGGCCGTGTATTGGTTCTGGTCGGCAATGCAAAAAAGCACGGGATCGCCAGAGTTGAGAACCGGTTCCCAGAATGCATCGAAGGCAGAGAGTTGCGTCGAGCGCCACCACCAGGCGCTTCCAAGCGCAGCGCAGAGCACCAGCGCAAGCGTAAGCGCGCCGACAGCCAATAAATATTTTTTTGGGGTCGGAGAATGCTGATCCGAGTCAATTTTACTCGGGAGAGAAGGCGCTTCGGCTAAAGCAACCGCCGATTCGGGGCTGACTGGAACAATTGCATTCTGCGGCCAATGAAATTGCGGGACGTAAGAGCCGGCCGGGAGCGACACACGAATCTCTGCCTCGTGACCGGATTCCTGATAGTACTGTGCGATGCGCTTGCGAATCTCGGCTGCGGTCACGCGAACGATCGGATCTGAGGAGGTGTCGTAGTCCGGGTGCCGTCCGAAAATCTCAATTCCCAGGGTTCGTTCCTTGACTGCGTCCGCTTGCCCGGCCAAGGTGTGCCGGACAACAAATCGCAGAAATGTGGGGAAGCGTCGACTGTGACTGAAGTGGGGATTCTGCAACAGGCGTTCAACCTGTTCCTCGATTGCAGCCTTATCGTCTTTACTAAAATCGGCAGGATTCGCCGCTGGAACGTCAACCTGCATGGGTAGTTCCTGAATGATTCCAACGGGATTATACAACGGCAGAGATCGGAATCAAGCCATTGATAAACCGAGGCTTGCGCGACAAATTTACATGATAAGAATGCGCCATTTACCGCAAGGACCTTATCTGCTGGCACCCAACAATCCTATAAGACTCCTCGCTATGAAATTTCTGCCTAGCAGCAAGCGCACTTTCCGAAAAAGCGGAATTGGAGCGCAAATCACGAGACTCAGCCTGGAGACTCAATGATGAATGGTAATAGGACGTGCACTCAGCTCAAAATTTCCAATTCTGGTCCGGCCGTTGCCTCCATATTATTAATGTACTTCGCAGTGCTGATCTCCCTCATGACTGGAGTTGTCATGGCACAGGTGGGCAGCGCATCGCTGACGGGAGTCGTCTCGGACCCGTCGGGTGCGACGGTTGCAGGCGCGGCCGTAACATTAGAAAACACGCTCAGCGGAACGCCGCAGACCACGACCTCCAACGGAACTGGAGGCTTCTCCTTTGCCGCCGTCCTGGCGGGAGATTACAGTCTCACTGTCGAGAAGCCGGGATTCTCGAAATTCGTCCAGACTGGAATTCACCTGAATCCAGGTGACGCGAGGGCTTTGACATCTATTCGGCTCACCCTCGGCAAACAATCAGAGACCGTCAGCGTGGACGCAGAAGTTGCTGGCATTCAATTGGACAGCGGCCAATTAAGCTCCACCATCACAGCTCGCGATTTGGAACAGCTCTCAATCGTAGGACGTGACGCGACCGAATTGCAAAGAATTCTACCCGGATTCGCCATCCGTAATCTGAATCCTACGAATACCGCCCCCGACTTCTCCGACGTGCAGATCGGTCAGGAAACGCCGTATGCCTCAAACGGCGCACCTATCGCAGGTGTCACCTTGAAACTCGACGGAGCCAGCCTGACCGATGCCGGCAACTTCGGCGCGAATCTCCAGAACATCAACGATGCGATGGTTTCTGAGGTTCAAGTACAGACGTCGAACTTCGGAGCGGACCAATCCAATGGTCCTGTGGTGATCACGGGGGTGACAAAGGCCGGGGGATCCCAATATCACGGCTCGATCTACACATTTGCCAGAACATCCGCACTGAACTCGAATGACTGGCTCGCAAACTTCAACGGAATCCCAAGGCCGGGAGATCGCTATATCTATCCCGGAATTACATTTGGAGGCCCTGTCCCTCACCTTAAAAAACTGACTTTCTTTGGCGCCGCCGAGTACGACGCACAGCGTGATGTTTACGCCTACGGTAGCGCCGGGAGTTCCATTATTCACGCGCTGGTTCCAACGGCCAAGATGCGCACGGGCAATTTCAGTGCAAGCGAACTCATGAACTACCTAGGACCGAATTATCTGGGCGGTGCATACGGCAACTTGACTAATTCTCCGACATTTGCCTCGGATGGAACGCCGCTCGTCAATGGACAGATCCCGACTCAGTATCTCGATCCCGGAGCCATGGCGCTGATCAACCATGTTCTTCCTTTGCCGAACCAACCGACAGGCACTGACGGCTACAACTACACAACTCAAAACCTGGTCGACAATGACATTTTTCAGACGACTGGCCGCGTCGACTATGCAATCAACGACAACAATCACATCTTCGGCCGCTACACGTACGAAAAAGAGAATCAGGGGCAGCCCCAGGTTCCCTATTACTCGCCAACCGGAGTCATGGGGTCGGTGAATACGCCGGGTGGAGGCGTATTGAATGACATTCATGTCCATAGTGCCTCCGCAAATTACGCAAGAGTCTTCACGCCGACCCTGACCAACGAACTCTATGCAACATTGGTTTATTTCACGCAGGCATTTGAGGCCAAGACTCCCTCTGCGCTGACGAAGGCGGCGATTGATTATCCGTACAACGGAACCTACGACAATGGCAGCGTGGACTTTCCAATGTTCCAGGATTATGGCTTCGATGGCCTGCCTCTTGCTATCCAGCCCGATTTCTCCTTCGGTCCCCCGTCACTAAAGAAATTCCAGCCGAGTGTGGGAGATAACATCACGAAAGTTTGGAGCCATCACACAGTCAAAGGTGGCGTATTCCTCCAGCGCGTAACGAACAACCAGACCATCACCAATGGCACAACCAATGGGAACATTCGTCTGTACTACTTTCCGCCCGCCGGCTCCACTTTTAACACGTACGCGGGTACGAATCCTGACGGTTCTCCCGCGTTCGGACCACCATTCGTTACCAGCGGAAACTATCTGGCAAACTTCATGGAAGGTGAGCTTCAGAGTTTCGATGAGCAGAATATCTTGCCGCGTACCAATCTTTACTACTGGAATGTGGGTTTCTACGGCGAAGACAGTTGGCGAGTACGGCAGAACCTGGTTCTGACCTTGGGCTTGCGCCTGGAACATCTCGGCGCATGGCAAGACGCGCACGATCTGGGTGCTGCGGTGTGGGACCCAGCGACCATAAATGATCCGGTTTCGGCGACAAATCCGTTGCCCGGATTTACATGGCATGCTCTGAATCCATCGGTGCCGAATTCAGGAACCGGTTCTACGCCGCTATTCTGGGAACCGCGCATCGGCGTGGCTTGGGATATCCGCGGAAACGGCCAAACGGTTCTGCGCGGCGGTTACGGCTCCTACCGGATGCACGATTCAGTCGTGGACGTGACCAATGCTTTTGCCAATTCGGAAGGATTGCGAGAACCAAATCTCTTTGGTTTTGGCGCTGTCACTTTGGGGGGGATCGATAGTCTTCACTTTCCGATCACGAACGGTCCGTTGAGCACCGCCGCTAATGGGCTATACCCCGGTGATGACAAAGAACCGGTCACTAATAATTACAGCGTGAGCCTGGCGCAAAGGACGGCAAGGAATTCTGTTTTTCAACTAACTTATGCCGGCAACAACAGCAACTCTCTGATGAATAACGGTTCGACGCAAGCAGTCGTGCTCAACAATCTAAATGCCATTCCGGTTGGGACGCTATATACACCGCACCCCGTCGGCGTCCCGTGCGCCGGTACCATCTGCACGCCGCAAGAAGTCGCCGCACTGAACGCCAGTCAAATTCAATTGTTCAGACCGTACCCCATATACAGTTCAATCATAGTTCCGCGTCATAACACTTATGCCAACTACAACGCTTTGCAGGCGGTATGGCAAAAAACCAGCGGACGGCTGAACTACGGATTCAACTACACATGGTCGAAGGCGTTGGGCGTGCTCGGTTCCGCGGCCAACTTCAATTGGACCGGCGCGATCGATCCTTTCAGTATCCGCAGTAACTACGGTCCTATGAATTTCGATCACACGCATATTTTCAATGCGACCTACTCTTACGCAGTGGGTAAGTACGTAAAGAGCGGAGTACTCGGAGGGATTGTAAATAATTGGCTCATCTCGGGCATCACCAGCATTCAAAGCGGCGGCAACATGCAGACGGGGATCAGCGCCAGTCCAAACTTTAATCTCAGCGGATTCATCACCGAGCCGAGCGGGACAATACCCGTCAACAGCCAGGTGTTGCTGGGAACGCCCGACGTCAGCTTGCAACCTACGCTGAAGTGCGATCCAGCTACAGGTCTCAGCTCGCACCAATACATTAATGGAGGCTGCTTTGGTCTGGCTCCTATCGGAACAAACGGCCAATACATCTTCCCCTACGCGCAAGCTCCCACCTACTTCAACAGCGACTTGACCGCCGAAAAGGGCTTTGGCCTTGGGGGCGATCGGAACCTGCATTTCCGCATCGCTGCGTTCAATTTCCTCAATCATCCGCTGAATAGTTTTGGGACCGGGTACGCACAACAGTCGAACTTAGTGCTGAACGGCACATCCGTCGCCAACGCAGCTTACAATCCCGCATCCGGATTTGGTTTTGCTCCGCAGAAGCTTGGACGCCGGTTGCTGGAAGTTTCGGCTAAGTTTAACTTCTGATGTCGTCTCTCACCGAAGACTGCTTTCAGCGGCCCGACTGCAGCCGCTTTCTCTCGTTCAGAGAATGCCTTCCCGGCATTTCGTGAGGGAGGGCCTGACATGCTGGCGGATTGTCGCGTTGTGAAGTTCAAGAGCGGAGTTCAGCTTCGCGCTTGAAATCGTTGCGCAGCACTGTAGGGGAGGCGAGAGCAATGCGCGATTCGGGAAAGTGTTGAGTCGAGTTCCATCAAAGACTATGGTGCGCATGTCTAACAATCGTGTTGTGGCCTTATCCGTCATTTGCTTTGTGGCAGTGTCAATGCTGCAAGGACAAGACAGGCCCCCGGACACCGTACTTCAATTAAGTCGCGTCACATCTTTTTCGTTCCTTCCCAATGGTATCGATCTCAGGAGTGGCGAGGCACGTATGCAAGTGATCGCGCTGCGCCCAGACGTTATACGCATTCGTGCCTCGCGTTCAGAGGAATTTGCAGAAGACGCCTCTTGGGCGGTGCTCCGGGACTCGAAGCGGAGTCGCGTCGCGGTGCAGCCTACTGGCACTGCAAACGCTGTCGGTTTTAAAACAGACATGCTTCGCGTCTCGATTGATCGGCAAACCTTCGGGCTGAAGATCTCCGACCCCGACGGCAATGTCCTCCAGCAAGATGCACGCCCCATCGAGTTTTATGGCACTTCCTTTCGCGTTTGCAAACGTATGCCGATCGATGAGCATTATTTTGGCTTGGGAGACAAGACTGGCCCGCTGGATCGCCGAGAACAGGCTTTTACGTTGTGGAACACCGACGCCTACAGCTTTCAGGAATCAACGGATCCGATCTATAAGAGCATTCCATATTTCATGGCTTTTCGGGCTGGCCGCGCGCTGGGCGTCTTTATGGATAATACCTGGCGCAGCAATTTCGATTTTGGTAAAGAGCAGCCTGACAACTATTGTTTTGGCGCCGTAAACGGCCCGGTCGACTACTACGTGTTTTATGGACCGACTCCAAAACAGGTGGTTGAAACATATGCGTGGCTGACCGGGACCGTGCCGCTCCCCCCGAAGTGGGTTCTCGGCTATCAACAGTCGCGTTACAGCTATACGCCGCAATCACGAGTAATTGAAATTGCAGATCGTCTACGAGCGGATCACATTCCCGCTGACGTCATCTATCTGGATATCGACTTCCAGGAGAAAAACCGTCCGTTCACCATAGATAAGGATCGCTTTCCAGATTTGCCGGGAATGATTTCGCAGCTTGCAGCGAAGAATTTTCACGTTGTTGCAATCACGGATTTGCATATCGCCGAATTCCCGGGTCACGGCTACGTTCCCTTCGACAGCGGAACTGAAGGCGACCATTTTGTAAGGAATCACGATGGAAGCGTCTACTCGGGCGCTGTCTGGCCGGGAGCGAGCGTTTTCCCTGACTTCACCCGAACGCCGACGCGCGAATGGTGGGGCAATCTTTATAAAGACTTTTCAAAGATGGGAATCGCAGGCTTCTGGAATGACATGAATGAGCCGTCCGTTTTCAATACGCCGACTGGCACGATGCCTGAGGACGTAGTGCATCGCATCGAGGAGCCCGGATTTGCCAGGCGGACGGCGCCTCATGCCGAGGTGCACAACATTTACGGCATGGAAAACTCCCGCGGCACGTTTGATGGATTGAAGCGAATTAATCCGGGTCTTCGGCCGTTTGTCCTGACGCGCGCTACATTTGCGGGTGGTCAACGTTACGCTGCGACGTGGACCGGCGACAACGGCAGCACATGGAATCATCTGCGTCTGACGACTCCAATGATTGAAAATCTGGGGTTGAGTGGTTTCGCTTTGGCTGGTGCGGACGTTGGTGGGTTCGCGGGAACTCCGCAGGAAAATCTGCTCACGAAATGGTTCGAGATCGGTGCATTCCAGCCGATTGACCGTGATCACACCGAGAAATGGACAGGCGATAAGGAGCCTTGGGTAGGTGGCGCTGAGCCCGAGGCTATCCGCAGGCGGTTCGTCGAAGAGCGATATCGACTCATGCCGTATCTATACACGTTAGCTGAAGAGGCATCCCGCACAGGCTTACCGATTGAGAGACCTCTATTTCTCGAGTTCCCCAACGCCGCGAGTGACGGTCATCCCATCGATGTTGATCTTCGAGCGACGGGTGAGTTTATGGTCGGCCCAGATATTCTGGTCGCAGCGCCACCTTATGCAGACAAGCTTGATAGTTATGGTGTCGAGTTTCCTTCCGCCGAATGGTATGACTATTGGACCGGGGAGCGTGTGCCGGCGCCAGTGCCGACCGATCCGGAGCCGAATGCTCCCGCCGGTCCAGAGAATTTGATCCCGCTAACAGCCTGGATACATCCCCAACTTTCGACTCTGCCCGTATTCGTCCGCGCGGGTGCCATCGTTCCGATTGCGCCGCTCGTGCAGAGCACCGATGAGATACCCGACGGTCCGCTCATTCTCCGGGTCTATGCAGGCCGCGATTGCGCAGGACATCTCTACTTGGACGATGGCAAAACTTATGCTTACCAAGACGGTGTGAGCCTACGCATGGACTTTAGCTGCGAGGTGACTCCCGATGCATTGCGGCTCACTCTCGGCAACCACCAAGGCTCTTACCGCGCATGGTGGCGTGAAATTCAGGTAGAAGTTTATGGATGGATACCTCACCAGCGCACCGCACAGCTGGACAACAGTATGATCGATTTAGGATCTGACGCGGGGTCGCATCACTTGACCCTCACTATCCCAGACAAGGAAACAGGTTCATTGTTAGAACTTAGGTAGAGCGTGAACAAATGCAACCCTGGTCCTGAAGATTGGCTTCACGAAGAGTCAATACTTTAGCGCGGTTTGGATACGTTTGGATTCGTTAGTAAAAATGCGGGGTTGAGCGTTTCGCCCTAGCCGACAACTCAACGCATACAAGCGGCCACTGGGCACGAAACTGGGCACAGTCACTTGGGTGAGCCTACCCCTCTTCCGGGCCGAAAACAAGGGGCCGTTCCATATCCGATGTAAGCGGCGCGAGCAATCGGTCCCATAAAATTCCAGAAAGTCTCAATGAGTGTAAACGCCTGTTCTCGACAGTTGACTACTGCAGCTTCGCGTACTCCGCTTTGGCCTGCTTGAAGATTGGGACGTCGGGGTCGGCGTCTTTCCAGAGGGTCAGGAAGTCCTGGTATTTGGCGCGGGCTTTGACGGCGTCGCCCTGCAACACAAAGGCGCGGGCCAGACCGAGGCGGGCCAGCGCGCCCAACGGAAAATTTACCACCAGCCCGTAGTGGTCGACGAACTTCTGAAATTCCGCTGCGGCTGCGTTGCCGTCGTGCAGCATGAGATAAGCCTCTCCGCGCAAATAAACCGGGTACAGGATTACGTTGAGGCCTGTGTTGGTGTTCGCGCCGAGTTCGATCGCGCTCACAACTTTCAATAGTTCGACTGCGTGGTTCGGATCTTTATCGCGCAAGGCGACTGCCGCCCCGATCGTGGGCAGCCAATACTTTTGTACCGTCGTGTCCAGAGGAAATGTCTTATCGAGTTCGGCCGCCAGCTTTTGCGCCTGTGCTGTATCGCCTGCCCGCGCCAAGGCCAGCGCCGTAAACTTCTGAACGTTATAGCCTGGGCCGAGTTTCAAAGCCGCATGGGCGTCGACACGTGCCTGCTCCCCGTTGCCCGCTTCCACTTCGCGCAGCGCGGCCGCTGCCAGATAGTTCGCGGCCGTCTCCTGGGCATCGTTGCGCTTGGCGGAATCTGTCGCCTGATTTGTCAGCGCGCGAGCTTTTTTCAATTTCCCGTGCCAAGCTTCCGTGTCCGCTTCCGTGGCCAGCAACAGATCTTCCGTGCCCGGCTTCCCCATGGCGGAAGCTGCTAGCTGCGCCATCTGCGCCGTGTCCCCCTCAAGAAAAGCCAGCAGATAGTGGTCCTGGAGCAGACCCTCGGCGGTCAGCAACTTGCGTTCCTCCACCTGCCTGTACACCGCCTCCGCATCATCCAGCCGGTTGAGGTTTATATAGCCGGCGGCGAGGTTTTCATAGGCATTACCGTAGTTGGGCGCCAGACGCACCGCCCCTCGATCCTCTTCCAATTCTCGTTCGTGGTTTCCGAGGTCGCAGTAAATGATTGCCAATTCTCCATAAGGCGAGGCGTTTTCCGGGTAATCTTTCTGCCACAGCTCTGAAGCTTCGGCCGCCTTCTCCAACTCTCCCGTTACACGCACGTAGTAGTGCGCCTCGATTTCTACCCGCTCTTGTTCGCTCACCTTGTCTCGCAACGCATACGCCTTACGCGCATTCTCTGCGGCCAGCCCACTTTGATTGAGGTTTCCGTAGCTGACCGCTATCGCCTGATAGGCCCGCGCGAAATTCGGGTCCAGTTCTACCGCCCGCTTGTAGAAGGGCAGGGCGGAATTGTCCCCTTTCGCATTCTGCACCTTAATCCCCAAACTGTAGGCTTTTAGCGCTTCCAGCGACGTCGTGGTCACTCGGTCCAGCGGTGTGGCAAACTTCTCTACCGAACTAAGGGACTCGCCAAGCTGGCTCCGCACGCTGACTGTGGCCTTATCCAAGGCCCTGAGCACTCTCCCCTTGTCGGCGGCTTGCTCCCGTGCTTCCGCCAGCGGGTCACCCGTAGTGCAACTCACTGCCTTCAGGCTAATCACATACTGACTGCCCAGCCCGGCAATCGAGCCGGTGAGCATGGCCTTGCTCTTGCTGCCCGCCCGCTGGCAGACTTCGCGTGCAACCTCTGGAGTTAAAGGGTCACCGGCTTGCCGGCCCATCAGCTTTAACGTCTGATTTACCTTGCGCTCGGAAACGATGTCGAAGAAGGGCGACTCCCGCAGGGAAATACTGAGAGCCGTCTTCAGGGTGTCGTCGAAGACGGGATCGCCGGTCTGGTTATCAAAGTCGGCGAGCACGATTGTGTCTTTATCGGTCAACTTCAGGGCTTTTGAGGATTTCCACGCGCGGACAACCCAGAGCCCTAAACCGACTGCCATTACAAGCATGACGACAGCGGCCGTCAACTTCCATCTGCGTGACCACGATGGCTGCCGACTCTTTTTCGCCGTTCTGTTCCCCAGCGTCGTCAGGAGGTCAGTGCGCATTTGCGCAGCTGACTGGTAGCGCCGTTCACGGTCTTTCTCCAGTGCTTTGTCGATTGTGGCGACAAGCGTCGCGGGAAGCGTAGAGTTCAGGTCACGCAATGGCGCAGGGGTGGTATTGAGGACGGCATCGCGCACGATGGCGGCGGTCTCGCCGCCGAACGCACGCTGCCCGGTAGCCATCTCGTAGAGAACCAGACCAAAGGAGAACAGGTCGGTTCGCGCATCCAGTCTGTCACCGCGGGCCTGCTCCGGTGACATGTAGCCCGTCGTCCCTATCGCCATACCGGTCCGAGTTCCGTTCAGCGCGTCCCCTGCTTCGTCAAAAGTGGAGGGGGGCGCAACTGACTTCTGCTGTTCTGGCGCGGTATTAGAGTTTTCGCCGATTTCCATTAGCTTTGCCACGCCAAAATCCAGAATCTTGACTAAGCCTCGATTGGTAAGGAAGATGTTGGCGGGCTTGATGTCACGATGGATGATGCCCCGTTCGTGCGCAGCTTCGAGGCCCGTGGCAATCTGGACCGCGACATCGACCAATTGATCGACGGAAAACGCTCTCTCGGCAGAAACTTCTGAAGCGGCAGAAGCCAGACGGTCGCGCAGGGTCTCGCCTTCCAATAACTGCATGACGATGAAGGGCTGCCCTTCGTGCTCTCCGAATTCGTAAATGGAGCAGATATTCGGATGGTCGAGCGCGGAGGCCGCGCGCGCCTCGCGTTCAAAACGCTCCAACGCCCTAGGATCGTCGCCCAGTTCTTCCGGCAAGAATTTCAGTGCTACGGCGCGCCCCAGCTTCAGGTCTTCGGCCCGGTATACCACGCCCATGCCGCCACCGCCCACGATTTCCAGTACGCGGTAGTGCGAGACGGTCCTGCCGGTTAGACTCGACGCCGGACGTTTCGACCGTAAAGTCGTCTCATCGATGCCGCCGGAAACCTTGTCCGCCGCGTCGGCTGCCACGCATTCCACCGGCACTATCAGCCGATAGCCAAGCCGCGCTAATGTCTTGATGTATTTCGGGTCGTCGACAGAGTCGCCAAGTGCTTTGCGTAACTTCTTGATCACCGCGTTAATACTCTGGTCAAACTCCACTACCGTGTCATTCGGCCAAAGCTTCTTCTGGATTTCTTCGCGGGTCGCGATTTCTCCGCCGCGATCCACCAGCATCAACAGCACCTGGAAGGGTTGCTGCTGTAATGGGATAGTCCCCCCACCCTGGTGCAACTCTCCCGTTCGCAGGTCGAGTTCGAAGTCTCCGAAGCGTACGCGACCTGGCAGCGTGTCTCGCATAATCGTGCAGAAAGCGCAAGAAGTTTACTGCCTGACAGCGCAAATTCCTAGCGTCGTTTTTTCTGAAATCATTGTAAATCAACATTTCGGGAGCGGGGCACGCGGTTCACAAGGTTACTCGAAATGAATAACTTACAGGGATCACTTACAAATCACTAAAGAAGTCACATCCCGACCATTGAATTAGCGACACGATTCGCACACACTGAGCACCATCGCAACAGAAGCTGGGGTAAATCATGAAAACTCAGACAAGTAAGACCCTTGGAATCGCCAGTTCCGCACCACCGGCGTGCTGGTGCCCACACCGGCAGGAGCCGGCCTCCCGCCCGGAAATTGATCTCTGCACGACA
>Ga0070764_10000498_pt1 | contig 15482 bp, 11 predicted proteins | sample HubBroMetageWRM4_FD_67287 | JGI IMG/M metagenome (GOLD analysis project Ga0070764, IMG submission 67287) | Warmed soil microbial communities from the Hubbard Brook experimental Forest, New Hampshire - Hubbard Brook CCASE Soil Metagenome WRM 4 | ecosystem: Environmental > Terrestrial > Soil >... | reverse complement strand
ATGTCATCAAAATCGGGCGTAACCGGATCCGGCACGATTGCACCACCGCATCGCGCAAATTCCGGCCCTCGCTGCGCAGCACGTTCGCGAAGTCCACGATCAAGATGCTGTTCGAGACCACCATTCCTTGCAGCATCACGATGCCCATCAGCGATTGAATGTTCAGCGTCGTGCCAGTCAGCGCCAGCGTGACGATCACGCCGACGATTCCCGTCGGCACCGCGAGCACGATGAGAAACGGATCGACGAACGACGAAAATTGCGCCACGAGAATCAGGTACACGAGAAGCACAGCAAGGATCAGTCCTATGCCGAAACTCTTGAACGAGTCTTGCATCGTCACCACAAGCCCTCGAACGTTCACACGAATGTTGGGCGGCAGACTCGTCTTGCTGATGATGTCTTGAATTTCACGGCTCGGCGTTCCGATGTCTTCACCGGTAGGCGCCACGTAAACATCCACCACACGCTGCAGCTGATAGTGATCGACTTCAGTGGGCGTCAGGATCGGAACCACGTCCGCCACCTGATTCAGATACGTGGGCATTTTTAGATTCGGTGCGCGGAGCGGCATGGCTTTCAGATCTTCGATCGATTTCACCTGATTCTCCGGATACTGCACGGTCACGAAATAGTTGTTGCCGTTTTTCGGATCCACCCAGTAGCTCGGCGCGATCATCACGTCGGAAGTGAGCGCGGTGATCAGGTTGTCGATCACTTCCTTCGGCGTGAGCCCGAGTTCGGCGGCGCGGTCGCGATTGACGTTCACTTTCAGCGCCGGGTAATCCATGTCCTGCGGGATGTAAATGTCGGACACTCCCTTGCTCGCGCGTATCTGCCGCGCCAGATCCTGCGCGATTCGGTCGGCAGACTTCAGGTCCATCCCGCTCACCTGCACGTCGATCGGAGCGGGCGCGCCTTGATTGAGCACGGCATCGACGAGGCCGCCTGATTGGAAATAAGTCCGCAGCTGAGGCAGTTGCGCCGCGACGCGCCGACGTACTTCGTCCATGTACACGAAGCTGCTGATCTTGTGGTCTTCCTTCAGGCCGACCTGCACAAACGCGGTGTGCATGCCGGAGTTCGAAGTAAAAAGCGCCGACAGATCGGGCATGACGCCGATGTTCGAGACGACGGTGTTCAGGTCATCCGGCTTGACGACTTGGCGAACGATGTCCTCGACCTGCTTGATGTAGTCATTCGTCACCTCAATGCGCGTGCCGGTGGGCGCTTTCACGTTGATCACGAACTGCCCGGCATCCGACCGCGGGAAGAACGACACGCCAATCAGGGGCACCAACAAAAAGCTGAGAACGAACAATGCACCGAAAATCATCAACGCCTCGCGCGGCCGGTCGAGCGTGCGGTTCACATACTTCTCATAAACGTTCAACATCTTCTCGAACCGCGCGTTGAATCCCGCGTGAAAGCGCGCGCCCCAGGATTTTTTAATACCGCTGCCTTCTGTCCCGTGATGCGCTGGCTTCAAGAAGTAAGCGCAGAAGAGCGGCACGACCGTGACGGCGTCGAAGTACGACGCGCACAGCGCAAGCACCACGCCGAGCGCCAACGCCGAGAACAGGTACTTGCTCACTCCGAAAAGCAGCGTCACCGGAAAGAACACGACGACGGCTACGAGCATGATTGCCAGCACCGCGAGCGCGACTTCGTTCGCGCCCTTCACCGCCGCCACCTTCGGATCTTCCCCCAGCTCGATGTGGCGATAGATGTTCTCGATCACCACCACCGAATCGTCGATCAATCGCGAGAAAGCCAGCGCCAGTCCGCTCAGCACCATGCTGTTGATCGTTTTGTCCGCGGAATGAAGAATGAAAAACGTGATCAGCACAGACAGCGGAATAGAAAGAAACACCGCAGCCGTCGCGCGCATGCTACCCAGAAAAAGAAGAATCATCACCGCTGTGAGGAACAGACCGATGCCGCCTTCGCGAAGCACCGTCGAGATCGCTTCCTTCACGAACAGCGATTGATCGAACACGACGTGCGCATGCATCTGCGAAGGAATGTCGCGCAGCGTGGTCACCGCTTTCTTGATGCCGTTCACCACGGCGATCGTGTTCGTATCGCCGCCCTGCTTCAGAATCGGCGCGTACACGGACTTCTGCCCATCGACGCGCACGATGTTGTACTGCAGATAAGAACCGTCCACCGCGTTGCCAACGTCGGAAATGAAAACCGATTTCTCGCCTTCCGTCTTCAGCGGGATGGAATTGAGCGCCTGCGCGTTGGGCACCTGCGCGTTGGTGTAAATGTTGTAATCCATCGGTCCGAGTCGCACGTCGCCAGCCGGAAGAATCAGGTTCGACGCATTCATCGCGCGCACCACATCCATCGGGCTCAATTCGTGCGCCTGCAATTTCAACGGGTCGACGTACACCATAATCTGCCGGTAGCGTCCGCCGTACGGAGGCGGAACCGTCGCGCCCGGAACGCCGGCGATCTGGTTGCGAATCTGAAATTGCAGGTAATCGTGAAGCTGCGTTTCGTTCAGGCCCTGCCCTTCCACCGTCAGCAAGCAAACCGGAAGACTCGATGCGTCGACTTTCAGCACCACGGGCGGCAGAGTTCCTTCTGGCAATCGCCTGAGGTCCGCCATCGCGAGATTGGAAATGTTTGTGACGTCGGCGTTCGCATCCGTGCCAGGCTGGAAATAAATCTTGATCAGGCTCACACCCGCCAACGATCGAGACTCCATGTGGTCGATCCCACTTCCGATCGTGAAGAACCGCTCAAACGTGTCGGTGATGTCCGCTTCGATCTGCTCCGGCGGCATGCCGTTGTAAAAGGTCGCGACGAGCACAACGGGAATATTGATCGGCGGAAACATGTCCACCGGCATCTGGACCACGCTCGTGATGCCAAGCACGCAAATGAAAAGACAAATGACGATGATGAAGTACGGGTGGCGGATCGCGAATGTAGGCATCGCTCACTCTCCTCCCGGCGCGTTCACGAATTTCGGCGTGACGATCTGGCCTTCGCGAAACTGGCCCTGTTCGCCAAAGACGACCGTGTCGCCTTCCTGAAGGCCGCTCAGAATTTCGGCGTCTTCCGCCGTCTGGAGCCCGACCTTCACGTCCCGGCGCTCGAGCTTGTTGCCTCCGCCAACGAACAAAACGACACCTTGTCCATTTCCAGTTGCCTGCACCGCTTGCACGGGCACTGTGAGTACGCCCTGCACCGAACGCAGCGGAATTTTCACTGCCGCGTACATCCCAGGCACGAGTTCGTACGTGGGATTCGGCACGTCCACCTCGGTATGCATCGTGCGAGTGGTCAGGTCGATCTGGTCCGAATAGCGAACGATCTTCCCGGTAAATGTTTTGTGCAGCGACGAGACCTCTACATCCACCGCTTCGCCATCGTGAATGTCAGGCACCGCTCGTTCCGGAACAGGAATCACCAGACGCAGCAGATTGTTTTGCGAAAGCCGGCATAGCGCCGAATCGCCTTTCGCCGCCGACGTTCCGGCGGGAAGCAGCGCGCCGGTGAACGCGTACATTTGCGTCACCACGCCATCGAATGGCGCGATCATCCGCGAATATCCAAACATCGCTTGGTCCTTCGCGAGCGCCGCCTTCGATGCCAGCAGCGCCTGCTCCGACGCCGACACCGCATCTTTCGCCGATGACACGCCGGCGTTCGCCTCCAGATCTTTGCCCTGCGCTTCGTCGATTTCCTGTTGCGACATCAATTCCGGCTTGCTCTTTTGCACGTCCGCCAAGCGGCCATACGTCAAGTGCGCGACGTTGTACGCCGACTGCGCGCGGCTTTGCTCTTCGTGCGCGCGCGAGACGTCTTGCTCGGCGCGCCGCACCGACGCTTCGTCCTGCAAAAGCTGCTGTTGCAGCTCCGGAATTTCGAGCACCGCGAGCAACTGTCCCTGCTTCACGTGCGTCCCGTAATCGACGTAAAGCTTCTGCACGTAACCGGAGACTTTCGCGAACACATCGATCTCCTGAAACGGCAGAAACTCCGACGAGATTTCGAGCGTGCTGGAAATGTTTTTGCGCTGCACTTTCACCACAGCTGCAGCGGGCGCGGAATTCCCTGCTTCGGATTTCCGCGAATCACTGCAGCCAACGAGGCAAATCGAAACGTAGATCGCGACTGCCATCAAAAGCGGCCGGCTAATCTGCACAAGCGCTCCTAAAACTCTTCGGCGATTGCTATACCAATGGGCCAGGCGCAGATGTGCCGGCGATTTCGCGGCGGCGAGTGGAACTGCGTTCATGTGAACTCCTGTGCGAACGGCCAGCCTCGCGAGATGCGACGCTGGAAAAAGGCCATAACGACTTCCGATTCAGTTTTTGGCGATGTTCAGACGGACTACGAGACGATCGACGGCGGAGACCTGTGCTGCAGAGTGAGCGTCACTGCGAGTGAAGGGACATCGGGGACTTCCAGTTCAACAACAGGAAACGCTTTCGTTTCCTGCATCGGCGCGATCAAACGCTCGACAAGAGGAAGCGGCGCGCGATCGAGCACCATCGGAGCAGTGCTCACTTTCATCTTGCTGGAGATGTTCAGGAAGTGCGCGGGATTGGAGCTGGAATAATACTGGCTGTTCTTGGCGGCAGTTGAGAATCCAACGATCGCGATCAAAAGAAGCAGGATGGTGAGATGCGCGCCCATTCCCCGGGAGAATGTCCGCGGACTGTGAATCGAAACGCTTTTTGTCTTACGCGCCATTGCTCGCCGCTGCTTCCTTCCCCATTGTCGGAAACTCCGCCACATATTGCAAGGAACCGCTCGATCGAGTTCGGTTATTGATCCCGCAAAATCGCCTGGCGACGTCATTTCCCACGAAGCAGCGCGATCACATCCAGCAGCACCAGCACAGCCACCACCACTTCCAGCGCAAACATCCGCCGCTCGTTGAATTGTCCCACCATAAATTCGTACAGCTCGCCCGCGGTCTTGAGCTTGTCGCCCACCAGAGTCTTGTAATCCGTCACGCCGATTCTTGCCGCTCCCACGTTGTAAACGCGCGCGTAGTACGTGTCGCTGATGAATTTCACGGCGTACTCGGTCCTCTCCGCCAAATCCATAATGTCCAGTCGAATGCGATTCAGCCGCCCCGCGCGGCGCGATAGCCGCCACGTGGACCAAAAACTTTCCTGCCCCTCGAGCGAGCTATACACTCGCGACAACAAATTCGTCAGCAGATCGTCGTAGTATCGAAATTCGAGCAGCTGCGTATTCGCATACTCCAGGATTTCGATCACCGCGGGCGTTGCCTCCGGTTTGTCGTACACCAGAGCCGCCGCCCAGCCGACAACCACTAAATCATCGGGATAATACGAAAGCGCCGAGCGAACAATCTCCTCACGCTCAGCCGTCGAGAGCGACACAACCTCTCCGCGCACCAGCTTCGTAATCTCATCAGAATACGAATCGAGCAAATCGCTCGCGATCGCCGCTCGCCCATCCGGATGCTTGGCCGATTCGATGTCGATGATCAGGTAATCTTCATCGAGCCATTTCGCCGACGGCCGGATCAACGCCGCCCCGAAACGAGCCAGATGCGCGCGAACCAGCTTCTCCGCCGTCTCCTCAACTTCCGGAGCGTTCATCCAACGAAACGATTTCGGGCACAGGTCCTTCAACTCGCATTCAAATGACGCTGTCAACTCCACCGCCGCAACTCCGAACCAATAATATTTGATCTGAGCGTCGAGCCGCTCTTGCGTCGGCAGCGTAAGCGAGCCAACGGATTCAACGATGGGGACCGTTTGGCTCTGCGAATATTCGGGTGTTCTGTGCCGGAAGGCCGCCGGACGCGGAACCGCCTCCGGGCCGAGCAAACCGCGCAGCTTCTCGAGGTCGATGCCCTCGGCGATATCGAAAAAATTCAGTATGCGGAAATAACCTTGGACGTTCATTTCAAGACGGGAGATTAACACGCTCTCCAAAGCGCTGCCGGACGCGGTGCCCAATTCCACCAGGCGCGATCGCCGCGTGTCGCGGGCGCGACCGCGTTCTTAGCGTAGCAGGCGAATCCCTACGATCACCGGCGTGTAACTCAGGACCATAACCCGCGCATAAAACGTCGAGCATCCGGTCACGAAAGGTTTCGTAAAACAAGGGAGGTTGGGTGCAGCCTGCGTCCCCGCTGTCCGCACCACATTTGTAACGTTTGTCATTTCGGCCACCAACATAACGGACAGTCGCACTCCGCTCCATCCGTTGTTTCTGGTAGCCCGGCTCGCGGGAATCCGTATTGGAAACCGTGCGGCTCAACGCGCGCCGGGGGGACGCATCAAAAACGAAATGTCGCCCACCTTGTAGATCACTCTTCCGTCGCCCGCCGGCGTCGGCTTCACCTTCCCCGCGCGCACGTCATCAAACGCGGCAACCACTTGCGCAAGCACCGCAGGCGACGCCACCGGCACATTGTGCGCGCCGAGCACCACCTTAATCTCCGGCGCGAGCGCCGCCAGCCGCCGAATCGACGCGCCGTACGCATCGAGGTCCGTCTCCGGCCGGAAAAGCCAAATCGGCGCCGGATAGTACGTGTCGCCCGTGAACAAAAGCCCGTTCGCGCGGTCGAGCAGCGAAATCGCGTCCGGTGTGTGACCCGGCGTCGCGATCACTTCCAGCACGCGCCCGCCCAGATCAATTCGCTCGCCGTCGTGAATGTATGCCGATATTTTCCACGGACGCGTCGCGTAAGCCTGCGCGTCGAATCCCTTCGGCAGCTCGCCGCAAATTTCGCCTGGCGCAATTTCCGCCTGCGCATCCACGCGCGAGCCGCGCGCGTTCTGCCGCGTAAAATCCGTATCCATTCGTTCCACCGTCGAAAATTCCCAGTTGTCGCCCACGTGATCGTTATGCGTGTGCGAATTCAGCACCACCACCGGCAGAGCAGTCAGCTCCGCCACCACTTTCTTCAAATCGCCGATCCCCATCCCCGTATCGAAAAGCACCGCGCGCTTCTCGCCAACGATCAGGTAGCTGATCGTCTCTTCCGATTGATGCGGCTCATAAATCGCGAACACGCCGCGCGCCGGCCGGTACACCTCAAACCACGAATCGCTTACGGTAACGCGCTCCAGCGCCTTGAATTCCGGCCGCGGCAACGCGCGGCACCATTCCGGAATCGCAGCAGCCTGAGCAAACGCTACCGGCGCCGCAACCACGCACAACACAATCATCAACGCGAATCTTCGCACGCGCTCCCTCGCTTCACGTATTGCCCGTAACTCCCGCAAATCCCTCAAGTGCAAATTTCTAGTTACAGCGACAAGTGCCTCGCCGTACATCATTCACCCGATTCGCCGCAGCCCCCGCATTTCGCTACGCTCTAACCCTCACAGCCCACATCCTAAGCCACGAGGCCACCATGAAGCACAAAGCTGTGTTCGCACCGGCCGCGCTCGTCGCGGCAGTTTCGCTCCTCGGACCTGGCGCCATCCGCGTCACCACCGTGAACGCCGCACCCGCACCGCACGCGCTCCAGCCGCGTCTCTCCGCGCCCGGCCCGGAAACTCAAAACTTCGCCGGCAAAATCGTCTCGCAAAACGGCGTCCGCTACATCCTTCGCGACGATCAGGCCAACGTCTGGTACCACATCGACGATCAGCGCCAAGCCGCGAAATTTCTCGGCAAGACCGTCAACATCACCGGCACTCTCGATGGCCAGACCGACATGATCCACGTCGCCACCATCACTGAGGCGGCTTCTTAACCCGCGCCACCCAGCCCATCGCGTCCTATTTTGCGAACAGGCCGCTTCGGATCGATCAGCAAAAACGCGAAGATGCCTCCCAGCGCCGTGCTCACCGCCGCGATCCAAATCACGGTTTTGTAGCCGTGCACAAATGCCGCCGTCACCGCGCTCTGAATCGCGGGATCTCCGCTCCGCATCGCCGCGAGCTGCGATCGCGCGGCGTCCACCTCAGCTCGCGCATCCACGCTCAATTGCATCGTGCCAAGCTGCCGATCGAGCGCGTGATTAAAAACGCTCACCAGCAACGCGCCCAGCACCGCCACAGCCAGCAGTGACGCGATCCGCGACACCGCATTGTTCACGCCCGACGCCAAGCCTGACTCCGTCTCCGGCACACTGTTCATCACCGTCGTCGTCAGCGGCGCCACCGAAATCGTCATCCCAAAGCCCAGCACAACCACGGCCGGAAACACCGAGGTCCAATAACTGTGCCCCTGGCGCGCAATCGCGAACAGCACAAACCCGCACGCCGTAACCAGCGGCCCAACCGCGAGCGGCAGACGCGAACCGTATCGCTCCACCAGGCTGCCCGCCCAGCGCGACAGTAAAAACATGATCACCACAAACGGCAGAAACGCCGCGCCAGCTTCCGTCGCCGAGTAGTGCTCGATTTCGATCACATACATCGGAAAGAAAAACATCAGCCCCGAAAGCGCCGCGTACAGCAGCAGCGTCAGCACGTTCGCTCCGGTGAAATTCCGCGAACGAAACAGCGCGAGCGGAATCATCGGCGATGTGGAGCGTTGCTCCACGAAGACGAACACCGCGAGCGCCAGAATGCCTAGACAACCTGTCCACTCAATCAGCCGTCCCCCAGCGGCACCGCGATTGGGCATCTCGATCAAGGCGTACGTCACCGCGCCCAATCCCGCCGCGGCGAGCAGTGCTCCTAACCAGTCCAGCCGGCGCGGCGATTCCCCGCCCCGCGACTCCTCCATGTACATGCAGAGGATGAGCACCGCCGCCGCGAGCGGCAAATTCAAAAAGAAAACCCATCGCCACGTGGCATGCTCGATCAGCCATCCGCCAATCACCGGCCCGATCGCCGTCGTCACCGCGCTCGCGCCGCTCCACGTCCCAATCGCGCGCCCGCGCTTCTCCGGCGGAAACGCCGCCGTCAGAATCGCCAGGCTCCCCGGAATCAGCAGCGCCGCGCCCAGCCCCTGCACCGACCGCGCCCAGATCAAGGCGCTCACATTCGGCGCAAGTCCGCAGCTCGCTGACGCCGCAGCGAAAATCGCGACGCCGATCGCATACGTCTTCTTTCGCCCGTACCGATCCCCCAGCGACCCGCCGATCAGCAGCAGCGCCGCCAGCACCAGCATGTACGAATCCACCACCCACTGCACATCCGCTAGCGACGCGCCCAGCCCCCGTTGCAGCGCCGGCAACGCCACATTCACTACAGTCCCGTCGATGAACGCCATGCTCGACCCAAGAATCGTCGCCGCCAGCACAACGCGTTCCCGCGCCTTCGTTGTCGTCAATCCCGTCATGAAGTCTCAGTCTTCAAGCTGCAGCCATTCCGAGCAGCCAACGGTCAGAGAGTGGCACAGGCTGGACTTCACCTGTGTACCCTTGAATCTGTACAACGGGCCATTTTAGAAAATGGCCCGTCATCCAGAGGCCGATTCATCGGCCGAAGGATCTCTCTTCACCTTCCCCACGTACTACCCAAAAAAAAACCGCGCAGCGCATCCTAACTCTTCGATGCGCTACGCGGGCCGAATTTCATTGCTGCTTTGTTTGTAGCTTTATCTCATCCCACCACTAGCCACCAACCGCTCACCCGTGAGCCAGCTCGAATCATCCGACGCCAGAAACGTCGCGATCGACGCAATGTCCCCAACCTGCCCGATCCTTCCGAGCGGCGCCTGCGCCTCAATCTGCTTCTGAAAGTCCGAGCCGATCATTCCCGCCGTGTGCGTGCCTTCCGTTTCCACCATTCCCGGGTTCAGCGAGTTCACGCGAATCTTCCGCGGTCCAAGCTCCCGCGCCAACACGCCGGTAATCGCGTCCAGCGCGCCCTTCGTCGCCGTGTACACCGAGCTGGCCGGCGGAAACACTTCCGTCACCGCCGATCCGATGTTGATGATGCTGCCGCCCTCTTTCAGATGCTTGGCGGCTTCCTTCGTCGTCAGCAGCGCGCCCAGCACGTTCACGTCAAAAATCTTTTTGTAGTGTTCCTCCGTCACGTTCTCGAGCGGCTGAAATTCGTACACGCCCGAATTGTTCACCAGCACGTCGAGCTTGCCGAAGTTCTGAATCGCCGCGTCGATAATTTTCTTCGCGTCGCCAGCCTTCGCCACGTCGCCGCCCACCGCAACGGCCTTGCCGCCCGCCGCCGTGATCGCCTTCACCACTTTTTCCGCGCCCTCTTTGCTCGACGCATAATTCACCACCACCGAAGCGCCCTCCGCCGCCAGCGCCTTCGCAATTCCCGCGCCGATGCCCTTCGACGCGCCCGTCACCACCGCTACCTTGCCCTTAAGCTTGCTCAAGTGAGTTCTCCTCAATAATTTTGCAGATGCCGTTCCGGCTCTCTGGCCGTTAGCTTTGATAGTTCGACAACCGTCTAATTGATGTGAGGAGACTCAACCAGGATTCACCTTTCGTAACCACCTTACTTTTCTGCGCTTTAGCCAGCCGCCCTACCCGAAACAACTCAAAGGCCTACCTCGAACTCAAAGAGTACGCCAGTAAAATAGGCAGTCCTGCCTGTGTCCTTCCCCCCACACCGGCACGATCGCCCCAGTCACCGCCGTCTCCCGCAACCTCCGCGAGCGCAGATTCCCCGTGCCCTTGAATTCGCGAACGCGCGAATTCACACTGAGGAATGCCGGTGGCATGACGAACGTGCATGCCTTTCTCGGTTTTCTCCGTGGAATGTTCCACGTTTTTGACTTTGCGGTTTTGCGTCTCCGCATCCCTCGCAACGGCCAGCACGACCAAAACTGTCCTCTAGTACAGGGGTTATTTCGTCAGTTACTTGTTATCCTAAAAATAAAAACAAAAAAATGATCACACTCGAAACTTCCGCTCCAAACGAATCACCCGCCATCCCCGATCTCCAAATCGAAATTCCCACTCCACCTCAAGACCGCTCCGCCTCCCGCCCCACCGCCCACCGCCGCCGCACTCGCCCTTTTCCGCGCCGCCAAACCACCGCCCTCTCCCGCCACGCCCGCAAATGCACCGTCTGCCGCCACAAAGACCGCGCCGACATCGACGCCGACTTCCTCCACTGGCACAGCGCCGAAAATATCGCCGCCGAAAATAACCTCGACAGGGCTGCCATCTACCGCCACGCCCACTCCACCGGCCTTGTCAACGAACGCATGCGTAACATCCGCTACGCCGCCATCCACATCGCCGAACAAGCCGAATCCGTCACCCCCACCGCCGGCCAAGTCCTCCAAGCCATCCGCGCCTGCACCCTGATCGACGACGAAGGTAAATGGAACGACCCGCCGAAACGCGTAATCATCGAATACCACCACATCACCACTGCCCAAGCCGAAGCCATCACCACTTCCACGGCTTCGACCACCGAATCTGCACCAAAATCCGCCGATTCTAATCGCAACTTTTCGCAATCAGAAACCCCCGCAACTCCAACAAAACAAACGGAACCTCCTAGTTCTAATCGCAACTTTCGCAGCACAAAAATCGACGCCTCTCAGCAACACCCAACAAGCACCCAAAGCCCCTCCTCCAACGCCGATCGAGGTGCCCCATGAGAGTGGCACAGGCCGAGTTGGCCTGTGTGCCTTTGAATTTGCTCTTGCATCACCGGCCATTCAAAAAAATGGCCCGTCATCTTGAGGCCGTACACGGCCGAAGGCTCTCTCTGTCTTGGCTTGTGAGCACCGACCGCCAGGTTGGCTGTCGGACGTTACCGGCGGTGGAGGATCATTTTGATTCCGCGGCGGGGGCGGAGGGTGACGCTGGGGAGCATGCGGACTTTCTGTTTGGGGGCCAGGTCCATGCGGAAGCGCTGGGCTACAGTGGCGAGCAGGAGGATGGCTTCCATCATGGCGAAGCCGGCGCCGATGCAAACTCTGGGGCCGCCGCCGAATGGAAAGTAGGCGAAGCGCGGGACGGGTTTGTAGCGCGCGCCTTCGGGCGACCACCTCTCGGGATCGAAAACTTCCGGGTCGATCCAGAAGCGTGGATCGCGGTGGAGCGTCCACTGGAGAATCACGACGTTGGATTTCGCGGGCAGGTGGTAGCCGCCTGCGTCGAACGGCTTTATCGACTGGCGGCCGATGGCCCACACCGGCGGATAGACGCGCATCGATTCCTTGATCACCATTTCGGTGTACGGCAGGCGGCTCACATCGGCGGCAGAGGGCGCGCGGCCGTGAAGCGCGTCGTCGATTTCGGCGGCGAGTTTTTTCGCGACGGCGGGATGCTGCGCGAGCAGATACCAGGTCCACGTGAGCGCATTCGCGGTGGTTTCGTGGCCGGCGAGAAAAAGCGTCATCACTTCGTCGCGCACTTGTTCGTTGGTCATTTCGGAGCCGGCTTCATCCTGCGAGCTGAGCAGCATTTCGAGCAGGTCGTGGCGCGGCGTTTCGCCGTTGCGATTGCGTGCGGCGCGGCGATCGGTGCGGCGCGAATCCACGAGCTTGTAAATCATTTCGTCCACTTGCTCGATCGCGCGTTTGAGGCGAAAAAAAGTGGGAATGGGGACGGACTCGGGCAAGAGAAACGCGAGGCCGGCCTGGCGATTGAAGTCCTCCATCATGATGGTGAGCGACTGCGCGACGGTGGCGGCATCGCCGGGAATCACCGAGCCGAACAAAACTTTGGTGACGATTTCGAGAGTGACGGCCATGAAAGCTTCGTGGACGTCGCGCGTCTCGCCGTTGCGCCAACCGTCGAGCATGCGCGAGGTGGCTTCGACCATGGTCTCGGCGTACGTCGCTATATTTTCGTGGCGAAACGCGGGCTGCATAAGCTTGCGCTGCTTCTGCCAGAAGGAACCTTCGCTGGTGAGCAGGCCTTCGCCGAGAACGGCTTTCATCGCGCGGTAGTCGCGCGCTTTCAGAAAATTCGCGGAATTTTTGGAGAGCACCGCTTCGATGTCCGCGGGATTCGCGAGCAGGACGATGGGAATGTGGAAGATGCGCAGCGAGACCACGTCGCCGAATTCGCGGGAGCATTTCTCGAGGAAGCGATTCGAATTGCGAATCACGTCCTTGAGATTGCCAATCATGAACTTCCCTTTCGGGCCGGGCGGGCGCGGGTGTTTCCGTTTCGCGGCGTGATGCTTGGCGATCAATGGGATGGGGCTCCGAAGTTCAGCATAGAAGTTCAGTATAGAAGAATGCGGAAAGGATCGGCGCCGCGTGAATGATCGCAGTCGATATAGGAGCAGTCTTTGACGATCCAGTCGGCTCCGGCGGCGGTGAGAGCGGCGTCTTCATCGGTGGTGCGAAGGGCGATCACGCGGCAGCCGGCGGCTTTTCCGGCGCGGACGCCGGCGGCGGCGTCTTCGACGACGATGCATTCGGCGGGCGGGAGACCGAGGATCGCGGCACCCTTTATATAAGGTTCAGGATCGGGCTTGCCGCGGGTGATGTCGGTAGAGGTGATGATTTTTTCAGGTTCAGGAAGACCGGCGGCGCGAATGCGGACGAGCGCGAGGCGGCGCGTGCAGGACGTGACGATGGTCCAACGATCCTGCGGGAGAGCGCGCATCAGTTCGAGCGAGCCGGGCAGAGGCACGACGCCATCGACGTCTTCAATTTCGCGGCGCTCGACTTCGGCGTTTTGGGCTTGGATGGCGGTCTCGTCGAGAGTCGGCAGATATTCGCGGATGGTGGAGATGCTGGGGCGGCCGTGGGCGGCGTGCGTCACTTCTTCGGGATTGAAATTGTGTTCGAGAGCCCAGCCGCGCCAGACGCGAGCGACAGCGGGAGTGGAATCGACGAGGACTCCGTCGAGGTCGAACAGGACGCCGCGGCAGAGGATTTCTTTCATCGGGAAATTTTAGCAGGGTTTGTTGGGAGCGCTGGTAAACGGCGGGTCGCGAATCAGTCAAATTTTGGATGGGATGGAGAGGGCCGACGGATGAAAAGCGAAGAGAGATCCTTCGGCCTCTGAAGAGGCCTCTGGATGACGTCAAAGCCAGGAGAAATAAGAAGGGCCGGTGCGCGCTCGGGTGGTGAGTGAGCGTGGCGCCGGCCCTTTGTTGGAGAGATCAAACGCTGGTGCGGCGGCGAAAACTACTTCGCCGGCTGCTTCGCAATGATCATGCTCGCAATTTTGTTGTAGGTGGCCTGGGGGATGATTTTCTTCTTCACCAGGTCGGTCTTGGCCTTATACGGGCGGCCGTCGATGATTTTCTGCGAGTACTTGTCGCCAATGCCGGGCAGCGCTGTGAGCTGGTCCTTGGTGGCGGTGTTGATGTCGAGCGGCGCTGCGGTGGTGGACGTCATGGCCTGCGGTGCGGGCGAGGCGATCATGCCAAGCGAGTGCGACGCGGCTCGCGACGTGCCGAGACCGAGAGTGCCGAGTACGACGAGAGCGCAGGTGAGAAGCGCGCCCATGGAAATCGAACGATTACGATTCATATTCAGTCAGCTCCTGTAAGTGCGATTGCTGGAGATTTTTTAGAACGCGCTACTGAACTTCTTATTGATCGTTCGCTGCTGCTTTGTAACCGGCCTTTTGCGCGTCCCCTTCGGACATGTATTTGCCGGTCTTGGTCTTGCCATAGTAGCGCGTGCCTTCTTTGTGGTACACGCCGGTCGCGGTGTTCACCCACACCTGGCCGCTGCCCGAGGGCGGAGCCTTTTGAGTGGAGGGTGACGAGCCGCCGTTTGATGCGGCCGGCTTCGATGCTGCGGGCTTCGCAGCGGGAGCGGCGTTCGATGCCGAGCTGGAGTTCGATGCGGGCGCTGCGGCCGGAGCCGGAGCGGCGGTCGATTTTGCCGGCGCGGACGACGAGGCACTGGAGCTCGACGCGGCCGGAGCTGCGGCGGACGAATCGGACGCGGCGGCCTTCTTGGAGCGCGACTTTTTGGTGGTGCCGGTCGAGGAGTCGGTGCTCGCTGCGTCGGTCTTCGATGCGTCGGTCTTTGAGGCAGACGCGTCAGTGGAATCAGCCGCGGCTTTCTTCGACCGCGACTTCTTGGTGGTGCCGGTCGAAGAGTCCGACGAAGCGGATGCGGACTTCGAATCGGCGGACGCGTCGGTAGAGTCTGCGGCCTTCTTGGAGCGAGACTTCTTGGTCGTGCTGGTCGAGGAGTCCGAAGCCGAAGCGGACGAATCGTCGGACGCGGCCTTCGACTTCTTGGACTTCGACGTGCCGGACGACGTGGAGCCGGAGCTATCGTCGGACGACGCGGTGGACTTTTTCTTCTTGGACGTGGTGGACGAACCGCTGGTGCTGGAATCGTCTGTGGTGCTGCCGTCCGCGGCGGCCTTCTTCTTTTTCTTCTTTGTGGTGGTGCTGCTGTCTGAGCTGGAGTCGCTCGAAGAGCCGCTGGCCGACGATGACGACGATTGCGCCTTCGCCGACTTTGCGGCAAACGACGCGGAACCCAAAATCAAAACCGCGCAGGCGAGCGCGGTCAACATCTGCTGCCACATCTTCTTCATGATCGTCCCCCCAGTAGTTAACGATGTGAAGTATAGATTAGGAATTCTGCTTGTTGGTGAGGCCGGCGGCGTAGGCCTTCGCCTTTTCGAACAGGCCGGCTGCTGCGGGCGATTCGAG
>Ga0070764_10000497_pt1 | contig 15483 bp, 11 predicted proteins | sample HubBroMetageWRM4_FD_67287 | JGI IMG/M metagenome (GOLD analysis project Ga0070764, IMG submission 67287) | Warmed soil microbial communities from the Hubbard Brook experimental Forest, New Hampshire - Hubbard Brook CCASE Soil Metagenome WRM 4 | ecosystem: Environmental > Terrestrial > Soil >... | reverse complement strand
TGGCGAGAGCGCTTGCTTGGAGTCTTCCACTCGCCGTATCAGCCCACGGAGCCCGATCTGTTCCACGAGATGCTGGAGGCTTTGAGTGAGCAGAGTCATTCTGACTTCCACGACTTTGTGTTTATCGATCTTGGATCAGGTAAGGGACGCACGCTGCTGATGGCTTCGGAGTATCCTTTTCGCCGGATCGTGGGTGTGGAACTTTTGCCTGCTTTGTATTCGGCCGCTCTGGACAACCTCGGCAAGTACCGAAACGAATCGCAGAAGTGCTTTGCGCTGGAGTCGATTTGCGCGGATGCAACCGAGTTCCCTTTTCCTGCCGAGCCCAGCGTGCTCTACCTCTTTAACCCGTTTCCAGAATCGGGGTTGAGACGAATGATGGCGAACCTGGAGCGGAGTTTGCGGGCGCATCCACGGGCTGTGTATGTGCTTTACCATAATCCGCTGCTTGAGCATGTGTTGAGTGAGAGTGAGGCGCTGGGCAAGATCGGTGGGACGCATCAGTATTCGATTTATGGATCGCGATGAATGTGAATATTTCCTTATGAGCGCGGTTCGTGGTGAGGAATGCCGTCATCTGGGGCGCTGCCAAACGCCTCGCTGCGCTTGGCGGGACGGGCGAAGGCGCCCGTCCCCACATGAGATGAATTTTCATCTTCATCGACTACCGCTAGGCGCGGACGAGGGCGTCCGCGCCGCTTGATTCGGGTATACCCCCCTCCCCCCTGGTCATTGGAATCATCGGGGTAGCGGAAAATTATGCAAAAATCTAAGGGGTAGAATCACTTGCGGGCAAAATCCTGTTTTCAAAGGACTTGTGCCCAGGGCTATTCCCGCACCTATGCTGCCTCCGCCTAGACCATGATGGACTGGTCGCGAATCGATGACAAGGTTGGATGTCACACTGGATTGTGCAAATCAGGATTGTGGATTAGCGGCTGGCGGTTGGCTTGGCTTGTGATTCGTGCTGCTCGTACCAGATTTCGGCTTTCTGTTCGATGGCTGCTGCTTGGGCGTGCGTCAGTCGGGCGGCCAGAATCTCGGCGAAACTCTTGCTGTCCTTGTCGCCGGACGCTCGGGCTAGAACCGCCCAGAAGTAGGCTTGGCTCAGGCTTGGGGTGACGCCTCGGCCCGCCCAGTAACGAGTGGCTAGGGCGACTTGAGCTTTTACGTTTCCGTTCTCGGCTGCTTTGGTGAACCAAACGGCAGCTTCCTTGTCATCCCGGTTCACACCTTCTCCGGAAGCGTAACGAAGGCCCAGCGCATTTTCGGCGGCTGGATCTCCAAGGTTCGCGCGTTGGCGGAGTTGGTCGAGGGTTGCGGTCTCGATGGCCGAGCCTGCCAGGATGGGAGTGGTTTGCTGCGGCGGCCTCGACGAGGCCAGAACCGTGTGCACCCCGTAGCGAGCCTGGAGTTTTTCCTGAATCCACGGGGCAAGGATGTAGCCCAGCGCAAGAAAGATAAAGGCCGCAACACAAACGAGCAGGTAAAGATGAGCCCGGGGCAGGCGAATACCGCCGACTTCGTCGGCATCGACGGAGGCATCTTTCTTTGCTACCTCGTCTCTTTCTCTCTTGTCGCTTTCTGCGTTTACTTTCTCTGGCTTTACTTTTTCTGTTTTTAATTCAGGCTCGCGAGCGAAAAGAACGCTTCCGTCGGCCGGAGAAGGAGGCTTGGGAGGAGCGGGCGCAGGGGAACCATGCGCGCGCACAGCGCGATCGACTGCAGCGCTAATGGTTTCAGCGAAGCGCTGCACTACAGAGCCATCATTCTCGTCAAAGGCGTTGGGCTCGGAGGAAAAGACTTCGAGCAGGCCGACGACTCTTTCGCGCAAGCGTATGGGAACGGCCAGCATGGAGCGAATGCCCAGGTCGCGACAACTTTCGCGATCCACGCGTGCGTCGGTCTCGGCGTCATCGCAGCGCAACATTTTTCCAGTGCTGACGCATTCGCCGGAAAAACCTGAACCCACCTGTAAGGTTGCGCCGAGGGGCGGAGCGGTGGGGCCGGCGCTGGCCCGGCAGATCATGGTACCCGCGTCTTTCCCGGCAAGGGCAATTGCCGCGCCAGAAGCCCGAAGCAGAGACTGGGTGCGAGAAGCGACGAGGGCGAGAAGCCCTTCCAGGTCGGACCCGAGGGATTCCGCTTCTCTCTGGACAGCGGAGGCGGCGGTGAGAGTGTCGGTATAGTTGGGCCGAACTACGGCATGTTCCGTGGTCGTAGATGAGAGGTCCGCGGGAGGCGCGGCGTTGGCGGCAGCAGCCATGGCGTTGAGGAAGAGCCACTCCCGCAGGTGGTGCTGGGCGGAGTGGGTCAGCGGTGGAAGACTGAGACCGACACGTCCGGTGGAGTCTGACCAAATTACGCGAGCGGAGGCAGAAATCTGTTCGCTGGCTTCGGCGAGGTCCAGAGACAGGTCTACTTGCCGGTTCATTTCCAGTGGCGATGGGCACTGCAGCGACACGCCGACCTCGCTGATGTCGAGGACCTCATAGAGATTGAGCATCTCGCTGCGGGAAGTGCCGCGGAAACTGGCATAGGCGGGCGCGTGCACCTTCTGACGCACACGACGGCGGCGGTTCAAGGAAGCGGGTCGAGATGCCTGGACGGTGGCCGACATGGGAAACCCGGGGGTCGAAGCGTTGCAGCTACATATTAACCCGATATTGTGGAAAAGTAGCAGGAGAAATCGGCAGGCGAACTGCGACCGGACGGAAGCTGCAAAACTTGCAAAACTAAAGGCTCTATCTCAGAGCCCGCAGAATCTGGGCCTGATGCAGGCTGGAAATGCGGGAAATGGCAGCAACCATCAGGCTGGAAAGGAGTTGCATGGTTGCTACGTCGCGCTGGTCGAAGGCGCTGGGGGATGACGACAGTACTTCGAAGACGCCCAGGGTCCGGCGATAGTAGCGCAGCGGAGAGACCAGAATGGAGCGGACTCCGAGGCGGCGGCAGCTGGCGAGGTCCACGCGAGGGTTGCGCTCGGCATCATGGCATAGCATGACTTCGCCGGTGCGCACGGCTTCGGCGGAGATGCCAGTCTCGGTTTGCAAGCGGACGCCGAGGTCGGGAGCGGTGCGGCCGGCGCGGGCTCGACAGACAATCTCGTCGCCGGTGCGCAAGGCGATGGCGGCGCCGGTGGCACCGGTAAGATGCTGGGCGCGCTCGGTGATGGCGCTGATGGCGGGTTCGAGATCCAGTTCGGCGGCGTGGATGTCGACTTCTTCTCCAACGTGAACGGCGCGGTAACCGGAAACGGGATGGGCTGCATTGGCTACGCGAAGCTGGCTGCGAAGAGCAGTCGAGGGCACGCGAGCATGATCATCGGAAACTTCTCTGTTCAAATCCCTGGGATCGGGGACGGTGCGCAGCAAATCGCGGACAAGACTGTCGAGTTCAGAATCGGTGATGAGATGTGCTGTCTGCTGCTGTCGAAGAGATCCACCGAGAACACGGGACAGGCTGAGCAGCGAGGTGTTTCCGCAGGCCAGGCAATAGGGCCGGTGATTGGTGCTGATCAGTTCGCACTGGACACAAAAGGTAGCCGACTGAAGAGGAACGAAATTAACATCCTTGAAAGTGGTGCCGTAGATCGTCTTGCCAAACATAATCGCCCTTCCCGCCAATGCTGAGAGAGTCCAAGGTAAACAGGGATGGAGAGGTTAGGCAGTGGCCGCAATGGTTCCTTGCTGTGGAAAAGTCTTGGCTTCGTTGCCTGAGTTTTCTCCGCTCGCCGTGTTCTCATTTCGCGGAGCAAGAGCTTTTAACCGCGAAGTGCGCGAAGGAATCGCAAAGGTCGCTAAGAAAAGCAAAATCGGCATTTGGACACTACCTTTCTGCTTGGGCTATTGATTGAGCGAGAGCACTGGTTTAGAATCTTGGAAGTTTCGAGCTTGTACTACTGGAGGGACTATGCAGTGGACGGCACCAACTTTTGAAGAAGTTTGCTTGAATTGCGAGATTAATTCTTACGCCAGCGCAAAGCTTTAATCGTTAATCCTGCTTATCGGTTTCTCAGTGAGCACGCACCATCCGGTGCGTGCATTTTTTTTGGTCGAGGGTTTTGCGTGGTTGCTTTACCCGGCCTGGGCGGCAATCAACCCCTGATCATCCTGACCAGCAAGCGGGATGACTTGCACAGCGCGCTGGAAGCTACGGTCGAGGGCATCGGCGAGAGCCACGGGGAACGCGGAAGTCAGAAGATTGATATCAACCTGCAGGTGCCGCGGGGAATAACGCCGTTGAAACGTCATGGCGCCGCGGCGGCGATTGGATGAGCTTACGAGATCGAGCGATAAAGTCCAAAGCGCCGAACCCTCGAGGGATGGCGCACCTCTGGTCTTACCCCAGTGAAAGGATACTTCGCTGCGCCGCGGCGGCGAGCCCGGCTCAGCAGGGCCGGGATGGGATTCACCGGGAAAGAGCTTGCATCGAAGGTCAAATCCGTCGAAGTCGTTCGAGCTGAAGGCGGCCTCAAGAATGGAGCCAATCTGGTCGAAGTCACGAGCTGCTTTGAGTTCTTCGGTGGCTCGACGGATGGCAAGGCTGTTGATGACGACTTGGCGTTGTTCGAAGGTGCGCTGGGCTACGCGACCCAGTTCACCCAACTCGAGATAGCCAAGGCGCTGGACGCCGATCCAGATGCCGATTCCAAGCACGGCGAGAACCAGTCCAAGAGAGCTGCCTGTGGGCCAGAGCAGAAACAGGCTCAGCATGGCGAACACGGCAGAGACCCCATAGAGCACGATTACGACCTGGCGATGAGTGAGGCCGTGTTGCAGCAGCTTGTGATGGATATGCTCGCGATCGGCAGTGAATACAGGGCGACCACTGATCAAGCGCCGGAGAATCGAGAGCGTGGTTTCGAGAATCGGCAGGCCGAAGGAGACCACGGGAATGGCAACCGCAACAATGGTGGGAGCTTTTTGCGCTCCAGAGAGAGCCAGCGCGCTCAATACGAATCCGATGAAAAGACTGCCGGAATCTCCCAGGAAAATAGTTGCTGGATTGAAGTTGTAGCGCAGAAAGCCAAGAATCGCGCCGGCCAGTGCGATGGTCATCAGGGTTAACAGGGAGGATCCGTTTAACAGCGTAACGACGAACACAACGAGCGTGGAGAACAAGGCAGAACCGGCGGCGAGGCCGTCCAGCCCGTCGATCAGGTTGAAGGCATTCGTGATGGCCAGGACCCATAAGATGGTGAAGGGCAAGCCCACGAACCAGGGGAGTTTATGCTCGCCGAATAGAACGGGGATGTTGAGAATGCGAAGACCGCCCATGAACAACATGGTGGCGGCGAGAGATTGCACTGCGAACTTGGAATAGGGGCCTACGGTATAAAGATCGTCATAAAGACCCAGCAGGAAAACCAGAGATGCGGGGACCAGGATGGTGAGCAGAGTCTTGAGAGAAAAGGCTGCGTGCAGGTGCGGAATGTAACGGCCAAGGACGGCGGCGGCCGCCATGCTCAGTGAAAAGGAAAGGAAAATGGCGACTCCACCCAGGCGAGGCAGAGGCTTGGCGTGCAGGTGCCGCTCCTGCGAAGGCACCGCCACCCACCCGCGCTCGGATGCAAAGTCCCGAACGTACCGAGTGAAGACGAACGAGACGAGCAGCGACAGGAAGAAGACGGCAAAAAAAGCTACAGTCAACGATTCCCCCTTGGTTCACAAAACACGAACATCGGTGCAAATCCTCGCCTGACAGCCAAGTATTGCAGCAATACGATGCCGGCTGGTAGTGAGTTAACGGGTTCGGTCTCGATGCCTGCGAATTACAGCGTTCTTGGCAATCTAGCAGTCCGAGAGGGGCGGTTTCAATTCTCCGCTGTGGAAAATCTGTGGAAAACGATGCCGGAAGGGCATTCTCGCCAACTCGACATCATGGGCATGGGGCTTGCTGTGCTAAACTTTTTAGCGGTCGGCTTTACTTTTTGCGATCCGTTTTAGCGATTCTTCTTCCGCCCGAGGCTGGTCCAATGGAGTTCAGCAGGTTCAGGGTTGCCGGGAGCCGTGGGTTACTGGCTTTCGCCCTTGTTTTGCTTTGCAGTTGGGAGTTCAAGGCCTGGGCACAAGCGCCGACACCTTCCGCCACGGAAAATGCGGCTCCGACACTGCCTGCGGCGCAGCCTATTTCTCAAGCTGCAACCAGAACTGTTCCCAACGCGGGCTCCGCGAAGCCTGCCCCGAGCGGCCCTCCGGCTGATTCGGTTGGCCCTGCCACGGCGAATTCGTCCGCGCTGAAGTTGGGACCCGGTGATTTAGTCGAGGTTGGAGTCTACAACGTGCCGGAGCTGACCACGAAGGCGAGAGTGGGCAATGCAGGAGATATTTACCTGCCGCTGATCGACTACGTGCATATCGGGGACCTCACCGTGGAAGAAGCGCAGGCTTTGATCGAAAAGCGGCTGGAGGATGGGGGCTTTGTCCGCAATGCGCACGTTACGATGTTCCTCGACGAAGCTCCTTCCCAGGGTGTGACTCTTCTGGGCGAGATAAACAAGCCCGGCGTTTACCCAGCCCTTGGGGATCGCAGGCTATACGATCTGATCTCGGCGGCGGGGGGATTTACCGCGGCGGCAGGGCGGAAGATAAGCATCGCGCGGCAGCACAGTCAGTCCGAAGCGATTACTGTGAACTTGCCCAGAAATCTGGCTGATGATTTGCAGGATGATATTGAAATCATGCCAGGAGACACCATCGTGGTGCCGCGGGCTCCGATCATCTACGTGGTGGGGGATGTGGGGCGTCCGGCTGGATTGCTGATTGATAACGGGAGCTTGACCGTGTTGCAGGCGCTTGCGCTCGCGGGCGGGACAAACCGCACTGCGAAACTGGGCGGAGTCCGCATCATCCGCAAGGGTGCGGAGGGGATGACCGAAACTAAAGTTCCGCTGAAGAAGATGCTGGAAGCGAAGGCTCCTGACATTACCCTGCAGGCCGATGACATTCTTTTCGTACCGCTGAGCGGAGCCCGGGTGGCGGCGGCGACGGGTTTCAACGCGGCAGTGGCTGCAGCATCCGGATTGGCGATCGTGGCCGCGCATCCTTAAACCGGAACATCGTAAGCGGGACGTCCGTGTTTTACGCGGCGAGTTCGGTGCTGCGAGGTTCCGGTAAGTTCAAGAGGTGTTCGAGCACCCGGATGTATTTTTCCGCGGTGTGACGACGGGAAAACTTGCGCACGATGTATTCCCTTCCGTTTTGCCCCAGTTCGCGAGCCGCTTCGCGATTCGCTGCCAGATAGCGAATGGCGCTCACCAGAGCGTCTGAATTCTCCGGTTCTATCACCAGCCCGGCGCGAGCTTCTTCCAGAATCGCGCGCGCTTGCCCATCAACGCCCAGGATCACGGGGCGCGCGCAGGACATGAATTCCAGCATCTTGGTAGGGATGACGGTTTTGAACAATTCAGTTCTTTTGAGCGGAACCAGGCAAGCGTCCGACGCACTAATGTAGGCAGGAATCTTTTCGCGGGGCTGTTGATCGACAAAACGCAGATTGTTCAGGCCGCGCTCCCGCGCCAGCGCGACGATGGACTGTTTTTCGGCGCCTTCTCCCAGCATCACAAAAACGATCTCGGGATTCCTATCCTGCAATTGGACTGCGGCGGCAATGATGGTCTCCAGGCCATGCGCCATTCCCATGGTGCCGATGTAGGAGACAACAAACTTTCCCTCCGCGCGCAATTCCCTTCTCAAGCTGGTTACGGTTTCGCTGGAAAATGGTTCTGGAGCGAAAAGCTGCGTCTCCACTCCATTCTCGATCACCGAAATCTTTTCCCGAGGCACATGCCAGTGTTCCACCAGGTAGTCCTCAAAAGCGGGTGTGACCACGACTATTCGATCGGCATGGCGATACAAGAAGCCGGCAATGCCGGCGAGAGACCGGTGCAGAAACGAACTGCCGTCGCCCATACCGACCGCGGCCAGTGATTCAGGCCAGAGATCGCGCACTTCGAAGACAAATGGCACACGCTTCCACCGCGCCAGCCACCAACCGGAGAGTCCGACCAGCAATTGCGGGGAGGAGGCGATCACGACGTCAGGCTGCGACAGGAAAAGACCTGTCGTGGCCGCCGAAGCACAGAACGAACTGTAGTTCAGCATTCGCTCGTACGCTTTGCGGTTCGGAAAAGGCAGCAGCCAGGTGCGAACCACGTTTACGCCATCGGTTTGTTCGTGCGCGACCAATCGACGGAATTTGTCGCGATACTCGGGCGGCACCACACCGGTGGGATGATTGGGAAACCCAGTCAATACGGTCACATCGTGCCCTGCCGCAGCCCAGTGCCGCGACAACTCGACGGCTCGCGCGGCCGGCGCACCCATCTCGGGCGGAAAGTATTGCGACACGTAAAGAATCTTCATGCGAGCCTAGTAGTAACAGAGCTTGAATGCGCTCTTATAACAGAGGGCGCGAGTTCGCTTGCTGCGGCTGCGACCGTAGCTTTCCCAACGATCGGCGACGCGCGCAAATTCTTCTTCCCCAGTCAAACGGTGCATCACACGCAGCTGGACGATGTGCAATTGATGATAAAACGGGCTCGCCACCATGGGTAGGCGTGTTCCGGACTGTTCGTAGAGGGACCAGAATCCCAGATCGTAGCGATCGAGGTTGTGCGTAAGGGTGCGTACAGCGCGGGCGAAAAGATCCTGCGCGGAGTGATCCCGGGTTGCCAGAAAATAGTCGTAAATTCCCCAGGCTGCCCAGATGAAACCGTTCAGGATGTGAGTCGGCGGCGAGACCACGTATTCCTCAAACCAGAGATCACCTTGTGCGTCGGTGAAGCTGACTCCGCCTTCGGTGCCAGGCTTGAAGAAGCTGGCTAGAGCTTGTTGCGCAGCGTCGAGATAGATCGAATCGGCGGACTCTTCTTTCTTTTTCTTTCTCGCACAGAGCAGATGGGCGCGCACCAGGACCGAAATCCCCTGCCCTTGAGCCAGCGCGGAATACCACGGTGCGCGCAGCGTGTTGCGATACTCCCAGTCGAAGTTGTGATTCCAAACTGCGAGGCCTTGCGGATTTTGCTCAAGATGCTGGACGAGCCAGTCTGCGACCTGCAGGAATTTATCGCGACACTTCGGGCTGCTGGTGCGACAGAAGAGGTTGTAGTTGCCTAATCCATATTGCGCGATCGCGATGGGGTTGTATTGCCGGCCGATCTTGCCGCGGTAGTCGAGTTGGGGAATGCCAGCTGAGTCGTAGGCGCCTTCGTAGTTTGCTTTCTTCGCAAACACCATGTAGTACTCGCCCAGGCCGCTGGCGCTTGCTTTCAGATTTTCTTCGGGCGTTTCATGCCAGAACGTGAGATGGCTTTGGCCGCCAATAATATAGGCGCTGGCGATGCGACGATAGTAACTTAGGCTTGGCAAGAGGGGCATGGGTCCCGGAGAGATTTCTGGAAGCATATCACGAAGGAGTTCAAGCATCAGGTTATGGTTCGACCGCATACAGAGACGTGACCATATCTTCCGACTCAACGGCTATGGTCGTAACCGCTAAGTATGGTGTGCTGTTCTCGCCATCGGGCAGGAAAGCGTTGCCGTATTGGAAGAAACGCATAGGCCATCGATCTTTTTGCCAGGCGAGCAAGGGACGCCAATCTTGCCCGTCGCGGCCACCGAAGATGCGCACGAAGCGATCCGTATTCTTAGGGCTCGGCTCGACCATCGTGGAAAAGAAAATGCGGCTGCCTACGCGGCATCCGTAGATGGACGAACTGGTGAGGGGAGCCAGCTGCGACAACTTTTCGTGTTTATCCAATTGCTGGCGATCAAGATGATAGATCGCATTCGCTTCCAGCGGGGTGTCGGAGGAGAAGTAAAGGCCGCTCTCCGTGGGCACCAGAGCAACGGCGCGCGCTTGCTGGTGGCCCTGCAAGACGACATCGACCTGGCGGAAATCATAAGAAGCGCGCACGATGCGACATTCGTCGGCGTAATCGCCCGTTAGCAGCCACAGGCAGTTTCCCCAAGCGTCGTGGACGATGTTGTGAATGTGGCGAATCGCACCCTTGGGGAAGGTATGGGCGACATGCCACGTCGCGCCTTCATCAGCCGAGGCATAAACGTGAACTTCATCGCGGGCGGCGTTGTCAAAATACTCTCCCCAGAAAACATTGCCGCCGGGAATTGCAGTGATGTGCAGCGGCCGCGTGCCGCGAGTGATCTTGTGAGTGACTTCGAACTGGCTCTGGTTTGGGCGAAGCGTGATGATCGCGCCCGGGACCGCGGCCACGAGGGCTTTTGACGGCAGCACGGCGAGCGCGTGAAAACCGTCACGAATCAGGCGCGAGCTTAAATTCGTGCGCGACGTCCAGCCACGCCAGTACGGGGGATGGAATGATGCAACGGCTTCCCAAGGCTGGTCATCGGATGGAATCTGACTTTCAATGGGGCTGGAAGAAATTCTTGTGCGCAACAGATCGTAGCCGCGTGAGGCGTAGAGAGCGTCTTCCATCCACGCGAGCGCCCGAAGATGTGGGAACCGAGCAACCCGGCGGAGTTTCCCGGTAGGGTGAGAGGGCTTGCCAGGTAGAGCGCTCATGTTGAGACCGAGTTCTCAGCCTTTGACTTCGTCACGAGAAACGGGCCGATCGCCAGAACGTCCATGCGGGTGCGCTGGAAGCAGTCGATGGCTTCTTCTGGCGTGCAAACGATCGGCTCATTTTCGTTGAAGCTGGTGTTCAGGACCACGGGAATGCCGGTCTTGCGATGGAAGGCTGCGATCAGGTCGTAGTACATCGGATTCTCGTCGCGAGCTACAGTCTGCAGGCGTCCTGTATCGTCGACGTGGTTGACGGCACAGAGGAGCTCGCGTTTCTCCGGACGGATCTTGTAGACGTGCAGCATGAAGGGAGAAGGGTGATCGTGCTCGAAGTATTCGTTCTGGTACTCGGCGAGAATGGAAGGAGCAAAGGGACGAAACCACTCGCGGTGCTTGATGCGCGCGTTGAGAACATCCTTCATATTCGGCAAGCCGGGATGGGCGAGGATGGAGCGGTTGCCGAGAGCGCGCGGGCCCCACTCCATGCGTCCTTGAAACCATCCGATGACGTTGCCGGCGGCGATCTGCTCGGCCACTGCCTCCAGCAAGGGAGCGCGGTCGAGCTTGCGATAATCCAGGCCGGCTTTTTTCAGTGACGACTGGATGCGGGAATCGGAGAACTCCGGGCCGAGGTAGGAGCTTTTCATTTGGTGACGACGCGGCTGCTGAAGAACAGAATGATAGGTGTGCAGCGCAGCGCCAATGGCCAGGCCTTCGTCGCCGGCCGCAGGCTGGATGTAGGTGCTGCGAAAGGGCGTGCGATCGAACAACTTGCCGTTGGCGACGCTGTTGAGGGCGCAGCCTCCGGCCATGGCAAGATCGTCGCATGGAAACTGCTTATACAGGTGGTTCAGGAGATGAAAGAAAATCTCCTCGAAACGATGCTGCAACGCAAAGGCAATATCCATATCGCGCTGAGTGATTTCGGCGTGTGGAGCGCGCGGCTCGCCGAGAAGCTCCTCCATGCGATGGGAAAAATGGCGGGCGAGGCGGACGGTGCCATCGGGCAGAACCTGCATGCCGGAATTGCTGCCCAGCGGCTTGAAGTAGCTGAGATCTAACTGAAAGCTCGAGTTCCTGGGAGCCACGATCTTGGCGAGTAGCTCACGGTAAGCGTCGTTGTTCTTGCCGTAGGGAGCGAGGCCCATGACTTTGCCTTCGTCACCGTATTTGCTGTAGCCGATGAATTCGCAAATCATGGTGTAGACGCTGCCCAGGGAGTGTGGCAGAAACACGCGCTCGAGCACCTCGATATTGTTGCCTTCGCAGCGTGCCATCATGGTAGAGACGAAGTCACCGGAACCGTCATAGCTGAATCCGGCGGCTTTCTCCCACGGCGAACAGTAGTAGGCGCTGGCGATGTGGGCGATGTGGTGCTCGAGGTGGTGCTCTTGAAAGCGAAGCTGCACGGGATCGACTTCGAGCGCGTGGCCCAGCAGAGAGCGCACGTCGCGCATCGATTCCTTGCGTTGGCGGAGGCGAATGAAATTCAGAATCTTGGCTGGATTGGCGAGGGCATACTGGACCTTCTTCGCCAGGTTCGCGTCGCTATCCTGGCCTACGGCAACGTGGCCGACGTCGGAAATCTTTGCACCCACTGCATCCAGACACGCTTTGACCGCAAGCGCGGGGAAACCGCCGAAGTGCTTACGGCGATTCAGGCGCTCCTCGGCGATGGCAAAGACCACTTCACCGTCATGCACGATCGCCGCGGAAGCATCGGCATGAAACATGTTTAGACCCAGGATAAGCATGAACTAGGGCTGCTTCCCCCGGGCTTCGGTCTTCGATTCGTTAGTCTTCGATGCGTCGATCTTAAACTCGTAGAGTTTGGCTTTGATGTGAAAAAACTGGATGCCTTGCATGCCGCAATAGATGAGGCCGGGGACGCCGTCGAGAAATCCCAGGCGAAAAATGTATTTGTAGAAAAAGAACAGGAGAGGCGAGCCCGGAATCGCGAAGAAGTTCTTGCGCAGCCAGCGGTGGCGCTGAGCTTGCGATCCAAAAGCCGAAGGGGGAAGCTCCCGGGAGCCGGCTTCGCCCTCGAGCCATACCCGGGCGTCCCAGTTGGAATACTCATCGTGCTTGCGGATGTAGCGTGAAAGAGACTCGACATTGTGGTGCAGCAAGGGGTGCTGGAGTCTTGCCGTCTTGCCGTTTACAACTACGTGTTCGTGGACTTCCATATCGGCCATGGAAGCGTCCTGCTCCCGCAGGCGGCACTCGTAACGGCCTTTGCCGCGGCGGAACAATGAAAGCTTCTCGAAACTGGCGCCGCTGTGGCGGAGTTCGCGACCCAGAAAGTACATGCGCAGGGCGATGTAGTAACCGTCGCAGTTGGGATTTTTCACTGCGTCCTGGATTTCGCGCGCCAGTTCCGGAGTCAACGCTTCGTCGGCGTCCACCAGAAAGATCCAATCGTGGGCCAGAGGCAGCGATTCCATGGCCCACTGGCGTTTCTTGGGCCATCCGCCCTGGTAATGGAACTGCACGACGTGTGCGCCATAAGATTCCGCGATCTGAGCTGTAGCGTCCGTGCTTTGCGAGTCAATGACATACACCTCGCCCACGTCGCGGAGCGATTCCAGGCAACGCGGCAAATTGCGGGCTTCATTGCGGACAGCGACAATTGCGGTGACTGGGAGCAACGGCGTAGATCGCCCGGGCCGCACGTGTTTTGACTCTTCCAGCTTCTGCATCGGCGCGGAAAGACTCTCAACATATTACCTGAGTGGCGCTTCCAGAGCATGCGGTTTGCAACATGGCGCACCCGCAGGGTTTCTGCAAGAGAGGGTGTTCCGCGCTTTACTCACGGGCTTTACTCGCGAACGGCGGCGAAGGCCAATAACGAACCTCCGAATTCCCGACGCTGCAGCCAATGGGGAATGGGGCTGCCAAAAGGAATGACCTTGCTCGTGAGGAAGCCTTGCTTCTGCAGTAACGCGCGAAAGCCCTCCGCGGCGTACTCGTTGTGCGAGTAATCGAGAAACGTACACCATCTTTGCCGAAGGAAGCGTCCCAGCCGGTGCGTTTCCACCTGAGCCTTTCGGACCAGGGAATTGCGGTTCGCTACTGAGACCACGAGCAGGCCTTGCGGGCGCAAGACGCGAGCAAACTCCGCCAGACATGCCGCCGCGTCGGGAACGTACTCCAGAACGCTGGAGCAAAGAATTCCGTCCAGCGATTGATCGGCGAGCGGGAGATGCGCAATGGTCGCCACGTGCTGAAAGCGAAGTTGCCACCCGGACGCAGCCTGGTTCGCAACATTCTGGTCCGCAAGTTCGCGCGCCATGGCAATCATTTCTTCAGCGGCGTCGACTCCGAGCACGCTTGCGCCAGCCTCGACCAGATAGCGAGCGAGGGTTCCCGATCCGCATCCAGCGTCCAGCCACTCCTGCCCGTGCAAATCGCGGCCTGCCAGGCATTCTTCAAAGGCGCGTAGCCGGGCCTTGAATGCTGGCTTTTTGTAGCGCTGGTCCCAGCCGGCGGCTAGTTCGCGGTGGTAGGCGATAGCGTCTTTCGCTGGGTATTCCGGCGATGTTGATATTCCCGAGTCAGGTTTCTGCAATCGGAGTCTGCTATCCCCTCCAACGGGTGCGTAACGCTTTCCTGGCAACGATTCGCGCTCAATCGGACTCGGCGAAAGAAGTTCTTCGGCCAGGGCGACGATCTGGTCGACGTGCTTCTTCCAGGAGAAATCTTTCGAGCGCTCGAGCCCGCGTACCGAACTTCTTTCGGAAACTTCAGGCGACTGCGCCACCCGAAATACGGTCTCCGCCAGGAGCTCTGGTGAAAATGCCGGGAAGTAAAGCGCAGCGTCGCCGCAGACCTCGTGATGCACGGCCAGATCGGAGGCAACGACCGGCAATCCCGCCGCCATGGCTTCGACCAGCGGGTGAGCGAAAGTCTCCACGTAAGCGGGTGTGACGTAGAGATCGCACGCCCTGTAAACGTGGTGCAGAAGATGGTACGGTACTGCCCCAAGTTCGACTAGATTGGAGCCCACGCCCAATTCCTGCACCAGGCGAGCTGCGGCTTCCGGCCGGAACGAACCCGGATTCGCACCGGGCTCGAGCCGGCAGGTAAGAAACAGACTTAGGCGCCGAGGTTCAATGAGCTTCCGAAGCGGGACGAACGCGCGAATCAGCGTCTCGAAGTTGCGATAGTAGTTGTAGTGGCTTACGAACAGCAGGCGGAGTTCATCTTTATCTTGACCTCGATCTTGACCTCTATCTCTATCTCTGGTGCGTTCCAGCTTCTGCTTGAGTTCCGCTGGTAGCGGCTCGGTGTCTCGAAAGAAAAGATTCCGGTCGAAGCCGTGGTGAATCGCGAGCGCGGAAACTCCGGTCCAGCGTTTGATCTCGTCGGCAAAGGCCTGGCTCGGCGCGACCGTTCGATCGGCAGTCCGCACCGACCACTTGGCAATCTGTCCCTTGAGCTTGGTGTCGAGCCACAATTGGTAGTCACCCCGCTGCCTCACATCGCGGAAGAAATCCCCGGATGTGTAGAGGGCATTGCCGCTCAGAAGAATCTGGGGCACGGGGGATCGAAACAAAGCGATGTTGCCCGCCGACAGCAGTACATTCGCTCCGCTGCGGCGAACCAGTTCCGGAACAGACCTTTGAGCCCTCGCGAATCTGGTCACAGCGCTCGTGGACTCGTCGGCGAACTCCACAAAAGACACATTGGAGTGGTCTCGAAATTCCTGGCGCAAGAGCGGAGAGACGAGGATGGTGGAACGGAGATCCGTTCTCGCCGCAAGGTGAGGCACAACGTTACGAACGTACGTGGGACCGCTTCCAGAACTGGCAGCCGAGGCGTCGACAAAGAGATGAATCATCGCAGAGCGGGAAACCCAACGGAGGCACTAACGGTGACGTTGCTCGATCTGCCCATTCACACCTACTGTCCCCGCAACGCAAAAGACCCGGGGACGAC
>Ga0070764_10000495_pt1 | contig 15489 bp, 7 predicted proteins | sample HubBroMetageWRM4_FD_67287 | JGI IMG/M metagenome (GOLD analysis project Ga0070764, IMG submission 67287) | Warmed soil microbial communities from the Hubbard Brook experimental Forest, New Hampshire - Hubbard Brook CCASE Soil Metagenome WRM 4 | ecosystem: Environmental > Terrestrial > Soil >... | reverse complement strand
ACCATGCCGTTCGCGGGCGTGATGGTCAACGACTCCGGCGTGGCTGCGGTGACCTGCACGCTGGTGCTTCCGCTGATCGAGCCAGATGTAGCGGTGATGAGGGATGTGCCAGCCTGAATCCCTCCGGTGAGGACGCCGCGCCGACCGACACCGGTGGTGATCCCAGGAATGCCGGGGTCATTACTGACGGTTGCAAAGTTGGGAGCGCCGGAGCTCCAGTGCACGCTGCCGGTCAAATCTTGCCGGCTGCCGTCGGAGAAAGTACCGATCGCCACTACGCCGAGTTGAGTCTGGCTGGCGAGGACGACCCCTGGTGGTGGAGGATTAGGATCGAGCGGCGGGCAGTTCACTAGCGGGTTGGAAACGGTCGCCGCGCAGATGTCGATTCTTGCGAGTGCCGCGGGGTTGACCAGGACGGGGGCCGAACCGGTTACGGTGGACGCGGTCACGGGGTTGAGAAAACCGGCGCTGATGTTGGTTTGGCCGGGACCGTTGGCAATCATAAATCCGAACGGGCTCACGGACGTTATCGCTTCATTCACGGAGCCCCAGGTCGCGAGGAGACTTAAGTTTGCCTGGGTGCCATCGGTATAGTTGCCTGTTGCGCGAAACTGTTGGCCGCCATTCAGGGGGACGGCGGCACTTCCGGGTACGAGATTGATGGAGCCCAACTGGGCGCTACTGATATTCAACGTGGCGGCGGCTTGTACCGCGGTGGTTCCGGGAACGGTGAAGTTAGCTGAGAGATTCGCCGTGCCGGTTGCAACTCCGGTGGCTAATTCCTGGAGTCCGTTGACATAATTCACGGTTGCGTTTGCGTCGCTACTCCAGGCGGCTGCGTTGCTGACGTCCTGCTGGAACAGGGTGAGGTTGTCGGGCGCGAGAAACGTGGCCAGGGCGACAACATTTTGCAATCCGCCCAGCGCAGCCTGAGCATTGTTTGGGGCAACCACCAGCGATTGGAGGGTCGCAGTCAAGACGGTCAGGGAGGTGCTGCCCTGCTGAGTTCCTAGTGCTGCCGTGATGGTGACAGGCCCCGGGCCGGTCGTCGTTAGCAGTCCAGTCCCCGGAACTACCGTCGCGATCGCTGTGTCCGTCGAGGTCCAGGCAATCCCCTGAATGCCGGTGACGTCGAGCGTGCTGCCGTCATTGAAGGTCGCGATGGCGCGCATCTGCTGCATGGTCCCGTTCGCGAGGACCGACACGGGAGACAGGTTCTGAGGAAATTGCACCATCCCTACCGGAAGCACACTTACTGCCGCGACTGAACTTTCATCAACGGTGATGCTGGCGCTGCCGCTTATTCCAGAAGAGGGAGTGGTTGCGGTGACGGTCTCAGTTCCCAAGCCTAGGCCGGTGACCATTCCGGTGGCGGAGACTCTGGCCACGAGCGAATGAGGATTGGCAGTCGTCCAAGTGACCTGGCTGCTGAGATTCTCCGTGGTTCCGTCGTCAAACGTTCCGGTCGCGATCAGTTGCTGCGAATTCGCGAGCGGCACGGTCGGGTTTGCCGGGGTCACCGCGATCGAGACCAGATTCGCGCTCGACACTGTGACCGGCGAAGGCGAGCTACCGATGGCTCCGAGCGATGCGGAAATGCTGGTCGAGCCTGGGGCCACAGCCAGCACCAAGCCTTGTGTCCCCGGCGACGAACTGACGCTGGCAACCGCGGACTGGGTCGAGTTCCAGGCTACCTGCGAGGTGATGTCGGACGTGGTGCCGTTGTTGAATTGGCCGGTAGCTGTGAATTGTTGCGCCGTTCCCATCGCGATCTGCGCGCTGGCCGGGGTAAGCGTAATTCCCGTCAACTGCGGCACCACGGTGAGAATCGTACTCACGGTAAAAAGCTTTTGACTAACCGGATCGAGAATTGACCCAGTGATGATGACCCTGCCGGCGCCGACCGCTGTAGCGACACCTTGGTTACTCATGGTAGCAACGGTTGTATCCGCACTGACCCAGGTAAGCTGGTCAGTAATGTCTTGTGGATTGCCGAAACTGTATTGACCAATCGCGTTGAATTGCTGGGTTGCTTCCGGAGATGGACTGAAAGCGATGCTCGGGTTCAGAGGCGTCAAGGCAACGCTCGTCAAAGCCGCGCCGCCACCGGTTCCAATCAGCCCCTGCTTGCCTCCGCAGCCGCATACAACGACTGTGGCGCACATTAGCATGGACAAAATCAAAGTGGACAGAATCGGACGTCTAACCATTCGGGGCACCTGCAAGCGGAATTCAATCACGCGCATTCAAACTAACTTCTGGAGTTCGTAACTCCGAGTTCGGACCCGGCCGCGGAGAGTTGGACTGGCCGGGCGAGGCATCCGTGGCGCCATCGTGATGACTTGTCTCACTTCCGCTCTTCGGGTCTGCGGTCTTGAGCTGGAGTTTCATCCAGTCGAAGACTCGGCCGCCGGAAGCGACACTAGAGTAGAACGCCATGCTGCTGTCGAACCGGCGATGCTCGGCCCACGCGGGAAGCGCTTCTTCCAGTTTCTTCTGCGCTTCTTCGGGGGTAGCGGAAGAATCGTCGTTTAATTGATTGAGCCTGATGTGCGGCGTCTTCAACCCTGGCAGCAGTTTCACGGGATCGAAATCGGCGATTTTTTTCAGGAAATCGGACTTCAGATAAGCTGCGCGCTCGTCCTCTGGAATCACATCGGACTTTTGCATCCACTGCGGCCAATCTCCCCAGGGATCGAGCAAGTCAATGGCCTTGATTCGCGGATCGACCGAAGCCGCCATCACTGCGATCGTCCCGCCGGCTCCCACTCCGAACACGCCGACGTTAGTCATATCCAAGTCGCCACGCTCGCCCAGATAATTGAGCACCATCTGCACATCGTGCGCGGACTTACCCAGCGCTTCCTGTAGTTCGCTGACGAACCACTGCTTCATAGGACGATCGTGGTAGCGATGTCCGGTAAGGGCTGGAACAAAGCCAACGGCGGCGTAGCCACCGCTGGTTGTCCTTTGGCACCAGCCGTCGTTCATGTAGCGATCGGTGTCGGAAGGGTGACCATAAAGATAAATTGCAACTGGCGGCTTGCGCGCGTTCTTCTGCACATTGGCTGCCGCCGGACGGACTACATAGAGATAAATTCGATCTCCCGGACGCCATTGCACCGCAATAAACTCGCGTGTGAAATCCTTGTTTTCGGCTTTCTCGAGCACTACCGGCGGGTCAGCGTGAAGATGGCTGTCAGCGAGTGAAGCGCTGGAGAGATTTTCCACGCTCGAGCTGGCTGCAGCATTGGGATCGGCCGCCTGGATCACCTGAGCTGCACTCGGGAGAGAAAGGACCAACGCGTATATAAGTAAGACCGCAAGCGCCAGGAACCTGGAGTCCGAACACCGCTGCATATTCACAGACCTCACAAAAAGAAGCAGGCTGGCCCGTCAGGTCAGCCTGCCCCACGTTAGGTTTGAACTTCAACTTTCCAGCAAATTACTGGCGAACGCTGAGAATTTCCTTGCCAGTGTCGGTCTTGTAGTCCGAATCGGCTTGGTCTGTAAAGACCGCGCCGCCTACGTCACCGCCGCTTTCCGCGGCGCCGCCGACGCCGTTCTTGGGAGCACCGGGGACCTTGGTGGGTGTGAAGTGCGAGTGGAACACAAGCAGGCCGGGTTCGCCGTTGCAGAGTCCAGTTTGATTGGTACAGACGTACGGTACGAAGTCGGCAGTGGTGTTGTTGACTTCGTTCTGGGCGGCCGTGACCAAGGCCTGGGTGTTCGTCAAGTTGATGCCAGTGGAGTCAGTGACCGCACGAATAATGGTCCACGCGGGGTACGAACCATTGCGAACATTGGGAAGTGAGGTGCCGCCCGCCGCGGTGCAAGGCGCCAGACACAGTGGTAGTTGCCCAGGGGCATAGGTTACGCCGTCAGAGACGTAGGAACCGTAGCCTTGGTTGATGGGATCCACTCCATCCAGGGTGACGTAACGGCCTGCGCCGGACGCGCCGCCGATGGGGTTCACATTGCCGAATGAGAAGAACGCGTAGCCGATACTGTCGGCCAGGTTCTTGATGCCACCCACGCCGCTCTGACCACTGATTTCGGCGCCGGTACCGATAGCACGATAGCGGAACGAGCCACCAGGGCCGGGTAGAGCCAGCGGATCGGGGCAGTTCGAGTTCAGCGTGCAGCTGTTGGCCAAGTCGATGCCGGTTTCCTGAGAGGCACCGTCTGGGATTTCCTTCTGTGCCTCAATGCTCCGGAAAATGTTGAATTCCGTCGTAGTCATCGTGCCCGAAAGTGGCTCACGCAGGATCGGGAAGAAGGGTGGGTTGGAGGCAAGGCCTTGGAGAGCCGCGGTGAGCGAAGGATCGAGATCCTGAGCGCGACCCAAGCTGCCATTGAACGCGTAGGTTGCGGTAAATCGATTCAGATTCTTGAAGGCAACGTTGCCGTCGGGACCGAGCGCGCCCAATCCACTTGAGTCGGTGGCGTTGAACAGGAATATGACCGGCTCCGCTCCGACCTCGATGGTCGTGTACTTCCAAGCTTTCGAGCCGGTGAAGGGATCTGTCCCGGTGATAGCGTACTGCACCGGTGTTGCCTTGGCGCCCCAGGTACCGTAGACGGGACATCCCAGGTTGGCTGATACGGTCCAGTTGTCAGGCGGCTGGAAGCAAGTGGCGTTAGAGGCGGTACCGTAGCCCAGGCCGTCACCATCCTTGTTGTATGCCGTCAAGACGCGGTTGATTTCGAATTTGGCGTCTTCTGGACGAACGTCGCTGATCGCGGCCGTGAAGGTGGGCGAGCCGGCGAGAGTACTTAGAACGGCCGAGGGTACGCCTGGGTCGTCGGCTTGGTCCGAACCTGTCTGCCGGTTCAACAGGATCGCGGATGGAACTTTGTTCTGGCCCGCAGCGCCAGTGGCGCCAGAATCAATCTGCAAAGTCGCACGCGGAACGGCAAAGAAGAGGCGGTTGCCCAAAACGCTGTCCACGCTCAGATACACCCAGACGCTGACCGGAGTCGTGTTATTGTCCCACGCAATGAAAACGGTCCCAGCTTCCACCGGAATGGAGCTGTTGCGGCTATCCACGGCTTGAGCCCAGTTCTGGTGATCGGCGGAGTTCGTGCCACTGGCGCTCCAGTGGTGGCAGTCGCTGCCGGTGCGTGACGAACACAAATCGCTGAATGCCGCTGCCGAAAGTGTATTGAACATGGCAGACGAGCCCACGCCGTTGAACTTTACTCCCTGGGCGTTGGCTACGGAAGCCAGTCCGACGATTGCGGTCAATGCTACGACCGCGAAGATTGCTTTTGTTCCTCTCATCTCGATTTCTCCTTTTAGAGCTGTGGTCACAATTTCGTCCTGCTTGAAGTTTCTTCGCGCTCGGACCCGCCGTGGCGCCCGTAGATTTCCGCTTTCTCAGAAAGTCCCAGAACTTGCGGGCCTCCGAGATATTACTTTCATCACCAGAACTCTGGGGGAGCAAGAGTTTGTCTGGTTCGGGTGCGAGAGAACTATCCATGAATGCTGTTAATCGGAAGTAACAGCCAGATGAACGGCAGGTTAAATTCCGAGAGCACGGGCGGCAAACCTTTGCGCACTGTGGATTTTCTGTACTCCAGAGTTCGGAATTGCTAGTTCGCGCTTTGATTGGTCACTACTTGATTCAGGCTGGTCGATCTGGTAACGAATCCGACGCCTTCGAATTTCGCAGTGACGTGCGTCGAACCTACGGGCAATGAAGACAACGTAACCGATGCTGCTCCACCGGACACCGGAACCACTCCGAGTACCTGGTTGGCTGCTTTGAATGTAACGTTGCCCACCGGCGCTGTTCCGGTGGCGGTAATGGTCGCGGTAAGAGTGACAGGCTCGCCTTGGACCGACGGATTCTGCGAAGAAGTAAGTTCTATCGCATCGGGCAGGGGCCTCCCTAGAACCATCGTGGCGATCGCCAGGTAATCGGCAACGCCGGCAAAGCTAATTGATCCCGCGGTCGCGGTCAGCGGGACTCCCACTGCCGACCAAACGCAAAGCTTGTAAGTATCGCAGCCGGAATTGTTCGGCGGCAGTGTGATGCTAGCTAAAATATTCCCGGTGCCGTTCGGCCCTGCATACACAGTGGCCACGCCCTGCTGAAGCGCGGAATAATAAAAATACAAAGCGGTCTGAATGCCATTTGTGGCCGTCACAGTGATGTTTTGCCCGGTCTGGAAAAACATCACTGGATAGTTGCCGAGATTACCGATGAAATTTCCGGAGCCGCCCTTGCTGGCTGAAACAATGGCCTGGGCGTTGGCGGTGAACTGCAAGCCGAAGTTGTGGCCCGGCCCCGATCCCAAACTGCCCATTCCCCCGTCGTAATACTGGTCGATGAGCTCCAGATTCTTCAAGCCACTGAAGTTGACAATTCCCTTGGTCTGCGCCGCGGAGACCATGGGCAGCGCCATCAGAAACAAGACGAGGACTCGTGTTCGAGGGCTGGACACAACTTTCTCCGGCAACAAAATGGCCTACAGAATCGCAACTCTCGGCGATCAATGTTACGCCGGAGTTACGGCCATGTTAAAGAATCATGAATTCTCGCTCTGCTCACTTTGTCGTCTTCGTGGGATGCGGCTGCGTTTTTTTGGAATTTGACCAGACTTTGCAATCGACTTTTGAACTACTGCCAGCGATCCAAGTAACGATCTTCATTTGAAATTAACCGAGGCGTCACACTACCGTAACAATTCTCCGGTACTCCTTAATACCTTTGATTCGAGGTGTGTTTCTCGTGCGGATACCGAAACATTTCTGGTTTCTTGCGTCCTTTGGCCTGGCCGTAAGCACGTTCGCGCCGGCCCAGGCACCGGTCGGACCGGATCTGGTTCCGCCGACGGCGCAAGTCCCGGAGCCCCCAGCTGGCGTAAAAGCGCCCGCGGTGCCGACCACACAGGCTGCGGCTGCGGCGAAGCCCTTTCCTCACAGAGAGGGTGAGGCGCAGGTTTACGGCGCCGTCACCGACCAGTCGAACGCGGTACTACAGGGAGCGACCGTCACTCTCATCGGTGCAGCGGGCTCCCCTCAAACGACCGTCAGCAATGCGCAAGGCCAGTACTTTATCAACACCGCTCCGGGCACCTACACGCTCAAGATCGTCGCCGCGAATTTCAAGCAGTTCACGACCGAGAACCTGACCCTGAGCGCGAACCAGGAACTTGAAATGGACGGCGCGCTCGAACCAGCCGCTGCCAGTCCGGAAAAGGTCGAGGTGGTCGGCGAGAGCGTTGGCCACGTGGAAACCGAAAAGGCCGAGGTCAACGAGGTGATTACCTCGAAGCAAGTAGAGGAAACGCCGCTGAACGGGCGCAATTTCGTCAGCATGTTGACGTTCGCGCCAGGGGTCAGTAACCAGAGCGGACAGGATGAGGCGCTGGTCGGCGTGAAGGGCAGCGTCAAGTTCAGTGTCAATGGTGGCCGGGTCGAATACAACACCTTCAGCGTGGATGGATCCGATGTTTTGCATGCCGGCATCCACGGCAGCGAAAGCACGCTTGTCGTCTATCCCAGCCTCGATGCGATTAACGAAATGAAGGTTCTGACATCAAACTATGGCGCGCAGTACGGCCGCAGCGCCTCGGGAACCATCCTGATAGACACCAAATCGGGCGGCACTTCGCTGCACGGCGGGGCATATTACTACATTCGTAATGAGAACTTCAACGCCCGTAACTACTTCGATCAGACGTTGAGCGCTCCGCTTTATAACAAGAACGATTTCGGCGCCACCCTCGGCGGCCCAGTGTATATTCCCAAGCTTTATCCACACAAGGACCGGACGTTTTTCTTTTTCTCTGAAGAATTTCGTTTGGAAAAAGATCCCACCGACAACAATTTCAATCAGGCTGTGCCCTCACTGGCAGAAACCCCGGCGATGCTGACGAACGCAGACGGAAACAAATATCTCGGCGCTAACTTCAGCGACGTTTGTCCGGTATTGCCGCCAGGCGTTGCCATCACTTCCTATAACCCGCTGCAGTTCCCAGACTGTCCGCACATCCATTCCGGCACGACCTTACCCTATAACATCGTTGGTTACAACGACAGCACTCATACCGGCAATCCCACGATTGACCCGGTTGGAGCTGCCATCGTGGCTTCGGGGATGATTCCTCTCCCCAATTCTTCGTTCGGCTGTAACTCCACCGTGGGCTCTTGTTATGACTACGCGTTCTCGCAGCCGACTTACTGGCGGGAGGAGTTATTCCGCATCGACCACGACATTACTCCAGGGAAACTACGCGCCACGTTCCGTTATATCCACGACTCGTGGAATACGACCGAGGCCCGGCCGATCTGGGGTTATGTGCGGAACAGTTTTCCGACCGTTCAGGGCCGCATGTTTGGACCGGGCGAAAGCTACGTGACTCACCTGACGCAGACCATATCAAGCACGCTGCTCAATGAAGTTGTGGTGGGCTATACGGAGTCGCACATCAGTTTGACCGATCAGCCCGCACCGGGGGTGAGTATCGATCGTCCATCTTCTATTGATGGACTGCAAGGATATCTCTTCAACAACGATTTTGGTGGCAAGTTGTCCGGCATTACGCTCGCGCCAGGGAATCTGGCCTATGGGGGCGGCTTCTCGGTGGACCCAGGATACCCACCATGGAATCTGGAGAACCCAACCTGGAGCGCGCGCGATGACATCAGCAAAGTCATTCGCCGGCACACGCTGCAGATGGGTTTGCAGGTGATTTTCGGCCAGAGAAACGAGATCAACGCTACCAACGGTCCCAATACCGGTGACCTGCAGGGTCTGTTGAATTTCAGCAACTTCGGACTGGCCAATTTCTTTACGGGCAACGAATACAGCAATCTTTTGACCGGCGCCATTACTTCGTTCCAACAAGACAGCGCACAACTCAAGTATCACAACAAGTACGACATCTATGAGCCCTACGTGCAGGATGACTGGAAGGTCAGTTCGCGCCTAACCTTGAACCTGGGAATACGCTTCAGCCTGTTCGGAAATTATCACGAAGAGAATAATCAGGCGTGGAACTGGGATCCGACTGCCTACGTTACGCCCCCTCCGCAGCTGAGGTTTGATCAGGACGGCCGCCTGTTGTACAAGAACAAGCCGATTCCGGTTCCGACTGGCCCAGACAATGTCAGTCCGTACCTGGTCAATGGATTAGTGGATTGCGGAGTTGGGGGTGTGCCCTCGACTTGTATGCAACCACACCGGTTCAATCCCGCACCGAGAATCGGATTTGCGTTCGATCCCGAGGGAAATGGCCGCACTTCGATTCGCGGCGGCTACGGCATTTTCTTCGAGCACGGCACTGGAAGTGAAGCTAACACCGGATCGCTGGTGGGCAGCGCTCCGAACAATTTCACGATGACGCAGTTGGCACCGTCCGGAATACCCGATGGCTATCCTTGCATCGGTGGCATCGGGGGCTCAGGCATCTGCGAGTCGGGAATGGGCGCCTATCCCGTGGATGTGACCTCGATCCCGCGCAAGGCTATCTGGCCTTACGTGCAGCAGTGGAGCTTCGGCGTGCAGCGCGAACTCTCTCACAACATGGTGGTCGGGATGGCATATGTGGGAAGCAAGGGAACGCACCTGACCGCGGTGCTGCAACCGAATTCGTTCTTGCCGGTGAGTTCGGAGACGGACGGCGGCATCCTGCTCGACGGCAATCCTTACGGGTTGCATCAGCCGATCATTAATTCACAAACGTTCCAGACCTTCGATTGCGTCAATCAGGGCACGCTTAACAAGCCGGTTTTCATGGTCAATGGGGTGAAGATCAACCAGACGCAGCCTGCTTTCATCAATATGCTGGCCGCCTGCGAATACTACGACGAGCAGGGTCTGCTGCCGATCAACGCGTACCGGCCGTATTTCGGAATCCAGAAGATTTTCTCTTTGGAAAACGTCGCCGACTCGAACTACAACGCCTTCCAGGCCACGCTGCGCCGCACTCGCGGCCCGATTACCGTGGATATGTCCTATACCTACAGCCACTCAATCGACGATTCTTCCGATCGCAATGACACGACGATCGTGAATCCGCAGGTCGTTGCCGCCAACAAGGCCAGTTCTAACTTTGATCAGCGGCACTTGCTCAACGTCAACTACACATGGACACTACCGAACCTGAAATGGGATCAGTTGTATGCATGGGAGGAGGAGCAACCGCCTCCGTCCTCGCCGGGTTTGTTCTCGCGAATGATGACTGACGCACTGGCGAACTGGTCGCTCTCAGGCGTAATCACGTTGCAGAGTGGAACTCCGTTTACCGTGATCAATGATGGATACGCTGCCCTCGGTATTTCGGTTCCTGACAACGCCGGCGTCGCCAGCGGGATCTCCACCACCGTCTCTTCCTTCCCTGATGTGGTTGGCAACATTCACGACAAGGCGCCGGTCGGGGCGAACAATCCGGAGAGCTTCGGGCCAACGCTGGGAAATCCCGCAGCCTTCGCGGCGCCGCGCGGACTGACCTTCGGCGATGCCGGTCGCAATCTACTCAACAACCCCTTCCGCTGGAATTCCGATCTGACTTTGACGAAGCTCATGAAGGTAACCGAAGGCACGAGGCTCGAGTTTCGAGCGGAGGCTTTTAACGTCTTCAACAACACCCAGTTTCGGGTTTATGACCCCAGTCCGAACTTCGGAAACGGCGCCAACAACACCATCAGTTGTTACGGAGTTCAGGCATTTAACGCGGCCGGTGACGCGCAAACCGACTGCCTGACCGGCAACGCGTTTCTGCACCCAGTCAATGCTCACCGTCCACGCACCTTGCAATTTGCCTTGAAACTGAACTTCTAGCATCGAGCTTCTGGTATGGAGAGATATAGATTCGTGAAATATCCGGACTTAGGTCTCGTCATTATTCTTGTTCTCCTTGTTGGCTGTGGCGGCAGCTCAAGCGGCGGCGGTGGCGGCTGCTGCGGCGTGCCGGGGATCAATGTCGTCGTCGTTTCTCCGGTTGGAGCCGCGGGCGTTGATGACAATCCGGCCTTGACGCTTACCATCACGGTGAAGGTTACCAACGACCCATCGAATGCTGGCGTCACTTGGACGCAGTCGCCCGCCGTTCGTGGCGGTCCGATTGGAACGTTATCTGCTCAGCAGCCTTTTTCGGTGACTTTCACTCCGCCCATGGGCGTCACTTCACCTCTGCAAGTCACTGTCACAGCAACTTCGGTGACGGATCCGACGCGGTCGACCGCAATTCCTATAACCGTCTATCCACCGCTCGCCGGCGTTACGACGTCATCGGACTTGGCGACGGCTTTTGCGAACACGAGTTACACCTGCATCCAGCAGCCGATAACTTTCGCGGGTGTCACACAGATCCCATGCGAAGTCAGTGTTACTGGGGGACTGGGTCCCTACTCCTGGTCACTGGGCAACACCGTGCTGCCGTTTGGACTGCAGTTGGCTCCCGGTCTCGACCAGTTCTCAACTGAAATCATCGGGACAACGTCTATAACAGGCATTTACCCGTTCAGCCTCACCGCCACTGACGCAACAGGAAACACAACAACGTTCTCATTGAGCATCAACGTCGCGCCGTCGCAACTGAAGGTGGTGACGCCCACGCTGATGGCACCTGTGCCTGGCATCGCCTACACACCCGTACAATTTCAGGCCAGCGGCGGAGTGCCTCCTTATACATGGAGTCTGGCTACGGGGAGCGGTCCGCTGCCGCCGGGAATGAGCCTGAGTTCCAGCGGAGTAATTTTTGGAACTCCGCCCGCGAATTTTTCCAGCAGCTACAGCTTCGCCGTGCAGGTATCAGACAGTCAGAGCCCGGTCCCGGCCCAGGCCCTCTTTCCGACGCCGGTACCTGCGGCGGATGGACCAAAGATCATCACGCTCGCTCTGGGGGACAGCGAAACCTTATATCCCTGCCAGTCGGGCAACACATCGGTGCAAGCCAACACGCCCTATGCGTTCGTGTTCGCGGGCTTCGACGCGAACGGCCCGGTAACGTTCTCCGGCAGTTTCACGGCCGACTCGAGCGGCAACCTTACGGGTGAAGAGGACATTCTCCGTTCGAGTGGCGCGCAACTCGCTCAGCCGCTCACCGCCGGGAGCTCGATCTTATTCGCGAGTATGGACCGCGGCTGCCTGACGCTGAGCACTTCGGGTTCCAGTGCGCAGTTCCGCCTCGCCCCGACCACTCTCACGGCATCGGGTTTTACCGATGGACGCATGATTGAGTTCGACGATACGAATGGAACTGGAGCCCGAGGCTCTGGCTACTTCCGCGTTCAGGACAGCACGGTATTCGCGACACCCGTAACCGGTCCGTTTGCGTTCCGCTTCTCCGGGTGGAACGCCAGCGGAAACCATTTCGCTATGGCGGGAGCGGCAACGGCACAGACTGGATTGTTCACTTCGGTCGCCGCCGATGTGAATGATGGCGGATCGTTTTCGGGTGGACTGACCGGAGGCAACGGCACGATCGGCGGCGCGGACACGAGCGGCCGCGGCACCGCTACACTGAGTGCCGGAACCACGACCTACGACTTGATCTACTACATTGTCGACGCGAATCATTTGATCTTTAATTCGGCTCAGGTTGTCTCCAGCGCACAGCCGTTGATTACCGGCGAGGCCAGCACCAGCGCCGGTCCTTTCTCGCAAGCGACGCTTAGTAACAGCCACATTTACCGCTTTGGAGGTGATGTTCCGGGCAGTCCCGACGTCGCGGTTGGCGTGCTCCATTTTGATGGCTCGGCCGCTGTGAGCGGGACTAACTATGAAAGAAGCGGTGGAACCGCGAGCACTACGACTCTCTCCGCACAGTACGCGGTTGACCCCAGCAGTGGACGCTTTTCGTTCTCGGGAACCGGCGCTCCAGTTGTGGGATACGCGGTTCCATCGGCCAGCGGAATCACTGGATATCTGGTGGGCACAGGAGCATCGGCGGCGTCGGGCACGATGGAGTTCCAAACCAATTCTTACCCTCCGGGATATCAATTCGGACCGATCAGCGGGAACTATGGCCTCGGCACCGAAGAGATGCTGGATCCGCAATCCACTGTGATCGCGGGCCTTGAGAACCCGGGGCCGAATGGCAGCCTTTCGACAGGCAGTCCGTCGTCGTATCTGGATTCCAGCAGCCTCACGGGATTGATCCCGTTTCAGGAGATTGATCTCTTCAAGTACACCTGGAACGCCGACGGTTCCGGCACTTACGGCGGCAACACTTACATGGTGACTAATCAATCGAAGTTTTTCTACTTCGATATTTCACCACTGAACGGACATCCAGCGGTCGTGGTGGGGCAGATACAACAGGCACAACAGTGACCATGGAAACTTTAGCGGCAGACAAATCGCGTTACCCCGATCTGATCTACGTCGTGGAAGACGATCCCGACGTGTCGCAGTTGATCGAACATAACCTGCGCACTGCGGGGTATGAAGTTTCCACATTTTTTTCCGGGGCACCGGTGGTTCCCATGGCGGCCATGGCGCAACCGGCGCTGTTTCTGCTCGATATCATGCTGCCTGGGATCAGCGGCTTCGATCTTTGCCGCCAGATCCGCCAACACGAACAACTGGCCAAGACGCCCATCATCTTTCTATCTGCCAGAAGTCAGGAACCGGACCGCCTGCAGGCGTTCGACGCCGGTGGAGACGGATACATCACCAAACCTTTCAGTCCGCGTGAATTGATTGCGCGGGTACGCAACGTTCTGCGGGTTCAACCGGAAGCCCCTAATCAGGAAATTATTCAGCTGGGAGACCTGGAAATTAATATCGCTTCGATGACTGTACGCGTCTCCGGCAGGACGGTACTTACTACGGTCCGCGAATTTAGGCTGCTCGAATATCTGGCGAGGCACCGGGGACGTGTCTTTACCCGCGACCAGTTACTCGACGCGGTGTGGAAAGAAGGATCGTTTGTAACTCCGCGGTCAATTGACGTCTTTGTGCGTCGTTTGCGGGAGAAAATCGAAGCCGATCCGCGGCATCCTCGATACTTGAAGACGCTACGCGGGATCGGTTACCGCTTTGAGGCGGGGCGGTAGCTTGGGAGCGCGTTGTTGGGGGCTACCCCTACCGCTAGTGGAATCTTCGAGTTACATGCTCTTCGGACTCCGAAATATTGATTGGCGGTGTCGGCAAGAAGGACACCACGGAGAAGGTGCTCTACAGTTTCGGAAGCCAGTTGGGGGACGGCTCCTCTCCCCTGGGAGGATTGATCTTCGACAAAGAGGGCAACCTCTATAGTACGACCCTCGCGGGGGGCGCGTACAACTACGGTACGGTGTTCGAAGTGACACCGTAGGGTGCTCGTCAACTTATGGTTCAACCCTCACCCCGCCCAGCATGGATACGCGCGAACGAGCATCGGAATCCAAAAATAACCCGGTCGACGAGTGGAAGTCATTGTGCTATGGTTTTCGGCATCTGATCCTTTACTTGCGCGGGAAATGGCTGTGCTTCTGCCTGTTCATAGCAAGTCTTTGCGTCCCCTCCTCCTCGCCTTGCTGCCGCTTGCTCTCCTCTTTTGCCTGATCGCGTGCGGTGGCAGCAATGGAGGATCCGCCTTGGGCGGCGGAACGCCGACGACCATTGCATATTCTTCCTATCGCGCACTGGACGGATCGGATGCTCCGAATAGCGACCAGCCCGACGGACTCACGCCCGTGTCCAATATCTGGACGATAGAATCCGATGGCACAGGTTCGGTGGCGATCACGCAGCTTTCGGGATCGGCTTCCGGGGCTGACAGCTTGTTTCCGCAATGGTCGCCGGACGGGAGCAAGATCGTCTACAGCTCCGGTCGCGCGTTGGACGGAAGTGACAATGCGGCCGTCGGCGGCGCCATCAACATTTGGGTGACAAATGCCGACGGCTCGGGCGCTACCCCTCTAACCCAGCTGACCGTCTATGCGCTCTGCTGGCAACCAGTCTGGTCACCCGATGGCAACAAGATCGCTTATTACTCTTGGCGCGCTCTGAATGGCAGTGATACGAATCCGGGGGACAACAGCCCCCGCAATATCTGGGTCATGAACGCTGATGGTTCTAATGACATCCCCGTGACCCAACTGACGGCGGGTGCATCGGACAGCTATTTTCCCCAATGGTCACCCGATAGTAAGAACCTGGCGTTCTATTCGAGCCGGGCGCTCAATGGCAGCAACGGCGCAAACGGCCAAGACGCCACTCAAAATATTTGGGTCGTCAACTCTGACGGTTCCGGTGCTGCCCCTGTGACTCAGCTCACCGGCCAGTTGGGGGGCTTTCAGGGAGCTTACTGGATCGAAGACGGTTCGACGCTTCTATTCGGCGACGGCGCTAACATCTGGACGGCGCATCCCGATGGGTCTGGATTGACGGAAATCCTAATTGGTGGAAATGCCTTCAATTTCCCGACGGCGTGGTCGTCCGATGACAGCACAATACTTTTTAGCTCTACCGAAGAACCGGGTGGCAGCCACAACTCGCAACAGAGCTCGAATGTCTGGATCATGAATGCCGATGGCAGTCATCAAAC
>Ga0070764_10000493_pt1 | contig 15512 bp, 11 predicted proteins | sample HubBroMetageWRM4_FD_67287 | JGI IMG/M metagenome (GOLD analysis project Ga0070764, IMG submission 67287) | Warmed soil microbial communities from the Hubbard Brook experimental Forest, New Hampshire - Hubbard Brook CCASE Soil Metagenome WRM 4 | ecosystem: Environmental > Terrestrial > Soil >... | reverse complement strand
CACCCGTGGAATGTTTGTCCACCTTTCTTGCCGCGATTGCTGAAAGGTCCAATACTTCGCCTGAACGCAGCATCGCGTCCGTCAGAGCCGCGGTTTCGCCGCGCGTCATGCCGCGCAATACCACCGCCATCAGCCACGCGGAAACCTGATAGTCGGGAATCTCGCCCCGAGTGTAAGCGTTCACCATGGACTCGATCTCGTAGGCGGACAATTCCCCGCCATCCCGCTTCTTGCGAATCACATCGATGGCGCGGAAAGTCTGGGTTAGAGCCGGCGTCGGATTCACTGGAGGCGGAACCCCTCCGGAAGTAGTTCGGTAATTTGAGCTTGTTTAGGGCCATCAGCCCCCTGGAAAAAGATCGTCGCATCAGGACCGAATTCGTAGATAACCTGACGGCACGCGCCACACGGTGAGCAGGGTACTCCTTGGTCGTTGACTACCGAAACTGCGCGGATTTCGATCTTCGGTCCAAGCTGTGCGACCGCCGAGAAAATCGCGGTGCGCTCGGCGCAGTTGGTCATTCCGTAGGAAGCGTTCTCCACATTGCACCCGGAGAAGATTTTCCCGTTCGAAAGCAAGATCGCAGCCCCAACCCGGAATTTCGAGTAGGGTGCATAAGCGTTCTTCATCACTTTCTTCGCGGAACGAAGCAGCCGTGCCGCCACGTCAGGGTGCAGCTTCTTCTCGCGCATAGGGGAGAGCTTTCGCGGAACAGCGGCGAAAGCGAGGGTCATTGTAAACCCTTGCACCCGAATTAACGGCTTTTTCTTGGCCAGGTTTTCTTGTTTAGGTGCGAACCAACTTGCCGACAGCCGATCCAGTGAACTCGCGTTGCAAGATTTCCTGCCGTACAATTACAGCTGGGCGATCTGTTCGTGCGCTGCTGCCCTACTGCGAACCAAGACGAATTTTCATGCCCGTAGATCACAACCATCCCGGAACATCTCAAGAAATGGCGCGCAAACCTGGCGGCCACCAGCCTCATGACGAAACTTCCATCGCGATTCTCGGCGGACGCCCCCTCCTGCCAAACTCCGGAATTCCTCTCGACCTGAATTGGATTCAGGAAGTTCGGGTGAACACCAGCGCGGTGGAACGCCGCGCCCAGAGCCAGGTAGCGCGGAGGACCGTGAAGAAGGAATGGCAGGCGGCCTGGCTTCTGCGGGCAATCTCCTGCATGGACCTCACCACGCTTTCCGGCGATGACACTGACGACCGCGTGCGCCGTCTGTGCGCGAAGGCCCGGCAGCCACTGCAGCAGGATCTCGTGCGCAAGCTTGAAATCGAAGAACTCGACGTGAAAGTCGCTGCCGTCTGCGTGTATCACGTCTTCGTTGAAACGGCATTGTACGCCCTCGAAGGCAGCGGCATCCACGTCGCCGCCGTGTCCACCGGTTTTCCCGCAGGTCTATCGCCGCTCGCCGAGCGGGTTGCCGAAATTCGCCGCTCTGTCGAGGCGGGCGCTCGCGAAATTGACGTTGTGATCACTCGCGCCCTTGTATTTGGCGGACGCTGGCAGGCGCTGTATGACGAAATCTCAGCCTTCAAACAAGCCTGCGGTGCCGCTCACATGAAGGTCATCCTCGCCGCCGGCGACCTGCTCACTTTGCGCAATGTAGCGCGGGCCAGCGTCGTGGCCATGATGGCGGGTGCCGACTTCATCAAAACCTCGACCGGCAAAGAACCTACCAACGCCACGTTGCCCGTGGGTCTGGTGATGACTCGCGCGATCCGCGAATATGCGCAGCAAACCGGCATGGCCGTGGGATTCAAAGCGGCCGGCGGCATTCGCACCGCCAAGCAGTCGACCGACTGGTTGGCCATGATGAAAGAAGAACTCGGGCCTTCGTGGATGCGCGCCGAGCTGTTTCGCTTTGGCGCGAGTGGGTTGTTGGGAGACATCGAACGGCAACTGGAGCATCACGCGACCGGGCGCTATTCGGCGGAGTATCGTCATCCCATAGCGTAGGCGCCAGATGCTTGTGGCTTTAAGAAAACCGGAATCGAGCCGAAATGAGTATCGCTGAAAAGTTTCTTACGATGGAGTACGGTCCAGCTCCAGAAGATCCGAAAGAGGTTCGAGCCTGGCTAGCGCGCCACGGCCATCGCTTCGGACACTTCATCAACGGGGCGTGGCAGGCACCGGCCCGCGGAGGATATTTCGAGACGATCGATCCTTCCAACGGAGAAAAGCTGGCTTCTGTCGCCCAAGGTTCGCCCGCAGATATCGACGCCGCTGTGCAAGCTGCGCGCGCGGCATTTCCAAAATGGTTGGCGCTTACTCCGCATATCCGGGCGCGTTATCTCTATGCTATGGCGCGATTAGTGCAAAAGCATTCCCGTCTGCTCGCCGTTTTGGAAACCATGGACAACGGCAAGCCCATCCGCGAGAGCCGTGACATCGACATTCCCCTGGTGGCTCGCCATTTCTATTACCACGCCGGCTGGGCGCAAATTCTCGATCAGGAATTTCATGAGTATGAACCCTGTGGCGTCGTAGGACAAATCATTCCCTGGAATTTCCCACTGCTGATGGCGGCCTGGAAAATTGCTCCAGCCCTCGCCACCGGAAACACAGTCGTATTGAAGCCCGCGGAGTTCACTCCGCTCACAGCGCTCGCTTTCGCTGAACTTTGTCAGGAAGCCGGATTGCCCGCCGGAGTCGTCAACATCGTCACCGGAGACGGCTCGACCGGCGAGGCCTTGGTGAAACATCCCGACGTAGACAAAATCGCGTTCACCGGATCCACCGAAGTTGGACGCGCGATTCGCAGTGCCACGGCAGCAACTCCCAAGCGCCTGTCTCTCGAGTTGGGAGGAAAATCTCCTTTCATCGTCTTTGACGATGCCGACCTCGATAGCGCAGTCGAGGGATTAGTCGACGGAATCTGGTTCAATCAAGGGCAGGTATGTTGCGCGGGGTCGCGCCTATTGATGCAAGAAAGCATTGCTGAGAGTTTGATGGCCAAGATCCGCGACCGCATGAGCACGCTTCGCATCGGCCTTCCTTTGGACAAAGCAATCGACATCGGTCCGATCGTCGCCCGCGTGCAACTGGATCGCATCGAGCGCATGGTTGGCCAGGGAATCGCCGAGGGCGCAACTTGCTGGCAGCCGCAGGTCGCGTTGCCGGAGAGCGGTTTCTACTATCCACCCACGCTGCTGAGCAATGTGCATCCCACATCGATCGTCGCGCAGCAGGAGATCTTCGGGCCTGTGCTCGCCGCAATGACGTTCCGCACTCCGAGAGAAGCGGTTGAGTTGGCCAACAACACCGTCTACGGTCTTGCCGCCTGCATTTGGAGCGAAAACGTCAACGTAGCATTGCACGCCGCCGCGCAACTGAAAGCCGGCGTAGTCTGGGTGAACTGCACAAATTTGTTCGACGCTTCCTGTGGCTTCGGCGGCTACCGCGAGAGCGGATACGGGCGCGAAGGCGGCAAGGAAGGCCTGCTGGAATATTTGCAGCCGTCATGGTTCAAGAACGCCCCTAAGTTGCCGGCCGCTCCGCACCTCGCACCCGCGCCCCCAGAACAAGAGCCGGCGACTGGCGCTCCCGCCATCGATCGTACGGTCAAGCTCTACATTGGCGGCAAACAAGTGCGGCCGGATTCCGGCTACAGCATGGAGGTGCGTTCCGCCGATGGACATTTGCTCGGCGAAGCGTCGCTCGGCAACCGCAAAGACATTCGCAACGCAGTAGAGGCCGCTCGCAAAGCTGAAGCCTGGGCGAAAGCGACCGCTCACAACAGGGCGCAGGTTCTTTACTATTGCGCTGAGAATCTCTCCCAACGCCGCGACGAAGTTATCCGCGGACTCACTGCAGTCGTCGGTGCGAAGCAAGCCAAGGCTGAACTCGATCTTAGTATCGAACGCATTTTTTCATACGCTGCCTGGGCCGATAAGTTCGATGGAGCCGTTCACAATCCTCCGTTCCGTGATATCGCAATTGCCATGAACGAATCATTGGGAACCGTCGGTATCATCTGTCCCGTGGAGGCGCCGCTGCTGGGTTTCCTTTCGCTCGTGCTGCCAGCGATTGCGATGGGCAACACCGTGGTCGCCGTTCCCTCTGAAGCATACCCGCTTATCACTGCGGATCTCTATCAGCTCTTTGACACCAGCGATCTGCCGGGCGGTGTAGTGAACATTGTGACCGGCTATGCGTCGCAACTTTTGAAAACTCTCGCCGAGCACGACGATGTCGACGCCGTTTGGTCCTTCGGTGACGAAGCCAACGCCGCCGCCGCAAAAGCCATGTCGGTTGGCAATCTAAAACAAGTCTGGACCAACGAGGGCCGGACCATCGACTGGTTCAATCCAAAGCTGGCCGAAGGGCGTTGGTTTCTCGAACATGCGACCCAGATAAAGAATATTTGGGTTCCGTACGGCGAATAACCTCCACTCGGAATTGCTTTTGTTCGGTCTCGGGACTAGCATACTTCCGTTGTTCTTCTCCGCTTGGCATCTTTGGCGTGACGTCATGCCAATTCAAGTTCGATCTTCGTGTTGATCTAAGGAGGAAGTATGGGTATCGCAGTGTCACCACAGATTCATCCTAACGTTGCGGAGTTCCTCGAAAAGCCGCGCAAAATGTTGATCAACGGCCAATGGGTAAGCTCCATCTCTGGCAAAACTTTTCCTACCTACAATCCTTCCACCGGCGAAGTTCTGGCGCAGGTGGCGGAGGGCGATCGTGAAGACATCGAACAGGCCGTGAAGGCCGCGCGCAAAGCCTTCGACCACGGCCCGTGGCGGCGGTTAACCTCATCCGAACGCGGGCGCCTCATCTGGAAGCTGGCCGATCTAATTGAGTCGCACACCGAAGAATTCGCCTATCTGGAAAGCCTCGACAACGGCAAACCTCTCGCCGTCGCAAGAGTAGCCGATGTCCCGCTGACCGTCGACCTGTTTAGGTATATGGCAGGTTGGACCACGAAGATCGAAGGCAACACGATTCCGATCTCAGTGCCGGGAGGGAAGTATTTTGCCTACACTTTGCGCGAGCCCATCGGAGTTGCAGGCCAGATTATCCCCTGGAATTTTCCTTTGCTGATGGCTGCGTGGAAGCTGGGTCCGGCGCTGGCTTGCGGTTGCACGGTGGTGTTGAAGCCGGCGGAGCAAACCCCGCTTTCCGCACTGCGTCTCGGCGAACTAATCGCGGAGGCCGGTTTCCCCGATGGCGTCGTCAACATTGTGCCCGGCTATGGGGAGACCGCAGGCGCCGCGCTGGCCGCTCATCCCAACGTCGATAAGATTGCCTTCACCGGTTCGACAGAAGTTGGCAAGCTCATCGTGCACGCCGCAGCGGGCAACCTGAAAAGGGTGTCACTTGAACTGGGCGGCAAGTCTCCCAACGTCGTGTACAAAGATGCTGATCTTGACTCTGCCATCGCTGGAGCCGCGAGCGCGATTTTCTTCAATCACGGTCAGTGTTGCTGCGCCGGATCGCGCCTCTATGTCGAGAAGCCGATCTTCGACCGCGTCGTGGAAGGCGTCGCCGAACACGCGAAGAAAATCAACGTCGGCTCAGGCCTCGATCCGAAAACAAACATGGGACCGCTCGTATCCGAAGAACAGTTAAGCCGCGTCTGCGGTTATCTCGACGCGGGTTTCTCGGAAGGCGCCAAAGCGGTCACTGGCGGCCATAAGAAAGGTGACAAAGGCTATTTCGTCGAGCCCACCGTTCTCGTGAACACTCGCGAAGACATGAAGGTGGTGCGGGAAGAAATCTTCGGGCCCGTTGTAACGGCGATGCCGTTCGACGATCCCGAGGAAATTCTCCCGCGTGCCAACAACAGCGAATATGGCCTGGCTGCTGCCGTCTGGACTCGTGACATCAGCAAAGCCCACCGCACCGCCGAACTTCTGCGCGCCGGCACAGTGTGGATCAACTGCTACAACGTTTTCGACGCATCTCTGCCCTTTGGCGGATATAAACAGTCCGGATGGGGCCGCGAGATGGGACACGACGTTCTAAACAACTACACCCAGACCAAGGCGGTCTGCACAAAATTGTAATCACAAATCGCTCAAACAAATAAGGACGGCGGATTAACCGCCGTCCTTTTATTTTTCGGCGAGTGCGAGTGCCGCTGCTGCCCGTCCTACCTTTCCATCAGCAGAACCTTCTCCGCATCGTCAACCTCGGTTAACTTGACCTCGATCACCTCGTTCATGGTGGTTTGAATATTGCGGCCCACAAAGCTGGCTTCGACTGGCAATTCCCGATGTCCGCGGTCGATCAGCACGCACAACTGCACCCGTCGCGGTCGGCCGTGCGAAAACAGTGCGTCGAGTGCGGCCCGCGTGGTGCGTCCGGTGAAAAGAACATCGTCGACAAGCACAATATTCTTGTCCTCAATCGAAAACCCGATTTCTTTCTCCTGAACTACCGGCTTGGGCCCAAGCGTTGAAAGGTCGTCGCGATAGAAAGTGATATCCAACGTACCGACCGGAACTTTCGCGCTCTCGATGCGGGTGATGATCTTGCCCAACCGCTCCGCGATGGGCACGCCGCGGCGACGAATCCCAACCAATCCCAAACCCTCGATGCCGCCGTTTTTTTCGACAATCTCATACGCCAGGCGCACCAGCGTACGCTCGATTTCTGATGCCGACATGAGTTGCGCCTTCTGGCGCAGACCCGTCTTGCGGGAAGGACTTTTTGAATTCATCGTCGCTTGTACCTCTCAGGATAACGGCTACCCACTCTATTCAACGCAGCATAACAGGTCAAGCGCCGCTGCGTTGACTAGAAGCAATTCGTGCCTAAGAATGGAGCAGGTGGAAGAATTTAAACGTCGCGGTGTTCGCTGGACATCATATCTGCGACCACGGCTTGGTCGGTACCGCCGCCATTCCGCACTCGCACAGTACGCGTGAGAACACCAGCATCTTTTTGCAGAGCTTCCAGAGAAATTGCCTGAGGAGTCGCAAGTGCTCCATCACCTGGCAGAATTCCAACTCCCTGATTTCGCCCTCCGGCCTTTGCGCGATAGAGCGCCGTGTCTGCGAGTTCAATAATCTCTTCCGCGCAAACCGCCTCGTATGCTCCACGGCTCCAGGGGAACGGAGCCCATCCCACAGAGCAGGTCTTCCGTACTCGAACCCCGTGTCCGAGATCGAATGCTTCGGATGCCATGATCTCCAAAACTCGCTCGCAGAAGGCGGGCGTGCCGGAGGGATCCGCCGAGCGCGACATGATCAGAAATTCCTCTCCGCCCCAGCGAACTAGTACGTCGGACTTACGCACCACCCCGCTCAGTCGCTCTGCCACTCGCTGCAGCAGGCGATCGCCGGCCGGATGACCATGACGATCGTTCACTTCCTTGAAGAAGTCCATGTCCACCATGATGAAGACCAGGTCGCGATGGTCCAGCTTTCGAATGTCGCTGCCGCGGGCTCGCTCGTAGTTTCGCAAAACCTGTCCCGCTTCTGCCGTAAGAATTTCCTCGAGATAGCGCCGGTTCCACACTCCGGTCAACGGATCTGTGAAGGAGATCTCCTGAAGCTCGAGATTCTTGCGCTGTAGTTCCAGGCTGTGCCAACGCAACGACTGCTCCTTGCTCTCTAATTCGTCCTTCAGCTTGCAGGTCTCATCGAGATTTTCACGCGACAGCCGCAGCAGGTGAAGCAGTTCGCGGTCCATATAGTGCTGCTTCGCGAACACCAACGCACCCATGAAGACCATCGCAGCCACAGTCAGGAACAGCCTGTAGGAGCGCACTCGCGGCGGTGCCCCTTGCCCAAACTCCGCCCATGCCACCATCAGCGGGGTAGAGAAGACAGCAATCATCGCTAAACGTGCAGTCCACATGCTGTGGCCGTGGCGGCGCTCCTGCTCTGTAGGCTGATCCGACGATCCGCGTGCGACGAAGCCCACAGCTGCGAACCACGCCATAGCCGCCACCAGCGGAACATCGTAAAGGCTGCCCGTGTAGTACCGGTGATAGTCGATCGCCACACCAGCAAGAATGGAGCCCACGCTGTAAAACAGCGCAGCAATGAAAAGTTGTCTGTAAACCAGCCGCCAGGATCCGTGACTGCGCCTCCAAACCAGGCCTACGCCTGCAATCAGAACGATCTGTTCGCATGCGTAGAGCACATCGAAGCTGTGACCATAAACTGCTTCGTTCGGCGAAACGTACTGCCACGGGATCACGATAAATAGATAAAGATAAAGCCACCAGGTGAGCAGCAAGAAAAAGTCGAGCGACACCAGGCGCAAGGAATGGTCATGCCGCTGAATGTGTGGTTGCACCACCAGCGCCGCCATCATAGGAACGACGTGAAGGAACAGCACTACGTCTCCGACAAACGGGTTGGGTACCTCCTGGCGCAGAAAGACCTCGAAGTAAGTCCATAAAACCTGCGAGCAGAGCCACATGCCGCAGCCAAACGCCATGAGCATCCAGAAAAGCTTGGCCTTGTTATAACTGGTTTTCAGGTTTGAGAGGATCGACAGCATCGCGAAAAAAAGCAGAGCGCACTGCGTAAGATCGCCGAACGCGGTCAGTGCAATACTGCGTGGAACCAGAACAGACACGAACACGTGAACGCATACCACCGCGCACACGATTCCCGTCCACCTGCCGGGTTGTCGCACCGAGATGAGGCCCACGCTAAGAGTGTATGGTCAGGGCGGGATGGCGCGGAGGTTACCGAAGTAACGCGAACTCGATCCGACGTGCTAATCGGTCCGACCGATTACTGCAGCGAAACGCCGGGCAAAACGGAAAACATCGTGGAACGAATTGTACAGAGGCACCGGCGCTACCCGAAAAATCTCCGGCTCTCGCCAGTCCCCGATAACGCCTTCTTGCGCCAGCCGTTCGCACAGCGCGCGTCCGTCTTGGTCGATGCGGATGGAAAGCTGCGCTCCGCGCTGGTCTGGCTCGCCCGGCGTGATGATGGAGAGTTCTCGCGAGATAGTCTGGTTCATCCGAAGCTGGTTTAGCAGGAACTCCAGATACCCGGTCAGCAACATGCTCTTGGCCCGCAACCGCTCCATACCCGCATCATGAAAGACGGCCATTGAGGCTCTTAAGACAGCCAGGCTGACTATCGACGGATTGCTCAACTGCCAGCCGTCGGCGCCAGGCATCGCGTGAAAATCCGGTCCCATCTCGAATCGCGACTGTTCGTCATGCCCCCACCAGCCTGCAAAGCGAGGCAAGTCCCACTCGTGCGCATGCCGCTCATGAACAAAACAGCCGGCAACACAGCCCGGTCCGCCATTCAGATATTTGTAGCTGCACCACACCGCAAAGTCCGCGCCCCAGTCGTGTAGCTTCAACTGCAAATTCCCCGCGGCATGCGCCAGATCGAAACCTACTATGCAGCCCCGCGCGTGGCCCAATTGCGTCATGCGTGCCATGTCAAACGCCTGGCCGGTCGAGTAATTCACCCCTCCCAGCATAATCAGCGCGATATTGTCTCCCTCACGCTCAATCAATGACTCAATGTCTTCATCACGAAGGCAGGCCTCGCCGGGCCGTGGCATCAACTCGATCAGCGACGTCGCAGGATCAAGGCCATGGAAGCGAATCTGCGACTGCACAGCGTACTGATCGGAAGGGAACGCTCCGTGTTCCACAACAATCTTATGTCTCTCCCGCGTCGGACGGTAAAACGAAACCATCATCAGGTGCAGGTTCACGGTAAGCGAATTCATCACCACCACTTCGATCGGCTGCGCTCCCACCAATTCTGCGGTCTGTTCCGTAAGCAGTCGGTGGTAGGACATCCACGGGTTCTTCGCCCGGAAATGTCCATCCACCCCAAGCCTCGCCCAGTCTTTTAGTTCCTGCTCAACATATGTCGCTGCGCTCCTCGGCTGTAACCCCAGCGAGTGACCACACAGATAAACGCAATCACGGCCCTCCATCTTGGGAAACAAGAACCGCTCGCGGAATGTCCTCAAGGGATCGCGATCATCCATCGCAATCGCGAATTCCTCGTCCGGTTGGAAATCTGGCCGAACCTGGCGGCCCGTCACGAGCGAGTCTCCAGGGGAGTGAGATCGCGGCGAATCAACCGATCCGCTTTGTCCCAGTCGAGGTCTTCCACTCGATCGATGGACTCACAAAGTTCCCCCAGCATCCGCTCCTGAACCGCTCCGCGAGCCTGAGCAACGGAGTAGGGAATGCGATGAAAGGTCACCATGGCGTACTTCGGCACAAAGAGTTTGGGATACTTTGCCTCCAGCGCCAGTTCCACTTTCTTTCGAAACAGAAACCGCGAATCTGAGACCCGGTCTCTCATCTCGGTAAAATTCTCAATCGCCATGTCCGCGATGGCGTCGGTATTCACCTTGCGCTCTTTCTCGAACTCGGCAAGTATTCGTGGCCAATCCGCGCCGTGCTGGTCGAGCAACTCAACCAGACAAGTGCAGTCTTCAAATCCGCAGTTTATTCCCTGGCCGAAGAAGGGAACGATGGCATGAACCGCATCTCCGACAAGCAACGCTCTTCCGTCCACATGCCATGGTGAGCACTTGATAGTAACCATCATTCCGGTCGGACTTGCGAAGTAATTGTCGGCCAGTCGCGGCATCAGCGGAACTACATCCGGAAAGCGAGACTCGAAAAAATTCATCACCTGCGCCTGTGTGGTCAGGCTGGCAAAGCTATCCTCGCCGTCAAATGGCAGAAACAGAATGCAGGCAAACGTTCCATCGATGTTGGGCAAAGCAATAAGCATGTAGCTGCCGCGCGGCCAGATGTGCAGGGCATGCGTCTCCAGAAGATGCTCCCCCTTTAGTCCGGCCGGAATCGTCAACTCCTTGTAGCCGTAATCGAGATACTGCTGCGAAAAATTAAACCGGCTAAGCTTGAGCATCTCCGCCCGAATCGCCGACGCCGAACCATCGCACCCGATCACCACTCCTGTTGCCCGGGTCGTCTCTTCTTTCGTCTCCTCATTGCGCACGCGTATCGCCCCGGCCTTCAGGTCGTATCCCGTGCAGCGCTGGCTGAAGTGAATAGTCGCTCCGTGTTCCTCGGCCGCGTTGATGAGAGCGATGTTCAACTCCGCCCGCGAAATCGAATTGATGACCTCCGCTTCATTCTTCCCATAAGGTTGAAATGTTAGTTCCCCGGTAATCGAATGCATCATCCGTCCCTTCATCGGGATGATGATGCCCCGCATCGGCTCCCACAGTCCGGCCTGCTGCAACGCGTGGATGCCACGGGTCGAAAGCGCGAGGTTGATGGACCGGCCCGCGCTCGTGCGCGCCCGCCGCATATCAGGACGCCGTTCGTAAATCTCAACCGCAAATCCCCTCTGCGCCAAAAGAATAGCGAGAAGGGGACCGTTCAGTCCGGCGCCGATCAGTGTGATTTTGTCAGGTGCAGCCTTCATCTGAGAGATGCGACGAATAATCTGGTCGACGAACAATGCTGGAAAAGATCCGTCACTCGGTCAGCAAGGTCCTCGCCTCCCACAATTCTGGAAAGAATTTCTTGTCGAGGGTGAGCTTCAAGTAAGACGCTCCCGTGCTTCCCCCGGTGCCCATGCGTATCCCGATAATTCGCTCGACCAGTTGAATGTGGCGCAACCGCCAGCTCACCACAAGTTCGTCAAACTCCGTCAACCGTTCGCACACATCAATCCAGTCACGGTGATGATGTTCATCTTTATAGAGTTCATGGACCGCCCTCGCCCGTGCTTCAAATCGCTCCCGCTCCGTCGCCCCCTCAACGGCCAGCGCCAGCTTGCCCATCGCCTGTAAAGCTCCGAAGAATACGTCGCGTAGTGACGGTTCCTCCAGTCGGCGCTCCAGGCTCGCGTACGCCTCCGGTGTGGGCCGGTGATAGCGAAGCATCTTCTCGTCCTTCAAGCCACACAGAAATTCAATCTCCCGAAACTGTTCAGACTGAAATCCGCTGGCCGGCTCCAGCAACCCGCGAAACGCCAGAAAATGTGTAGGCAGCATCGTTTCAAGAATCGTGAACTGCTCCACCAGCACTCGCGTAATCTCCGTACAGCGCCGCAACAGCCGTGCTGCCTCATAAACTTCATCACGCGATTGCGGCGCCGCGCCTGCTTTTTGCAAATTGGCGACCACCGCATCCAGGTCATGCAACAATTCCTTGAACCAAAGCTCGTAGGTCTGGTGCACAAGGATGAAAAGCAATTCATCATGGTGCGGAGGAACCGACTGCGGCTGCTGCAACTCCAGCAGTTCCGGAACTTTCAAATACGAACTGTAAGTGAGCTGTCCAGGCGAAGGAAGCACGGGCGAAGATGAGCCGGCAGCCATGCCAGACGCGGCGTTTGGCGATTCACCTTCAAGTCCAAGAAACCGCAATGCATTTCCGCCTAGAAGTTTAATTTTGGCATCTGGCGATAGATTGGTCTGACGGACGAGCGACCCAACGTGTTCTTCTCCCAACGGAAACGGATAGTCGGAGCCCAGCATCACGCGCTCCGCTCCCATCGTCGTCACCAGAAACTGCAGCGCACGTTGATCAAACACCGCCGAGTCGACGTAAAAGCGATTGAGATAATAACTGGGCGGATGCTCACTCTCCGCACGCGCAACCGGATGATGATGCCACGCATTTTCCAGCCGTCCCAGCAAGAACGCGAAGCTTCCACCGCCGTGCGCGAAACAGATTTGGAGCGTGTCTGGCAGCCGGTCAAACCCTCCACTCAAAATCATCGCCACTACCGACAACTGCGTTTCCGCCGGCATACCGACGGTCCATGGCATCATGTATTTCGGCATGCGCTCCTGGCCAAACATTTCCCAGGGATGAACCAGTACCGCCGCGCCTTCATCCGCGCAGTGCTGCAGAAAAGTCACAAGACCGGGATCATCTAGATTCTTCTCTCCTACGTGGTTTCCAATCTGCACGCCCAGGTGCCCAGACCGCATGCAGCGGCTAAGCTCTCTGCAAGCCGCATCGATATCCTGCAGGGGCACTTGGCAAAGCGCTCTCAACCTGCCTTTCCCTCGGCTACAAAGCTCAAGCGCCGCATCGTTGAACAGCCGCGCGCAATCCAGCGCATGCTCTACCGGACGGTCATACGCGAACAGCACCGGCGTTGCAGACACGACCTGCACATCAACGCCGTCTCGATCCATCTCCTGCAGTCGTACCTCGGGATCCCAACACGCCGCGTTAATGTGACGGAAGAATCGCTCTCCCACCATAATGTCGGCCTTCCAGGGTTCGGTGTGCTTAATCCATGGCCAGTTCGGCGTGCCGTATCTCGCCGCCAGGTCGGGCCACGAGCTGGGGAAGAAATGATTATGAATATCGATGACTGGCATGCTTCACTTGCCCGGATGAATCGTGCCGCAATGCTTGCATTTCCGCCGGCTCTCATTTGAATAGAACTGCTCAAATAGAGGCGGCAAATCCTTCACGATGCTCTTCAATCTCACTTCGGCGCGATACACCAACTGGTGGCAGCTCGGACAATACCACTCGAATGCATCCAGAGAGCCCTCGGGGCGTGGCACTTCAACCACTACTCCAATGGTGTCAGCCGGCCGCTGCGGTGAATGGCGCATGTGCTTGGGCAAAAGAAAGATCTCGCCTTCTTTGATCGGCACCTCCAGCGGAGGCTTGCCCGGCGTCTCCATGATGCGGAGAGAAATGTTGCCCTTCAACTGATAAAAAAACTCTTCTGTAGGATCGTCATGATAATCGCGCCGCTGGTTGGGTCCTCCCACCACCGTTACCATCATCTCGCCGTCTTCCCACACCTGCGCGTTCCCCACCGGAGGCCGGAGCTTCTCTTTGTTTTCTTCGATCCAGGCCTGGAAGTTGAAGGCCTTAAGATTCTTGATGGACGCCATCGTGCCTCCTATTTCAGCGGCCTGTAAGCCCTGGCCGTAATCTCAATCAACAAATGGGGATGCGGTAACTGATGCACCGCCACTGTCGTTCGCGCCGGACCATCGTATCCGAAAAACTCTCCGTACACCTCGTTGTATCCCTCGAAATCATTCATGTTCACTAGATACGTTGAAACCTCGACCACATCTTGCAGTTGCGCTCCCGCGCTCTGTAAAATGTCGCGAATATTTTCGATTACTGCGCGCGTCTGCACACGAATGTCGAGCCGCGTTGTTCCTAATGAATCCACTTCCCCGCCGGCAATCGTATTGTCCGCGCGGCGCGCGCTGGTCCCGGACACAAACAGAAAATCCCCAGCCCGCTTCACGTGTGGATACTTACCGCGCGGCGCCGCTTTTCCATCAACGACTTGGCTCTCCGTTCCGCTCATCTCATTATCCCGTGACACTCGAACGATCACAGCCGGACACAGATATTGTTCAGTTCAGAATAGAAATTCAACGAATGCATACCGCCTTCTCGGCCAATTCCGGAGAGTCCCGCCCCACCAAACGGCGTTCGCAGATCGCGCAAAAACCAGCAATTTACCCACGTGATACCCACGTTCATTTGCTGCGCCACACGATGGCCGCGCTTCAAATTACTAGTCCAGATGGAGGCCGCGAGCCCGTACTTCGTATCATCGGCCATGGCGACCGCTTCCTCTTCCGAATCAAACGGCGCGACATGGCACACCGGGCCAAAGATTTCCTCTTTCACGCAGCGCGCCGATTCCGAAAGTCCAGTATAGATCGTGGGTTGCACGTAGAAGCCGTGGTCGCGATTGTCGCCAAACTTAGGAACTCCCCCGCCCGTCACGACCGTCGCTCCTTCGTCCTGAGCGAGCCGATAATAAGAGAGCACCTTCTCGCGATGATGCGCGGAAATTAGCGGACCCAAGTCAGTCTTCACGTCGTTCGGCCAACCCGCGTGTAGCTTCTCCGCTTTTTGTTTCAGCGCCTCCACAAATTCGCTGAAAACTTTCCGTTCTACATAAATCCGTTCAGCGCACAGGCAGACCTGCCCGGTATTAAGAAAGACTGCTTCCGCTAAACCGTTCACCGCTTCTTCCAGATTGCAATCCGCGAACACGATCGCCGCATTCTTTCCGCCCAGTTCGAATGAGACTGGCTTTACGGTGGGCGCCACCGCCTTCATGATGGCTGCGCCAGTTCTCGATTCGCCAGTAAATGTCACCGCGTCCACGTCCGAATGTTGCGTTAAGAATTCTCCAGCCGACCCCGGCCCGAAGCCATGCACCACGTTATAAACGCCGTCGGGAATCCCAGCTTCCTGCATCGCCTCGGCAAGCAGCGTAGCCGTAGCCGGAGTTTCTTCCGAGGGCTTCACTACCACCGCGTTCCCGCAAGCCAGTGCAGGCCCAACTTTCCAGGTGAGCAGAAGCAGAGGTAGGTTCCACGGCGTAATCACTCCGACCACTCCCAGCGGTTTGCGCACCGCATAGTTCAGAGCATTTGTTCCGTCAGGGGTTTCCGTTTGAAAAGCTTCCACTCCGGCCATCCGCACAAGGTCAGCGAACACGCGGAAATTCGCCACAGCGCGGGGTACATCGAGCCTCGAGGCCAGCGCAATCGGCTTGCCCGTGTCCGCCACTTCCGCCTGAACAAAACAATCAAACCGTTTCTCAATCGCGTCCG
>Ga0070764_10000492_pt1 | contig 15515 bp, 15 predicted proteins | sample HubBroMetageWRM4_FD_67287 | JGI IMG/M metagenome (GOLD analysis project Ga0070764, IMG submission 67287) | Warmed soil microbial communities from the Hubbard Brook experimental Forest, New Hampshire - Hubbard Brook CCASE Soil Metagenome WRM 4 | ecosystem: Environmental > Terrestrial > Soil >... | reverse complement strand
CCGCTCAACAGCTGGCCCGACAACGCGAACCTCGACAAGGCGCGCCACCTGCTCTGGCCGGTCAAGCAGAAGTACGGCCACAAGATCTCGTGGGCCGATCTGATGATTCTGGCCGGAAACTGCGCGCTCGAGTCGATGGGATTCAAGACATTCGGGTTCGGCGGCGGCCGCGTGGACGCGTGGGAACCCGACGACGTCACCGACTGGGGCCCGGAAACCACGTGGCTCGAGGACAAGCGTTACAGCGGCGAACGCGCTCTCGAAAACCCGCTTGCAGCCGTCCAAATGGGACTCATCTACGTGAATCCGGAGGGCCCGAACGGCAACCCCGATCCGATTGCCGCCGCGGTCGACATTCGCGAGACGTTTGCTCGCATGGCGATGAACGACGAGGAGACCGTCGCGCTGATTGCGGGCGGACACACCTTCGGTAAGACGCACGGTGCTGCCGATCCGAGCCAGTATGTCGGTTTTGGGCCGGCCGGCGCTCCCATCGAAGAGCAGAACCAGGGCTGGCGCAACTCGTTCGGCAGCGGCAGCGGCGATGAAACGATCACTAGTGGCCTCGAGGGCGCATGGACTCAACTGCCGACTCGGTGGAGCAACCTCTATTTCGATAACCTTTTTAACTACGAGTGGGAGCTCACGAAGAGCCCGGCTGGTGCCTATCAGTGGAAGCCCAAAGACGGCGCCGCCGCCGGTACGGTGCCCGACCCGCACGATCCCTCGAAGCGGCACGCGCCGACGATGCTCACGACCGATCTTTCTTTGAAGGTCGATCCCACGTACGCGCCGATCTCGAAACGCTTTCACGAGAATCCGCAAGAGTTCGCCGACGCCTTTGCGCGAGCGTGGTTTAAGTTGACCCACCGCGACATGGGTCCGATCTCGCGCTACCTCGGCCCTGAAGTACCGGCTGAACCCCAGATCTGGCAAGACCCCATACCGGTGGTCGACCATCCGCCGATCGACCAGCAAGACGTCGCCGCGTTGAAAAGCCGAATCCTCGCTTCGGGGCTCACGGTCTCGCAGCTGGTTACGACCGCTTGGGCATCGGCGTCGACGTTCCGCGGTACCGACAAGCGCGGCGGTGCAAACGGCGCCCGGATTCGTCTCGCGCCTCAGAAGGATTGGGCGGTCAATCAGCCGGCGGAGTTGGCGAAGGCGCTCCCGACGCTGGAGAAGGTGCAAGCGGATTTCAACGCTTCGCTAAACGGCGGAAAGAAGGTCTCGCTGGCCGACGTCATCGTGCTCGGCGGTGGCGCGGCGATCGAAAAGGCCGCGAAGGATGCCGGTTACGACGTGACGGTTGGCTTCGCGGCGGGTCGCAGCGACGCGACGCAAGAGAACACCGACGTGCACTCGTTCGCCGTATTGGAATCGATCAATGACGGATTCCGAAACTACCTCACCAGCAACCATTCACGCTCGCCCGAACAGCAACTGGTCGATCGCGCGCAACTGCTCACGCTAACTGCTCCGCAGATGACCGCGCTGGTCGGCGGCCTGCGCGTTCTCGGAGCGAACGTTGGGGGATCCAAACACGGCGTCTTCACAAAGCGTCCCGGCGCGCTGACGAACGATTTCTTCGTGAACCTGCTCGATATGTCGACGAAGTGGCAGCCGGCCGGGAGCGACCACACGTACGAGGGTCGCGACCGTCGCACGGGTGAGATGAGGTGGACGGGCACAAGCTGCGACCTGATCTTTGGCTCGAACTCACAGCTGCGCGCCCTCGCCGAGGTCTACGCGATCGAGGGCGATCACTTCGTCCGCGACTTCGTTGCCGCGTGGGAAAAGGTCATGAATCTCGATCGGTTCGATCTGGCCGTGACCGTCTAGGGATTGAACCCCGCGTTCCAGGGGCCCGCGGGGGCGGCCCCTGGAAGTCTCTCCGCTAAGGGAGGGACTATACCGTGACCCAGACCCAGCCTACTCCGAAGGCTTCGTCAAAGACGTATATGCTGCAGGGCACCCTGCTCGAAGCGTGCTCGTGCCGGACGCTCTGCCGTTGTTGGATCGGGGAGGATCCCGACGGCGGCGCCTGCGACTCGTTCCTTGCCTATAACATCGAACGGGGCGAGATCAACGGCATTGACGTCAGTGGACTGACCTACGTTCAGGTCGTCAAGATTCCAGGCAACGTGCTCACGCCGCATAGCTGGAAGCGTGTGAGTTATCTCGATGCGCGCGCCTCCGACGAACAGCGAGCCGCTATTCTTGACGCATATCATGGCCGGCTCGGCGGACCGCTGGCCGACATCAACGCCTTGATCGCTGAGGACATCGCGATCGAAACGCAGCCCATCGAGCACAATCTCAAGGGCGGAGAAGGGACGATCGTCGTCGGCGACAAGATTCGGGCGACGATGGCGCCGTATCGCAGCGGCTACGGGGCGATCACGACGCTGCGCGATAGCATCTTTAGCACCATTCCCGGCGCGCCGGCCTATGTCGCGAAGGCTTCCGAGCACGTCGTCAACATTCCCGAGCACGGAATGGTCTGGACGTTCAAAGATCGCAACGCAATTCAGGGCGACTTTCTGCTCGAGGCATAGTTTGATGGCGGCGAACGCCGCATCGCGCTTCGCGCGCTTCCAAACGATCGGCGTTCTCGGCTGCGCTATCGTAGTCGCGTGGGCGGTCTGCGTGTGGGCCGAGCTGGCCGGCGTCTCAACGCAGCTACATCACGATGCGCTCTATCACAGCGGACGACCGTTTTGGCTTGCCGCGCTCATCGTGATTGGCGCATGGCAGTTCATGACCGCCGCGATGATGCTGCCCTCTTCGCTTGGATTTATTCGCTATTACGCGGCGACGGCCGCTGGCGCGCCGGATTTCCCGCCCGCGCTGGTATTATTCTTAGGCGGCTACTTCGCGGTGTGGACCGCATTTGCGCTGGTCGCGTTTGCCGGCGATATCCAGGTTCACCGAATCGTCGATGCATCACCCTGGTTGTCGGCGCACGCATCGTTGATACCGGCGGGCGTCCTCGCGCTTGCTGCGCTCTATCAGTTCACGCCGCTCAAAGACGCCTGTTTGAAGGCGTGCCGCCACCCGGGCATGTATCTCGTGCGGCATTACCGCCGGGGCGTGCTCAATGGATTGCGACTTGGATTTGGACACGCGGTTTTCTGCGCCGGCTGCTGCTGGGCGCTGATGCTGGTAATGTTTGCGGCGGGTGTCGCACACCTCGCGTGGATGGGTGTGCTCGCGGCGATCATGTTCGTTGAAAAGGCGACGCCGGCGGGAAACCGAATCGTCGCGCCGGTCGGCGCGGCGCTCGGTGCACTTGCCGCAATCGCACTCGTGGCGCCCGGCGCCGTACCGGGCTTATAAGGAATACGTTTGACGATGCACGTCGGAATCGCCGGTACCGGGAAGATGGGCAGTGCCATCGCCCGCAATCTGCTCGACCGCGGCTATCGAGTATCGGTTTGGAACATCGATCGCGGGATGATGGAGCCGCTGGTAGCGGCGGGTGCGATGCCGTTCGAGCAGGTCGAGTCGTTGGTGGCGAGCGTGGATGCCGTCATCGCAATGCTCTGGGATGACGCCGTTGCGCGCGAAGTCTCTCTTGGGCTGATTATTCCGGCGGCACGAAAGGGTCAGCTCGTTATCGAATCGACCACGCTTTCGCCGGCGATGTATGAGACGCTCGCGGGAGCGGCGGCGCAGCGCGGCGTTGACTTTCTCGCGTGTCCGGTTATCGGTAGCGTCGACGGGGCGCGCGCCGGCACCCTCACGCTCTATCCCGGAGGCAGCGACGAGGCCTTCGGTCGTGCGCGGGAGCTCCTCAGCGCGATCGGCTCGAGCGTTCACTTTACCGGTTCGCCCGCAGCGAGCGGACACCTCAAGCTCGCCAGCAACTGTATGTTGGCCGTGCTGGCCGACTCGATTGGCGAGCTGCTCGGCATCATGGGACGAGCCGGCGTCGATCGCACCCTGGCGGTCGAGACGCTCGTCTTCATGCTCCAACGCGTCGCTACGAAGCGCCAACAGCTCCTCGACCGCGATACCCAACCACGCTTCTCAGGTAACGCTCTGCTCAAAGATCTTCGTCTCGCCGGCGCCGCGAGAGAAGAACTCCGATTCGATGCGCCCGTGATGGATTGCGCTCTCGCGGAGTTCGAACGGATCGTTGAGACCGGCATCGGCGATCAGGACTACATCGCCGCTGCCTTAGCGTTAGAGCGCGCTTAAGAACGTCGCAGCGCTCGGCGAAGTTCACAACGCCGAGCGATACTAGACGACACGAGACGCGGCGCTAGAAGTAAGTGCCGGGCGGACTCGCAGCGACGCCGTACATCTGGCCGCCGCTAGAACCTGTTGCGCGGTAATAGGCGACTTTCTTCATCGATGGATAGGCATATTCGTCGACGATCTCGTCGTTGCTGACGAAGAGCCGGGTGCGGGTAGAGTTAAAGGTGAGGTATTCAGGTATCCCGCCGGTCGTGACTTTGTTGACCGTGCCGTAGTTGACGACGTTGTCGTAGCCGGGAATGTTCTGGTCGGCGACGAGGAAGTCGAGCGGGCCCGACGGCATGTCCGGCGACTCCTCGACCGCGATCCCTTCAATCTGTCCGAGGGAGTAGTCGAGGTCGCCGCAGGTTGAGCTGGGTGGCGCGCAGACCGCGACGTCGCCGACGCGATTGGAGCCGACGGGCGTATTGAACGCGGCAAAGACGCTCTGGAGACCGCCGGCGGCGGGGTACTCGAGCGCGATGCCGGTGAAGACGGCCCCATTCTTAGATGATGGCGGATACCACGTCCACGCCGGATAGGTCGATCCGGCCGCATAGTAGCTGATGTACGACGCGCTGTAAAACGGAGCGTTGGCAATGTAAATGTCGCCGTAGGCGTCGACGGCGACGTCGAGCGGATCGTTGACCCCGTCAGTAATTTGCGCCGTCGGCGACTTCGCACCAGGCGCGTAGATCGTGACGGCGTTGGTGTACTCGTTGGCGACGTACAGATTCCCCGCCAAGTCGGTCGTGATGCCAGAGGGGATGGCGATCCCACTGCTGATCGCATACTTGGGGTACTGTGGCTTGTTCGACTTTTTTGTTTGATCGAAGACGAGAATTTGTTGGCTCTCGGCGTCCGCAACGTACAAAAGCGGCTTCTGTTTTTTGGCCTTTTCGGGCACGGCGTGGCCGCCGCCGTTCCGCCCGAAGTTGGCGGTCGCGGTCTGCGGCGAGAGCGCGCCTTGGCCGGCGGCTGGAAGCGCCCCGGAAGACGAACAGGCCGTTGCGGCGGCCAGCACGAGCGATGTGCCGGCGAACGGCGCCAAGGAGCGGATGAGGTTGCGCATGACGTTGGATTCCTTTCGGTAGCGTGGGTTAGTGAATCCAGCGTACCTCGGTGAGGGGTAGCCGCTCCACGAAGTTACTCACGGAGTTGGGTCGCTATGGGCCATCGACGAGCGGACTCACGGCGCCGCCGGTTCGAGCTCGGCTCAAACTCCGAAGGCGCAGTTCAATACACGTTTCCGGGTGGCAGGCTTAACCATACCTACCAACGATCCCTAAGCGAAGAATTGTAAAACGTTGCGTCGCGAGCTCGTTGTCACACCTCGTTCCATCGGGATGACAGAGAACGGAACGAAACGCTCGCGAACGCAACACTGCCGCGGCTTTCTGCGCAGTCGGGTATGACCTAAGTCACCGCTCGCCGGATTATTATGCAAATCACTGCATGAACGAGGAATCCCCTCCGCCGCCGGGCAACGTGAGGTGTTCGAGCCAGCATATGTACCTTCGTGCCTCCGAGATTGATGCTATTCCACAAATTGCGTGGACGACGACGAACACCGGTCGAATCAAACGGTTCAACCAACGGTGGTACGAGTACGTCGGCCAGCGACGGGCGGCCAGGGCAAGCTCGGATCAACTCGAGCGGCAGTGGAACGCTGCGATTCACCGCGACGATCGCCGCTTGTGTCGTCAGGCGCGCAGCGACAGTATCGCGAATCACCAGGCATTTGCCGTGGAGTTGCGATTGCGTCGCGCCGACGGCGTTGCCCGATGGTTTCACGTCGTGGTCTCGCCGTTGGATCCGGCCAACAAACGTGGCAGCAGCTGGATTGCAATCTGCACGGACATCGACGACTACAAGCGGCAAGGTCAGCAGTTTGCCTTCATTGCGAAGGCCGGTGAAGTGCTTGCCGAGTCGCTCGATTTGCAGACGACACTTGAACGGCTGCTCGCGATCATCGTGCCCGAGTTCGGAGACTGGGCAGCGATCGATCTTTTCGACGACTATGAACGGCTGAAAACCGTTGCCGTGATCCACGCCGATCCCCGCAAAATGCCGCTCGTGACGCGGCTGCTCGGCCGATACAATCACGATCCCCAAGTGGAACCAACTATCGCCGCGATCCTTCGGAGAAACCGGCCGGTGATTTTGCCCGTCACCGACGAGCTTATCAAAAAAGCGGCAGCTCCCGACCTGCTCGAGACTATTCGAGCGCTTGCGCCGCGATCGACGGTGACGATTCCATTGCGGACGCGCGGCCGAACGATTGGATCGCTCGTCGCCTATTGGGCCAAGACGCCTCGCCACTACGCGGAAGAAGATCTGCCGCTGTTCGAGGAGCTGACGAAACGAGCAGCCGTCGCGATCGAGAACGCGCGACTCTACGAACGAGAACGCGAAATTGCGGCGGAGTTTCAGCGAGCCGCACTACCCAGCTCGCTTCCGCAGGTCGCCGGCGTCCGTTTCAGCGGAATCTACGTGCCGGCCAACGATCGCGAGTTGCTCGGTGGCGATTGGTATGACGCGCTGCGTCTCAACGACGGGCGGATCGTGGTTTCGATTGGAGATGTCGCCGGAACCGGCCTTTCCGCAGCCGTCATCATGTCCTCGATGCGCCAGGTGATTCGCGGCGTCGCGCAGGTTTACGCCGATCCGGTCGCCATGCTCGACGCCGCCGATCGCACGTTGAAAACCGAGTACCCAGAGACGTTCGTGACGGCTTTCGTCGGCGTATTCGATCCGGTTGCGCGCACGCTCTCTTATGCCTCGGCGGGACATCCATCGCCGCTGGTTCGAGACAACCGGGGCACCGTTACGACGCTTGAGAATAGCGGACTGCCGCTCGGCTTACGCGTCCGTGGCGAAACGGCGGCGAGTACGGTGTTGCCCGAGTCCAGCCTCGTCGTTTTCTATTCGGATGGCTTGGTCGAAGCCGAGCGTGACGTTATTGGCGGCCTGGATCGGCTCGTTCGGGCTACTGCCCGTCACGACATTGCCAATAGTCCTAACCCTGCCGACGCTCTCTACCGTGCGGTCCTGCAGAATGGGAATGCGGACGACGTCGTCGTCCTCACATTGCGTCTTGAAAGCACTGCGGAACGAAGCAGTTACGCGATCGCGAACCCGCACTCGCGCCGCTGGGCTTTCGATACAAACGACGCCGTCGCCGCGCGTGGCGCTCGCCATTCGTTCGTCGCGGCGTTACGCGACGGAGGTTTGCGTGCGGACTGCCTGGACACTGCGGAGCTGGTATTCGGCGAGCTACTCGGGAACGTTGTGCGCTACGCCCCAGGACCAATTGAAATTATGTTCGACTGGAGCGACCCGACCCCAGTACTGCACGTCCTCGATCGCGGACCCGGTTTCACGCTCGTCCCCAAGCTGCCCACCGACCTGCTCAGCGAGCGCGGACGCGGTCTCTACATCGTTTGGTCCTTGACCTACGATTTCAACGTCACCCAGCGCCACGACGGCGGCTCGCACGCGCGCGCAGTCCTCAATACCAATTGAGCCACGACAAAAAGTCGATCGAATCCTTGATTCGGACATAGGCACAGGCGCGCCGGTAGCCCTCACCAACGCAAAGTGGTATCTTGTTTAGGCAATGAGTTCTTCATCCGATCCAATCGTAACGAGGAAGCCGATTTTCGACGTCCAGCGCGCCGCCGCGCGTGCAACCTTCGATCACGGATGGCTGCAGACTAGCCATTCTTTCAGCTTTGCGGAGTACTTCGACCCGCGAAACGTGAGCTGGGGCGCCCTGCGCGTCGTCAATGACGATCGCGTGGCTCCCGGCGCCGGCTTTCCGACGCATCCGCATCGAGATATGGAGATCGTCACATACGTCCTCTCGGGAGAGCTCGAGCACCGCGATAGCATGGGTAACCACGGTGTTGTCGGGCCAGGAGGCGTTCAGTACATGAGCGCCGGGAGTGGCGTTGCCCACTCCGAGTATAACCACTCATCGACTGTGGGGCTTCACTTTCTGCAAATGTGGGTGCTTCCCGGTGAGACCGGCGGCACGCCAACGTATGGGCAGGTCGACTTCGATACCGAAGAGCGAAGAAATAAATGGCTCGTCATCGCGTCAGGTCACGCCGGCCAAGAGGCATCGGTCGCGTTGACGCAGGACGCGACGCTCTTGGCGTCGCGCCTCGAAGGGAGGGAGCTGCGGCACACGTTTGAACCATGCCGTCTCGGGTTTCTCTTCGTCGCCGATGGCGACGTTAACGTTTCCGCATTCGACGTGGAGAACGCCGCGATCGGCTCGACCGAACTTACCGCCGGAGATGCCATCCGGCTCGCCGGCATCACGCGCCTGGAACTCAGCGGTGTGGGCGAAGTCGTCTTGTGGGATGTGCCGCGAGTGCCGGACGACGCTAACGATTAAAAATGATCGACGTCGGAGGCCGTACGTAGCATGATCATTCAAATGGTCCATTTCACATTCGCTCCCGATGACGGCGATAGAGCGGCCGCGATGTTTCGAGAGCTGCGCGACAGATCGCGAGGCGAAGCCGGCGTTGTCGCATTCGACGTTGGGCGAAGCCCAGAGCATCCGGGCATCTTTGCGCTCTGGGAAGTTTATCGCGATCAGGCGGCGCTCGACTCTCACAAGAACACCGAGCACTTCCAGCGCCTGGTCGTCAACGGCGTCCGGCCGTTAGCGAAGGAGCGCTCCGGCAACATTCTCTCGCCGATTTAGATGGCGCCTTCGTCATTTTCCCGCAGTCACTAGCTTCAGCTCGTCGAGCAACTCATTGACGGTCCGAGCGAGATCGGGGTGGTTCGCCTCGTCGAGCCAGCGTTCGAACGCAATCCTGAAAACCGCTATTCCCATCTCAGCGGCCAGCGACGCGGCGGGATCGTCAACACCGCGCCGGCGCAACCCATCCGCGAGCGCCGACGCCAGAGACGCGAGCTTGATGCGCTCGCGCTCCTGAAGCTCGGCGTTGGCGGAAATGATGGCCTGCCGCCGGCGAGCGTAGTTGCGGCGGTCCTGAAGCAGCATCGCGCCCGCCTCGATGGCCATGCCCACGGCATCAACTGGGGGCAAGGGAGCAGGTGCATGGTCAAGCGCATTTACGATCCGCTCTCGCCACACGCTCCCGCCTGAGAAAAGTACCTCGCGCTTGTCGGCAAAATGCCGGAAAAACGTTCGCTCGGTAAGCCCCGCCCGCTCGGCGATCTCCGCCACGGTGGTTTGGCCAAATCCACGCTCGCTATATAGTTCGAGCGCCGCCTGCTCGAGACGGCTGCGCGCGTCAGGTTTCCAACGACCCATAGCGGCCATTATACAATATGATGACAGTGGTTGACATCAGGTATATACTGATGGCAGTAACTGTCATCACGGGAGGTTTTCCATGCGTGTTTTCGTTACCGGGGCGACCGGTTTTATCGGCTCCGCCACCGTCCAAGAACTGATTGGAGCAGGCCATCGAGTGCTCGGCCTTGCGCGCTCCGATGATGCCGCGAGGTCGCTTAGCACCGCAGGCGCCGAGGTCCACCGCGGCTCGCTTGACGATCTGGAAAGTTTGCGCGGCGGCGCGGCCGCGTCGGACGCGGTCATCCACACTGCCTTCATCCACGATTGGGCAAACTTCCCGGCTGCGGCGAAGGCGGACGAGCGTGCGATTTTGGCGCTCGGCGAAACGCTGGCGGGATCCGATCGGCCCTTACTCGTCACATCGGGCACCGCCCTTGTCGCACCGGGTCGCGTCGTCACCGAAGAGGATGTGCCCGATCCAAGTTTGGTCGCATCCTTCCCTCGCAGATCCGAAGAAACCGCGCTCGCGATGGTATCTCATGGCGTCAGCGCCGCGGCGGTGCGCTTCCCAGCCTCGGTTCACGGCGACGGCGATCACGGATTCGTTCCAATTCTCATCGGTATCGCGCGCGAAAAGGGTGTCTCGGCATACGTCGGCGATGGGCTCAACCGCTGGGCTGCGGTGCACCGCCTCGACGCTGCACATCTCTTCCGGCTGGCGCTCGAGAACGGTGCCGCCGGAGCGCGGTATCACGGCGTCGGCGAGGAGGGCGTGCCGTTTCGGGCGATTGCCGAGCTGATCGGGCGTCATTTGAGCGTGCCCGTGGTTTCAAAATCTCCCGAAGAGGCCGCCGGCCATTTTGGCTTCTTCGCGCGGTTTGTTTCGATTGACAGCCCTGCCTCAAGCGTAATGACGCAAAAACGGCTTGGATGGCACCCGACGCATCGGGGACTTATCGAGGATCTCGATCGCGGGCATTACTTCGAAAGCGCGGCGATTGCGTAGCGCCGAGATTACAGCGTGTAAGAATTTGCGGGCGCCGGTGCAGTGTTTAGCTTGGTTTATCGATCGAAAGACGGTGCACGAGATCGGACGTGGGCATCATTCCGACGATGGCGCGGCGATGCGGCCATGCCATCGCCGGAACCCCGGTGGCGCCGGCCAAAAGTGCCTCTTCGATGAAGGCATCGACTACCGGAGAAAACCGGCGCTCGCGCCAGGCGGCTTCTACGTCTGAAGCCGAGACGTAAAAGCGCTGCGCGATTGGGACGATCACTGCTTGCTGCGAGATGTCGGCCTGTTCGGTGAAGAAGGCGCGCGAAACTTCGTGATAAAAGCCGCCGGCAACGGCATCGCCCTTTTGGAAGCGCACAAGCTCGGCCGTTTCAAGCGCGAAACGCGAGTTCACGTTTCGTTTGGGCGGGTCAATTGGAAGCCCGACCTCTCGAGCCAAACGCTCGAGCCGCGCGCGAACCTGCGGCCACTCCGCCGGTGGAAAGGGCTTCGGTGCACCTTCCGGCGGCGTCTCAGGATGAAGCTCGAAGGGAAGCCAACGCAGATCGGCTTGCAACTCTCGTGCCGCTTCCTCGGCCCAAACTGAGCCGAGATAACAAAACGGTCAAATAACGTCGGACCAGATGTTGATGAAACGATTCATGTTCTGTCAGCGCTAGAGTGCGCCGATCCCTTTGGGCGTTCCCAGTCCGGTCGGACCATTCCAGCCCGGAGCGGCGGTACAGAGTGGCACCCCGCACGAACCGTTGCTTCCCGAGGTGATGCCGTTAAAGTCCGAGGAGTGCGAGTAAAGGGTTCCCGGAGAGTCCAGGCCGGTTTTCCCTTCAAGTGCGAAGACTGCCGTAACGATAGCCGCGGCAACCGACGTTCCGCCAAACACCAGCCATCCGCTCCGGTCGAACGTATCGTAAATGGCGACACCGCTAGCGGGATCGGCATCGGCCGAAACGTCGGCCTGCGCGCGCATCGAGCATCCGGTGTTCAGACCGGTCTGAAAGCTCGGCTTGGCGTAAATTTTGCTGCAACCGCTGCCCGCGCCCGCCCACACGGTTTCGAGGCGCGGGCTCACCGACGTCAAACTCGTTCCACCCACCGCGATGACGCTTGGAAGAATGGCCGGCCATTGAGCCGTGGCGTTGTAGCCGCGGTCGCCGGTGGCGGCCGTGACCGCTCCGCAGCTAACTTTAAAGTCTTGGTCGTATGTTGTCGTGCCCTCGTTTCCACCCCAGCTGTTGCTGACGTAGCCGGCGTGAGCCGTCGCGTATCTTTCGGCGGTGCTGAAGTCGGCGATGCTTGCGGACGCTGCTTCGACCAAGAGAATCTTGCAGTTCGGACAGATGGCAGAAACCATATCGACGTCAACCGACTCTTCTGAGGCCCATCCCGCGTTGGTTTGTGAGGTATACGGCTGTTTGGAAAAGCATCCGTTGGAGACCGTGCAGGCCGGCAGTCCAAATCGCGCTCGATAGGCACTGAGGTCCGAGGCGGCGTTCGGGTCGTCATACGCATCGACGACGGCGACGGTCTCCCCGCCGCCCTTATTTTTGCTATCGGACGTCAGCTCGTATGCCGTCTGCAGGTCGCTCGGTGCATATCCTGCGGGAACTCCCCGCTGCATCTCGCCTCGAACATCGGTGCGCAGCCAGGCTTGGCAGCGCGCAAACCCCTTTCCCACATCGCCACAGACGCGCATGGATGGACCTCGGCGCGGCCACAACCCTAACCGTGCGGCCGTGGCAGGCTGCGGCACGGCCGTTGCAAGCTGCAGCATGGTGGCTGCGCTTCGCGGCACAGCCAATAGGGCTTTCCGGACATTCTGAGCGCACGCCGCGGGCGACGTCATTGGAAGCGAACTCGTTGCCGCGTTGCACGCAGTCAACACGGCAACCGAGGCCAGCGCGGCAATCATCGAAAAGCGCACGTACGTCGGTTCCTTTGTCGGCGTAGTCAGGCTCTTAGGATCGCACGCGTTCCCCAACGCAGGCTGAGAATCCTCAGGTTACTTTGGTTAACATTAACGCTAGGATGGAACGGGAACGAGCCGAACGAACCCATCCTCGTCGGAGGATTGGAGCATGAGATTCTCGCCTTGGTTTCTGCGGGTGGCGGCGGTCGTGCTCTTCGTATGCGCCTGTTCGGGACCATCAATTCCGCAAACTGCGACGGACACTCCGCTGGCGATGAGCCGCAACGCGCCGCCGCCCTTCACCATGAGCAGCACGACCTTCAAAAATAACCATTTTCTGCCGGCAAGCGTGGTGTACGACCATTCAGGATGCTCGGGCGGCAACCAATCGCCGCAGCTGAGCTGGGCCGGCGTCCCCAAGAAGACGAAGAGTTTTGCGGTACTGACGCTCGATACGACCGCGATTTTCTGGCACTGGGGAATGTATAACGTCTCGCCAACGACTGCGAGCCTGCCCCAAAACGCCGGCACGAAAAAGAGTAAGTACGGCATCGAAGTGCTCAACGATTGGGCGATCTATTTCGGCAAGTCGAATCGTGGCTACGACGGCCCGTGTCCGCCGCCCGGCAAGGTGCACCACTACGTATTCACCGTTTATGCGCTCGACACCACGCTGAAGCTTCCGCGATCGGCTTACGTCGAGAATCTTGACCTCGCCATACGCGGTCACATTCTCGGCTCCGCCAGCATTACCGGATTGTACAAAACGTAACCTGCGAGGAGACTTTATGGAGTACGACGCCGATCCCGGCACTAGGCGTCCATGATCCCCCTAACCGACGTATCGCGGCGCCCGACGAGCTTTCCCATCGTCACGCTCACGCTCATCGTCATCAATTTTGTCGTCTTCATTGTAGAGCTGACCAATGGCGACGCATTCGTGCTGAAATGGGCCATGATTCCGGCGCACGTCGCTGCGGGCGAAGATTTAATCACCATTTTGACCGCGATGTTCATGCATGCCAGCTGGTCACACATCCTCGGAAACATGGTCTTCCTCTGGGCGTTCGGGCCCGAAATCGAAGACGCCATGGGCCCCGCGCGCTACGCGATCTTCTATGTGTTGGGCGGCTTTGCCGCAGCCGCGGCGCAGGTTGCCTTTGCGCCGCATTCCACCGTGCCCAACCTCGGTGCGAGCGGTGCGATCGCCGCGGTTATGGGCGCCTTCTTGGTGACGTTCCCGCGCGACAACATTCGCACCATCTTGGTGATCTTCGTATTTATCAGGGTCACGTATATACCGGCGCTGATCCTCATAGGCTTCTGGTTCCTACTGCAACTATGGAACGCCGGGTCGATCGCGCCTCAAGAGTCTACCGGTGTGGCCTATTTGGCGCACGTCGGCGGATTTCTCTTTGGCGCAGTCTTTGCACGGCTCTTCGAGCGCGGTAGTCGAATTGCCGGCCGTTAACCAGGTAACGCGCTGAAGAGTGCTCCGGATGCGACCTCCTTCACTCGCAGCGTTCGTTGCGTATTTCCTTCGGCTGGGGCTAACCGGCTTCGGCGGCCCGGTCGGGCTTGCGAACTACATGCGCCGCGACCTCGTGGAAAAGTATGGCTGGATCGACGCGCGCGAGTACGATGAAGGGCTTGCAATCGCGACCGCCTGTCCCGGGCCGCTCGCGTATCAATTGGCCGTCTATTGCGGGTACGTCAAGCACGGCGTTTTCGGGGCATTGTGCGTCGCAGTCGCGTTTGCAGCGGCACCGTTCTCGATCGTCCTGGGCGTCGCGGCGCTCTACGTACGCTTCGGCTCGACCTGGCAGCTTCGAGCGATCTTTTACGGTGTCGGCCCGGTCGTCATCGCGATCATCGTTAAGTCGTGTTGGGACCTCGGCCGCAAGACGCTCCGACAGGAGTGGATAGCCTATGCGTTTGCGGGTCTCGCCTGTGCCATCACGATCGTGGTGCAACGAGAACTCATCGCGCTCTTTCTCACGGCGGGCGCCTTGGGAATCTTCGTGTTCTACCGGCCGACGGACGCCCGCGCCGAACCCGCCGCGGCGCGCGAGCCGAGGGAGATCCGGCTTCGATCGATCGCACCGATCGTCGCAGCAACGTATCAAAGTGTCGCGGTGCCGAAGATCTTCTGGTTTTTCTTCAAAACGGGCTTACTCGTGTTCGGTAGTGGGCTCGTCATCGTGCCGTTCCTCAAAGCGTATGTCGTCGACCAATATCATTGGTTGTCGAATCAGGCGTTCTTGGATGCCGTCGCCATTGGAATCGTAACTCCCGGACCCGTGGTCGTGATGGCCACGTTCGTGGGATACCTGAATCATCGCTTGGCGGGCGCTATCGCCGCGACTCTAGGAATCTTCACGCCTTCGCTGATTTTCGTGCTGCTCGGAACCCCGCTCTTGCGCCGCTATCGCAGCAGCGGCCGGTTGCAGGGACTCATCCGCGGCATCACCGTGGCCGTCGTCGGCGTGCTGCTTGGCACGTCGTTCTTGGTCGCCCGCAGCACAATTCACGACGCCTTCGGTTTGGTCGTGCTCATCGCGGCTCTCGCAATTCTTTACTTGTGGAAGGTGCCCGAGCCGGCGCTCGTGGGCGGCGGTGCGCTCTGTGGGCTAGCGGCCGCGTTGGTTGCGCGCTAATGCTTCTGCGAAACAAAGTATTGCAACATCGGCCACAGTCGTTGGCCGACGAACATGCCGATGAGCCCGATGAGCCCAAGAAAGGGCGGTGCGGGCGACGGTAGCTTCACGAGGCTGAACGCAACCCCAACTCCAATTCCGGTTGCGAACGCTAAGCCCATCGCGGCGAGTGAAGGGAATGCGTATGCGTTCATGCGTGGCCTTTCGTACTTTTGTCGTTTGCTGCTGGCCGCTCGCTCGCCAGGTCAGGATCACCTTGTCGGTTAACGTTCGCTCCCGCATCGTAAATTCGATAACGTTCCACTTTGACTTCCATATTTTCGGAGATTGGCAATGGCAAATTCGGCGTCTGACAGAATCAACACGGTCGTTCTCGTTCACGGCGGCTTCGTCGACGGCTCCGGTTGGCGG
>Ga0070764_10000489_pt1 | contig 15523 bp, 15 predicted proteins | sample HubBroMetageWRM4_FD_67287 | JGI IMG/M metagenome (GOLD analysis project Ga0070764, IMG submission 67287) | Warmed soil microbial communities from the Hubbard Brook experimental Forest, New Hampshire - Hubbard Brook CCASE Soil Metagenome WRM 4 | ecosystem: Environmental > Terrestrial > Soil >... | reverse complement strand
GTGATCAACTCCTCTGCCTTGCGGCGGGAGGTGATGCCGGCGGCGGAGATAATTTTTTGCAGGCGCTCAGTGGGCATGGGAATTCTTGGAAGGATTGCCGTGATTTAAATATCTGCGGGGTTCAAGCCGCCGGATCATTTTCGCTCGGCTGAACCGCAGCAAGCGCCTGAGCCTCAGCGCTGTCATCTGCTGGCGCCGCGTTCGGTTCGGCAGTCTCCTGCGCCGGCAAGAGGTCGCTTTGAAACGACTCGGCGACCAGCTTCTCAAACTCTTCCATGCTGGGCAGTTCACCGACATCACTCAACCCAAAGCGCAGCAGAAATTCTTTCGTCGTCTTGTAAAGAATCGGGCGGCCAATTACCGCTTTGCGCCCCGCGGTTGTGACCAGCTTGCGGTCCAGAAGGGTAGCGATGACGCCGCTACAGTCCACGCCGCGAATGTCATTGATCTCAGGCACGGTGACCGGTTGCTTGTAAGCGATGACAGCCAGCGTCTCCAGCGCGGGCATGGAGAGACGGATGGGAGGCTTCAGACTCTTGGCGAATGCGCGCACCACGTCATGCTGCTCGGGCTTGGTGGACATGCGATATCCGCCGGCAAGCTGGCGGACCTCGATGCCATGGTCGGCACCGGCGTAGTCGGTGCCGAGTTCCTCCAGTGCCGCGCGTACTTGGGAGCGAACTTCGGCTTCATCGGCAGCGCCGCTATTAATGACCGACTCTTTCGCGAGCTGAACCAGTTGATCCAACGTGATCGGGGTTTCGGCCGCGTAAATGATGGCTTCGAGTTTAGCTTTAAGGCTCATGTCTTAAGTGACACCAGGAACTGGCTGACAGTTTACCTCCAATCGTCCCGCACCACCGTTTGCTGGGCGATGACGGATTCGAAACCTAGGTGCTTGCGCACCAGGATCTCGCCGAATAGCCGATCCTGGCGCAATTGGATCGCCTGCAATCGTACCAGTTCCAGCAGGGCCAGGAACGTGCACACCAAAGTCTGACGGGATTCGATGTTCCGCAGCAGTAGCTTCAACCGGATGGGTTGGTCTTCCAGGGACAGGCGGCGGCGCAAGTATTCGATCATCTGGCTGACGGTGACCGTCTCCTCGTCGACCTGAATCATGGGCCGATTGCGGGCGCGGTCCAGAATGGCTTGGAACGTCCTGACCAGGTCGATGACTTCCGCTGCGATCTCCGGCTCCGTCCCTTCGGCGTCCATAAATTCTTTGATCGCCGGGTTCGACCAGACGGCGTCTTCAATCTGCTGCTTCTGCATCAGCATCTGCGCCGCCGACTTGAACTTTTCGTGCTCGATCAGGCGGTTGACCAGTTCGGAGCGCGGGTCCTCAGCTTCTTCAGAACCAACCGCCGGATCACGCGGCAACAGCATCTTCGACTTGATGTGGATCAGCACAGCCGCCATGTAGATGAAGTCGGCGGCGATGTTTACATCCAGCTCACGCAGCTTTTCGACGTAAGCCAGATACTGCGCAGTGATCTTGGCGATGGGGATGTCGTAGATGTCGATGTCTTGCTTGCGAATCAGGTCGAGCAGCAGATCGAGCGGGCCTTCATAGACATCAGTTACGGCGACGGAAAATGGCGAGTCGCCTTCTTTTTTCTGGCCAGGGGAAGACTCAGGCTGCACGGTCTGTGCCAGCGCGTTCGCCCCTGCGGTTTGGAAAGTCTCTGGCATCGTGTTCGCTAGCGGCCCTCGTAATCCAACGACATGTGCAATGAGTCCCGCACTTCCACCATGGTGGCCGACGCTACCTGGCCGGCCTTGGCGGAGCCTGCCTCAAGAATATCCCACGCCAGCCGTGGATTGTCTTCGTATTTTTTGCGGCGCTCCTGCATGGGATTAAGAATGTTAACCAGGGCATCGGCGGCCCAGCCTTTGCATTCGATGCACCCGATGCCCGCCGAACGGCAGCCAGCGTTCACTTTGGCCATGGTAGCGGAATCGCTAAAAATCTTGTGCAGATCCCCCACCGGGCAAACATCGGGGTTGCCGGGGTCAGTACGGCGGATGCGGGCTGGGTCGGTGACCATGGTCTTCAGCTTCTGCCGTATCACCAGCTCGGGATCGGTGAGCATGATGGTGTTTCCGTAGGACTTCGACATCTTGCGGCCGTCGGTTCCCGGTAGCTTCGGAGTACGCGTGAGCAGCGGCTGGGGCTCGGGGAAAACGGCTTTTCCGTTGAGATTGTAGAACTGATTAAAGCGGCGTGCGATCTCGCGGGTCAACTCGACGTGCGGTACCTGATCTTCGCCGACGGGAACGAAGTCGCCTTTATAGATGAGAATATCGGCGGCCTGAAGGACGGGATAGCCCAGAAATCCATAGGTGCTCAAGTCTTTTTCGGCGATGTTTTCCTTCTGCTCTTTGTAGGTTGGCACGCGCTCCAGCCAGCCCAGCGGAGTGATCATCGAAAACAGCAGATGCAACTCGGCGTGTTGCGGCACATGCGACTGAATGAACATGGTGCAGCGCTCGGGATCAAGCCCGGCAGCGAGCCAATCCAGCAGAACTTCGATTGAGTTCTCTTTCACACGCGAGGTGTCGGCGTAATCGGTGGTCAATGCGTGCCAGTCGGCCACGAAGAAGAAACATTCGTACTGGTCCTGCATGGCGACCCAGTTTTGCAGGGCGCCGACGTAATTGCCCAGATGAAGCTTGCCAGTGGAGCGCATGCCGCTGAGGACGCGTTTGCGGTTTGGGGAGGGAGTGGGCATCAGATGCTCATCAGGATAGAAGTGTAAACACGGAGCACCGGGCTGATGAGTCCCATCAGCAAATTGCCGCCGAAGAACACCAGCGCCATCAGGCCGAAGATTCCGATCATGTCATACGCCTGCCGCACCGGCTCCGAAAGGAAATGACGCAGCACGTGGCTGCCATCGAGGGGCGGGATTGGAATCAGGTTGAAGACGGCCAACAGCACGTTGATTTGCAGAAATGCATAAAGCAGCAGGGCCAGGGGTACGAGGGCGGAATCGCCGAAGACAACCCCATACAGCGCGCCGCGAACAATCATTCGCCCACCCGGTGCGGCCACGGAAATCAGCCCCAGCAATATTGTGGCGGCGGTAGCGACGATGAAGTTGCTCACCGGGCCAGCGACGGACGTCAGAATATCGTCGAGAACAGGGTTCTTAAAGTTGCGCGGGTCGACCGGGGTGGGCTTGGCCCATCCGATGACCGGAAAGTGGCTCCACATGGCGATCAGCGGCAGTAGAACGGTTCCCACCGGGTCAATGTGCTTAATGGGATTGAGCGTAACCCGGCCTAACATGCGTGCGGTGGGGTCGCCGCGGCGGTTGGCCATCCAGGCGTGCGCCGATTCGTGAATGCTGATCGCGAACAGAAATGCGATCAACTGGAACAGGATGTCAACGTGTTGCAGGGTCATTCGCGGCTGGAGTTGATACTAACATGGGGAGGCGGACAAGCTTGATAACCGGGTGCTTAGCCGCCCGAGAGAGTGAAATTAAAGGTGATGGTGGTCTCCACTTCGATCGGCGTACCGTTCAGCATGTAGGGCCGATACTTCCATTGCTTCACGGCATCCATCGCCGCAGGCGCCAGCAAGGGATGGCCGGAAACGAGCCGTAGGTCGATGACATCTCCATTCGTACCTATGATCGCCTGCATCACCACTGGGCCCTGAATTCTCTGCTTCTTCGCGTCCTTCGGATATCGTGGCTGGACCCTACTTACAATCATCCCCTGCAATACGCCTTGAGACACACGCACTCGTTTCTGTGGCGATTGCGGCTGCGCCGAATTCGGCTGCGACTGCGATGCAGGCGGCGCGGTCTTGTCTGGCTCTTGTGACAGCGTGGGCAAGGCAAATGCGAGAAGAATCGCCACCAATTCAAAGGCGCGCTTTATGGAGTGCGTCATCGAACCTCCTTACCGTTTCACAAACGCCTTCTGCACTTCTTCCGGTGCAATCGACTTCACTTTGAGGGTCTTCGCGGGAATGCCGCCGACAATGTGGAACGGTTCTACATTTTTCGAGGCCACGCCCATCGATCCCACCATGCCGTGCTCACCCACTTTGACGCCGCTCATTACAGTGGCGTGATAGGTGATGCGTGCCCTGGGGCCGATTTCGGTTTTTTCATTATCCACGATCATGCCGTCGTTGAGATCATGCGCGTGAGAGTAGACATTGGCGTAGTCAGAGATTGACGAACCTTCGTGAATGATGATTTCGCCGCGATCATCCAGCAGCACGTATTTATGAATGGTGCAGTTGTCTTCCACGGTGAGGTTGTAGCCGTAGGACACTTCCACGCCGTGGAAAATCTTTACGTTCTTTCCGCAAGACTTGAAAACATGGCGAGCCAGCATGGCACGAACCCGGTGTCCCAGCCAGTGGTTGAGGCCGGCAGGGGAGCGGTCGTACATCATCCAGAACCAAATCAGGGGCTTGCGCTCGTTGTACTTGGTGACATCAACGTCGCCGTAGGACTCTGGTTCGAGGGTGGCATTGCGCGGATCGAAGGAGTGAATCAGTACCTGCTCAGCCAACGGGGCGCTGGGATGTGGCGCGGCATATGGACGGCCGAGGTAAAGCTCATGCAGCGCGTTGCGGACCACGTTGCTGCGGTGCTCGGGATCGCGGTTAATGAACTCCTGTTCGAGCTTGTCGATCCAGTTTAAGAATGCCTTCTCGGCCGCTGGCGTTGGACCGATTGCGCGATATTCATATCGGGGCATAGGAGCCTCATGGGCGGATTAAACGAAACTAAAACATAGCACAGCGGACTAAATTCTGCGGCCTTCCTCCGCGTACTCTGTGGTGGTTCTCTGCGGTCTCTGCGATTTTAAGATTTTGTGTTTGTCGAGGCTCGATCAAACCTTGAAACGCTGAGATCGCAGAGAGACCAGCGGAGGAGGCAGAGAAGCCCTTACGGCAGGCCAGGATCCTAGCGTGCAGGACCATGCTTTATAATTCGCCCCTTATCTCATGACGACTCTTGCCCGCAAGCTGCGTGCAGTCGACTACTTCGCCCTGGGTTGGGGAAGCATGGTGGGTGTGGGCTGGCTGGTCGTGATGGACGACTGGCTGATGCGTGGCGGGGCGCTGGGCGCAATTCTCGGCTTCGCCATTGCTGGGGCGTTGTTGTTGCCCATCGGCTTCGTCTATGGCCGGTTGGTGGCGGCGATTCCTGATGCCGCTGGGGAAATCGCCTATACCGCCAAAGTGTTTCCGCAATCTATTAGCTTCGCTACCGGTTGGATGATGGTTCTGGCCTACTTCATTGTGTGCCCGTGGGAGGCGGTGGCGATCGGCAGAATCGCCGGCTACATCTTCCCTGCGCTCGACTCCGTGGAGTTGTATCGTATTGGCGGCCGGCCTGTGTACTTGCCGCATCTGCTTATCGGGTTGGGATTGACTGCCTTGCTTACGGCAATGAACTATCGCGGCATCCGGCTCAGTGCCACTTTTCAGAACTGGACAGTGTTCGGGACGCTGACACTTTTTCTGATGTTTGTGGGGCTTGGCGTGAGCAGGGGTTCGCCGCGCAACTTCCCGCCTCTGTTTACCCACGGCGGACTTGTTTCGGTGCTGCTGGTGATGCAGATAGTGCCCTACTTCATGACTGGCTTCGAATCCGTGGTGAAAGGGGCGGAAGAAGCCAAGCCGGAGTTCAGATCACGTCAATTTCTTACCGCCATCTGGATGGCGATCGTGGTCGGAATTCTGTTTTATACCATCATCGTCGCCGCGGTGGGATTTGTTGCGCCCTGGCACGAACTCACCGGCGAGAAGTTCATGACTGCGGTAGCGTTTGAGCGCGCCATCGGCTCGCGGTGGATTGTAAGCCTGATTCTGGCGGCGGCGCTGCTTTCTTTGCTCAAAGTGTTTAATGGCAACCTGATCGCTGCCAGCCGCGTGTTGTTTGCCATGGGACGCCGCGGCTTGGTGGATCGGCGAGCCGGTGAAGTGCATCCCCAAAACCAAACGCCGTCGGTCGCGGTAGTTTGTATTGGAGTCGCGACCGGGGTGTGCATGTTCCTGGGAGATGCAATTCTTGTTCCGATTACGGAGGTGGGTTCGGTGGCTTCCGCCATGGGCTGGCTGGGGACGTGCGCGGCTTATTACTGGATGCGGCCGGCTCGGCTGGAACGAGTGGTCGCCATGACGGGTATAGTGGTAAGCCTGCTCATGATATTGATGAAAATTGTTCCTGTTGTGCCCGGACACTTCAGCGGCTATGAATGGTTGGCACTGGGAATTTGGAGCTTGATGGGATTGATGTTGGCTTGGAAGGCACAAACCGCTCACGGAGGCCGCAAATGAAAAATTTCTTTCGCTGTGGATGGCGGGCAGTGCTGGTCACGCTGCTGGTGTTTGCAGCGGTTGTCGTCGGCCCGGCGCAGACGTCACGCTCAACTTTCGACCTGGTCATCACCAATGGCCACATTATCGATGGTACTGGCTCGCCGTGGTATTCGGGGGATCTCGGAATTCGTGACGGCAAGATTGCCGCCATCGGCAATCTGGGCGAAGCTCCCAGGAAGCGAACCCTCGACGCGCAGGGAAAAGTGATCGCGCCGGGATTCATTGACATGCTCGGGCAATCGGACCTGACGATTCTGGTTGATCCCCGTGTGCCTTCGAAAATCTATCAGGGCATTACGACCGAAATCACCGGTGAAGGAGGTTCAGCCGCACCGCTTAACGATGCCATCATCGCGGCCGACCGCGCCTCCTACGAGCATTACCATCTCAATCCTGATTGGCGGACGATGGGTGGGTATTTCGCCCGGCTGGAGAAGCAGGGAATCGGTATTAATTTCGCCAGCTACGTCGGGGCCACACAAGTTCGCCGCATGGTTTTGGGAGATGACGACCGACAGCCTTCGGCGGCACAACTGGAGCAGATGAAGACGCTGGTGCGTCAAGGCATGCAGGAAGGAGCCGTGGGACTGTCGACTGCGTTGGAGTACGCGCCTGCGCCGTATGCGAAAACTGAAGAGTTGATCGCGCTGGCCAGTGAGGCCTCGAAGCTCGGTGGCATTTACGCCACCCACATGCGCAATGAGAGCGACGCGGTGCTTCCCGCCATTGATGAAGCGCTACGCATCGGCAGGGAGGCGAACATTCCGGTCGAGATTTGGCACATCAAAGTTGCCGGCAAAGAAAATTGGGGACGTATGCCCGAAGTGGTGGCCAAGATCAATGCAGCGCGCGCGCAGGGGATCGATGTCAGCGCCAATACTTATGCTTACCCGGCTTGGTTCAATGATCTTTCCGCTTTCATCCCCCAATGGGCTCATGACGGCGGCGCCGCCAAGCTGGTGGAACGTCTGAAGGACCCAGCAGCGCGGGCTCGCATGCGCAAAGACATGGAAACCCCATCGACTGCGTGGGACAACGAGTGGCAGGAGATTCCGGGGCCGGAATCGGTTTTGATTGGAGTCGTGCAGAACCCGAAGTTGTTGCCCTTGCAGGGAAAGACGCTGGCGGAAATCGCCAAGCTCTGGAACAAGGATGCCATGGACGCGTTGTTTGATCTGCTGATTGAGGACCGGGCGTTCACTTACGTTGCGGTGTTTGGAATGTCGGAGCCCGACGTTGCCCTGGCTCTGGAACAGCCGTGGGTTTCGATCGACAACGATTCCTCAGGCACCTCGCCCGAAGGAATTCTGGGATTGGAGCATCCTCATCCGCGGGCCTACGGGACGTTCCCGCGCATTCTGCGGAAGTACGTTCGCGAAGAAAAGAAGCTGAGTTTAGAGGATGCAATCCGCAAGTTCTCCGCGCTTCCGGCGCAGCGCATGCGCCTGACAGACCGTGGAGTGCTAAAGGTGGGCATGTGGGCGGATGTTGTCATTTTCGATCCCGCAAGCGTGCGTGATCTGGCGACCTTCGCGGAGCCGAATCAGCTGTCGCGGGGAATGGAGTATGTGCTGGTGAACGGAGTCGCCGTGATCGATCAGGGGAAAATGACGGGAGCCCGACCGGGGAAAGTGTTGCGGGGGCCGGGTTACGTGGCGGGGCGGTGATGGGTCAGGGAAGTTCCAGAGCTGTCTTGATGGCGGACTCCACCCGAGAGAGCGCGCCGGCAGAGAGTCGCCCGAGGGGCGGATATTTCACCAGAGCCTTTTCCAGCGTTGTTATCTGATCACACTTGGCCCATGACCGGCGTGTCAGGCCGCCCTCCCCGGGTCGGAGCTCCACTCTGAGAGCGAACCGGCGATGTTCGACTGATGTCAACGGCACCACACATACGTCGAGAGCGTTGCGGTTCAGCGCATTGCTTGAAATCACGAGCGCAGGGCGGTCCTTGTCGAGTCGCACGCGACAAATTTCTCCCCGCTGAGGAAACCATCGGGCCAAAGCCAAAGAAGGCATTGTCAGTCTCTCTCCAGCGAACGCAAAGAAGCCTTCTGAAACGCCCGGCGTTCGGTTCGGTCGTTCTTGTTCCCCGAGAAGAACACTGCCGCTTCGCGTTCTAGATCGTGCTTGGCTTCCTGTTCCAGAGCGAGCTTCAAGAGTTCGTTAACGCGCTCGCTCATAGAGCGGTCTCCACGAGTCCGTTCCAGGTCAGCGAGGGTGGATTCTTCGACCGTGAACGTCTTAGGTACTCTCATATCATTTATATGATACTACATCATACTATGAGACGACAGATCTCTCTATTCCCACACCATTTGGAGGCTTTAGTGCCGTAAGGCGGCTTGTGCGTTCGCGGCCGCAACGGGGGTAACGCGCGGTTGAGTAAGCGTGCCGGTGATGTTGAAGCCGGGGGCACCATCGCGGGTTAGTCTCAGGTCCAGAACGCGGTCCAGCGACGCAGTGCCGCTTAGTTGATAGTCCTCGCCGGCAGTTTCCAAGTGGCCATTTTGGATCTCAATCTTGCCGGCTCGCACCGCCAAGCGCACCGTCATGTGCTGTACCTGTAGACCACCGTTCTCGGTCAGCGCGAACTGCGGGAAGGTGCCGTTTCTTATTTCCACCTGGGACGCGCCGGCGGCCGAAGCCAGCAATTCCGCGCGAGTAAATCCGGAGGTATCGATCTGGTACTGCACATTCGCCAGGCCTGTGATCCCAGCGTTGTTCATGGCCGTGGCAAGTTGGCCGAGAACGACCCGATCCAAAACTCCGCTGATGCGGTAGCGTGGCGGCTGGGAGACGAAGTCCATGCTCCAGTTGCCCAGATGTCGTCCGCCCAGAATCTCAGCGCGCAAGTCCTTGAACTCGATCTTCCCGGCTTCAACCTGGATGGTTGAAGACACTTTGTTAACGACCAGTGTATGCGTCACAATCTTGTCCGCGCTGAGTTTACCGGTGGCGCTCAGGCCGAGCAGGCTTGGGCCTCCGCTGCGAACCGAGGCCGAGCCGAAGCGATACCACGGCTCTTTCTGTGCATTGGGAAATAATAGCGGCGCCCACTGATCGGTTGTGATCTGGTCGGCATGCAGGTCGAAGCGCACCGGGCACGTATTCAGAGTTGCACAGGGCCGTGGCAGCACGAGCGATCCGCGCCACGAAGTTCCAGCCACGGTTGTGGTCAAATTGTTGACTTCCGTCTGGTGTGGGTCAAGAACAATATCTGCGCTCACGACGTCGAATGGCGCATCCAGCCCGCGCATTCGGGCGCGGATGGCATGAAGGTGCGCGGTGCCGGTGATTTCCGGGGGAGCAAAATGGGCCCAGGCCCCGCTTATACGCAGGTCGACCCTGGCGGAGCCTTCGGCAGCGGTTTGCAGAGCAGGAATTCCGGCTGTCCTCGCCGCCTGCAACAAGCGCTGCAGCTGAGCGTCTCCCTTCAGCTGGAAGTCGTAGCCGTCGTGTGAAAACCGGCCTTGCAACAGTGCTGGAACCGCGTGTCCCAGAGAGACACGAAACGGTTTCAGGGTGACGACGGGCACCATTCCGTTGGAAGAAACGGCGAACGAAACATCAGTTGCAGCTAAGTCGGCGTTAGTGAGGTCAGAGCGCAAATGGAAGCCGCTGATCTCTCCGCTGCCCTGCCATCCCGACGTGGTGTTGCGGCCTTCGCCAGGGCTTTGAATCCTCACGTTTGCGCTCATCTCTCCGAGGGCGGCCAGGTCGTCTGGCAAGCCCATTTTTGCGTGCCTGGCGAGTGTGACCAGCGATTGCATCGGCAGGCTCTGAAAGGCGAGCAGCAGATCGTAGTCGCGAGTTCCCAAGGGATCGGCAATGCGGCCGGTTACGGTGATTGAGCCGTCGGCCACGGGGGCAGTGCAAACCCCGTCAGAGAGTACGTTGTCGATCGAACTGTATTGGGCGTTGCATTGTGCCGCCAGGCGCATGGCGCCACCGCCCGCAATGTCATAGCGGCGGAAGTCTTCTACCGAGGCCTCGGCGGTTATGCCCAGATGAGACGGCGTGCCTGTCAGATGAGCTGCGATCCGTGCCGCTCCCCGCCAACCCTTGTCACTTCCGTAGGCGAGCTTGGTGAGTTGCCCGAGTTGCGTGCGGTCCCACAGAAAACTGAATTCGAGAGGAGTGTCCCGCAAGGCGTCCGCCCGCTGCCACGATCCGGTTACCCGCAGAATACCGGTGTCACTCAGATTGAAGTCGGTGCGCAGGGGTTGCGCTTTCAGTCGCATGCTCCACATGTTCTCCGAATCCTGCCACAGAGAAAAATCGGCGTCGGTCAAAGCGTAAGGCTTTTTCTCTGGTCCAAACTTGAAGTTAACCCGGCCATGGCTGGCCTCAATATAGGGGAACGCCGGCCGTTTTTCGGTTTTCGCCTTGCCGGTGGGAGCAACTGAGATTTTATCGGCGCGCTCCACTAGATTTTCAAGATTCCAATGTCCTTCGGGGTTGCGCACCAAATTGACGCTGGGTTCGGTGAGACTGAGAGTGGCGATTTCCAATTTTCCACGCAGCAATGAGGTTATGCGCAGGAGAGCGGTTACCTCTTGCGCATGCAACACCGGCTCCGCGCCGAACGCGGGGTCATCATGGACAACAAAGTTTTCCAGTTCAAATCCCGGCTGAGGCAAGAAACGTAAACTAACTGACGAAACCTCCACAGACCTTCCCAGGGCGAGGCTAATGGAGCTGACGATTCGGGTCCGCAGCCGGTTGGCCCCGGGTCGAACCACGCAGAGTACGGCCAGCAGCACGAATCCCAGGACCACCATTCCGCGTGTGGAGCGGGCAAATCTCACTTCACTACCTTGAAGGTGCGACGCCAGCGGGTTAGGTCAAAAAAGTGAAACACTACGTGCGCCAGGAATCCTATGCGCTGGCTGACTTCTCTTTCCAGATACTGGTTGGGCGGAGTTTCAAATGACCAGTAAATGAACATTGGCCTGCCGATAACGTTTTCTTTCGGGATGAATCCCCAATAACGGCTGTCGTAACTGACGTCGCGGTTGTCGCCCATGGCGAAGTAGCTGTCCGGCGGGACCACGATATCGTCTCCCTGAATGTGGTCCTTAAGCGTGACTTGCCAATTGGGGGCGACGTTGTTGAACTCCGACGGCGCCACTGCCGGAAAGTTGTCCCGGTAAGGGTTGTAGGCGTCAGCCTGGCTGGAGTGAATGACATAAGGCTCGTCGAGTTTTTCGCCGTTGCGGTAGACCACGCCATTGCGTAAATGAATGCGGTCGCCCGGAGTGCCCATGATCCGCTTCACCACATAGAGGCCGGGCTCGGCCGGCGAAAGAAAGACCACAATGTCGCCACGGCGGATCTGGCGGTAGGGAAGCACCGGACCCACCCAGTTGGCCGCAGGCGCAAACTGGACCCGGTTCACGAAGACGTGGTCTCCAATGAGGAGGGTATTTTCCATGGAACTCGATGGAATTTCGAAAGCCTGCAGGATGAACGTGATGATGAACAGGCCGGTCACCAATACGGCCGCGAGCGAGGCCAGGAACTCCACCGTGGTTTCGCGAGGTTTCTCAGGTTGCGGATTTTCTTTCTTCGCCATCAGGGTTCTTCCTGTCTTGTGCTATGTGGTAGCCGAAATTGACTCTTTCTAATTAGTTGACCAGGCGGAACGTCCGGTCCCAACGGGTGATGCGAAACAGATGACTGACCGCGTAGATGAAATGATAAAGTTTATCACCCGGGGTCGCGCCGAACTGTCTATTTTCGTCCATGCTGCGGAGCGACCAGTAAATCAGCAAAGGCCGTCCAATAATGTTTTCCCGGGGCACAAAACCCCAGTAGCGACTGTCGCTGCTTTCGTCACGATTGTCGCCCAGGACGAAATAGCAGCCTTCCGGAACAATCAGTTCGCGGTCTTCCACGAACTTCTTCATTTGCAGCCACCAGGAGGCATCCACGCCTGAATCCGGATGGTCGAGGCGGGGAAACTCGTCACGAAAGTCCTGGTGTATCGCCGAGCTATGAACCACGTAATTCTCCCGCAGTGCGATTCGATTTACATAGACCTGGCGGTTGATCAGCCGCACCCGGTCGCCGGGCACTCCCACCACTCGTTTCACAAAATGCTGGGCGGGGTTGAGAGGATAGCGGAAAACAATAATGTCACCCCGTTGCACCGGGTGGTACGGCATAAGATGATTCCAGATTCCTCCTCCCCCATAGCGCACCTTATCCACCAACAGGTAGTCGCCAATCAAGAGCGTGTTTTCCATGGACTCGGAAGGAATCTGAAAAGCCTGTACCACGAACACAATGACAAACACGGCAATGACGATGGTGGTCAGCAGCGATTGCAGGGATCTGGGCCATTCCGCTCGACGTGGGAAAGCCGGGTCATTCATGACTTGGCCACGTGCCCTGGGCCCAACGCCCGGCTGTGTTTATCGGCGGGCGAATTCAGATATTCGAGCAACTGCCGCGCAGCTCCCTGCTCGGCATTCTTTTTCGTCGATCCCTCCGCTTGCCCGATCATCTCCGCGTTGTTTGGCCCGTCAGCCTTCAGCAGTCGCGCCTCGACGGTAAAAGTCTTGCTGTGCTCAGGGCCGCGCTCTTTCACCAGGACATAGGCCGGCTGGGGACGTCCCATAGCCTGTAGTTTCTCCTGCAGGGCGGACTTATAGTCATTCAGCGGCAGGTTGCTGCCGGTGCGCGCGATGGTTTCCAGCTCTGGCGACACAATGTGCCGCAGCACTATCCGTCGCACCGTTTCGAGCCCGCTGTCTACATACATGGCTCCCAAAATTGCTTCCAGGGCATCCACCAGCAGCGCGGTTTTATTGCGCCCCCCGCTTTTTTCTTCACCCCGTCCCAGGCGAAGAAAACGGCCCAGCTCCAAAATCTGGGCCACGCGGATGAGATGCTTCTCGCTGACCAGGTGGGCCCGCAGCTTGGATAATTCACCTTCCCGAAACTGCGGGAAGCGATGAAATAGCTCTTCCGTGGTGACCAGCCCCAGGACCGCATCGCCCAGGAACTCGAGCTGTTCGTTGTCGGCGGCGCGCTGGTTTGGCAGTGGTTGGGCAGACTCCACTTCCCGCGCTTGTGAGCTATGGGTCAGGGCTTGGTCCAACAATTCCGGACGCACAAACTGGTACTCCAGAATGCGCTCCAGGTCCGTCATGTCGCGTGACTTCATCACGTAAGAGGTGAAGCATTTCCTTCACGGCCCGTAAGCTGGAGCCGGCAGTGTCCAGCCGGAAGTTTTCTCGTCTAGTGCGGATTCTGGCCCGCTCCCGCGGGTGGTTGAGAGGCCGGCGCGGGAGTGCTGCCGCCGGTCAACTGGACCAACCGGTCCCGCTCCTGGCGCGCAAGTTTTCCCGCCGCCGTACTTTCCTGAGTCAGTTCCACGGCGCGATTGGCTTCCTTCAACGCTTCCGGATATTTGTTCTGCTTATCCAATGCAATGGCCAGGCGCAGAACTACGACCGAATCCGGCTGCGACGGCAGGGCGTCAATCGACTTCCGGAAATAGTTTTCGGCGTCGGGATATTTCTCCTGACTGAAGTAGATGGTGCCCAACACAGAATAGGCGGAGGAGCGCACGAAACCCTTGTAGGCGTCGATCTTCTCCTGCGGGGTGCCGGCAGGAATGGCAATGTCAGTGTCGATGGTTTCGGTCGCGCGCAAGGCGTATTTCTGCGCCTCTGCCCAGCGCTGGTCCTTATCGAGATCAGTATCGCGAGTGTGCTCGGCGATGACTTCCGCGGCACCCACCAGGGCCTCGGGATCATCGGGATCGATCTTCAGCACTTTCTCTGCCGCCGCGCTCATCTGTTCGGCGTTATTCGCATTCTGGGCGGCGCGCATGCTTGTTTTAAACAGCAGAATGCGAAGTTCACTATCAGGAAACTTCGCGGCAAAATCATCGGCGGCCTTGGCGAAGGCAACGGGATCGCTCTGGGTGGCAACCGCAGCGTTGTAGGCGTCATACTCCGGCTTGGTCTTGGCCTGAGGCGGGCGTTTGCCTTGCGGAGGCGTTGCGGCGCCCGGCTGAGATCCCTGCTGGGCCGGGTTCGGCTGTGATGGGGGCTGGTTTTGCGGAGTCGTCGCCTGTTGCGCGAATACGAAACTAGCCCACGCCAGCATCACAAAGATCATGGCTCTCGGTTTCATGCTCTCTCCTTAAAGTTGCGATTCTAGCCTTTGCTCGTGCAGCACAGAATTCATTTACTGGGGCCGAGGGCTGGGCGGCGCATAGGGCGACTGAATCCCACGTTCCGCCGCCGCTTTGGCCTCTGGCAACTGGTTGCTGGCGGTCAAGGCAGCGCGGTAATGGTCGAGCGCGGCGGCCCGCTCTTCCTCCAGGTCAAGAATCCTTCCCAGATAAATGTGAGACCAAGCCACTACTTTGGGCTCGTGCGCCACATCCAGGGCTTGCTGGAAATAGTTGCGCGCACCTTGTAGATCGCGGTTCCGGGTGGCCACTTGCGCCAAAATAAAGAACGCACGGCCGGGGTCCTCATGTTTCGTGTCCAGCGCCTGCTGGGCTAGTTTCCTGGCGCCTTCCGAATCCCCGGCCGTCAGGTGTTCCTCGGCCGCGACTAGCAGGCTGGCTTCCATTGGGCGAGCCACCCGCAACAGTTCAGGATCAGCCGCCGTCGAGAACTTGGTGAGCGCGGCGCGCCTTTGTTCCTTGCCCAGGTCAATGTCGGCAATCAGTTCGACATAATCGTTGCGCAAGCCGACCGGACTCTTTTCGAACTTTGCCAGTGCATCGTAGAAATATTGGGTCAGAATGTAGCCCTGCTTTACCGATTCATCCACCGCGGCTTGGCGCTGCGCTTCGGTTGCTTTTACCGGTCCGTTGGTCCGTACTTCGATGGCGCGAATCAGACATTCTGTCACCAGCAGGGAAGCATCGTTTTTAAAGCTCTCATCCATTGGAGCCTTCTTTACGGTGAGCAGCAAAGGGCTCAGACGATTGATGGCTGAGGGATATTTCGCCGCCAGCGGATCCAGCAGATAATGCAAATAAGTATGCCGAATCTGATCGATCTTAAGCGTCGATCCGGTGCCGGGGGAAATCACCACGTAGTAATCCGCGCCATAGTCGCGGGCATTGGTCTGCCCCGGCGCTCCCATGGGATCAAGAAGGATGGTAAAGCTGTGTCCCAGGTACCCTGCGGACTG
>Ga0070764_10000487_pt1 | contig 15565 bp, 13 predicted proteins | sample HubBroMetageWRM4_FD_67287 | JGI IMG/M metagenome (GOLD analysis project Ga0070764, IMG submission 67287) | Warmed soil microbial communities from the Hubbard Brook experimental Forest, New Hampshire - Hubbard Brook CCASE Soil Metagenome WRM 4 | ecosystem: Environmental > Terrestrial > Soil >... | reverse complement strand
TCGGCGTTAAGGTGATACAAGTTGCCGAAGAACTCGTCGAAGCCGTGCACCGTCGGCAAGAACTCATTGCGGTCGCCTAAATGGTTTTTGCCGAACTGGCCCGTGGCGTAGCCTTGCGGCTTTAGCAGCTCCGCGATCGTCGGGTCTTCCGGCTGCAGACCGACGGTGGCGCCGGGCATGCCGACCTTCGTGAGGCCCGTGCGAATGGGATTCTGGCCGGCAATGAAGCAGGCCCGGCCAGCGGTGCAACTTTGTTGTGAGTAGTAGTCGGTGAACAGGGCGCCTTCGTTGGCGACCCGGTCGATATTGGGGGTCCGATAGCCCATCATCCCGTTACTGAACTTGCTGATGTTCCAGATGCCGATATCGTCGCCCCAGAGAATGAGAAAGTTTGGTTTCTTAGCAGCCATTTCGCTGTTTTTCTCCCTCTGTGCTGGTTATGCAATCGTCGTGGGGGCCTATGGCATTCAAAAGCGCGCCTCTCGCCTCCTGGGTCTGCGCCGCAGCTTTTGAGACCCTCGTGATACTATCATCGCTTGGGTTAGCTTTAGTTAACAGGTCGCATCTGCGTGCGTGTTTCTTAGAGCTTGCTGTGAGTTCGCAAGTAGGACAGCAGATGCGTAGCCTCGTAGACCCCGACCAAAAGGGCACTGCTACTTCGACGAGGTCATTCATGCGTCTATCCCTGCTCATCTCCACACTCGTAGCGCTCGTAGCCACCGTTGCTCCGGCTGCTGCACAAGAGCCGCCTGCATCGCCTGCGCCATCGGAAACCTCCGCGCCGACGTTAATGGACCGCGAGTACGACGGTCACACCAGCGTCCTAATCGCCCCATACATTTGGGGCGCCAGCGTCAAGGGAAACTTTCAGTTTTCCATCCCCACGCTGCCGCGCCGTCCACCGAAGATCGCCCAGCCAAGCGTGCAAGTCGGCCCGAGCGACTATATCCCGAAGCTCAATAGCGCCGGAATGCTGGCATTCGATCTTCGCAAAGGCCCGGTCGATCTCTTTGGCGATGGCATCTATCTCAATGCATCGACGAGCGCGACCGTCAACTCGACGATCAGCGGGCCGCTTGGAAGGATTCAAATTCCGGTCAGGGTTGACGCGTCGGCCCGGCTCTCCACCGCGATTTGGGAACTTGCGGCGGGCTACTCCTTCGCGCACGGTCACAACGCGGATTTAAGCGGGTTTATGGGTATCCGTCAATTTCCGGTGAATCTCAACATCGGATACTCTGCGACCGTCGGACGGCGCGGCATCCTTGCGCCGTCGGGTTCGCTAACGGCATCGCAGTATACCAACGACATCATCGTCGGACTACGCGGCCGCGCATTCTTCGGCAACGATCGTTTGTACGTGCCGTACTACATCGACCTCGGGACCGGCATCACCACCAGCAATCAGTCGTGGCAAGCCTATACCGGCGCCGGCTATGCCTTCCCGCACGGCCAAAGCATTCTCGCACTCTGGCGTGCGCTGAACTACACCTCCTTTCCACCAACCTCGCACACGCAGAAGCTCACGCTCTACGGACCACTCCTCGGCTACACGTTCCACCTATAGCAATCGCACGGCGGCGATGAGGAAGCCGCCGGAAGCAGCGGTAACGATCGCCGTTACCAACCAGCCCGCGCATGCCAGCGGCGCGCCGATGGGACGACCTCGCATCGTCGCTCGATCGCGCGCGACCAGCACCGCGAGCGCGAGCGTAATCGGCGTCACGATTCCGGCGGCGACCGATGCCCAAAAAAGAAAGGCGATCGTCGGGATCGGTAAAAGCGCAAGCACCGCGGCGACCGCGAGAGAGCTATAGATCACGCCGTAAAAGAAACGCGCATCGCGTGGTAGCGATGCGAGCCCAGCGGGCCGTCCAAGCGTCTGCGCTACCACGTAGCCGTTCGTCGCGGTAATCACGGGAATCGCGATCGCGGCCGAAGCGAAGATGCCCACGCCGAACAACACTTCGTCCCATCCGCCCGCAAGCGGCTTCAACGCAACCGCCGCATCGGCGGCGGTCGCTATCGCAACGTGGTGCTTGCCCAGGGTCGCGGCCGTCGCAATCAGGATAAAAAGAAAGCTCGAGCCCGCCACCAGCATGCCAAGCACCGCGTCCGCGTTGACCGCGCGGAGCTGCGAAAGCGGCGGCCGGCGCTCGGCGACCTCGATCGATTCCCAGAAGTAGACGTAGCTCGTCAGCGTAGTTCCCAGCAAAGCGATTGCTCCGGTGAGAAAGAGCGGCGCGAACGCGACGTGAGGCCAAAGAATCGCGTGCAGCACCTCACCCCAGTTCGGCCGCGCGAGTATCGCGCTTGCGATGTAGCAGAGAAAGATCAGCGTGAACGATGCCAGAAGCCGCTCGATCTTCAGATACGATTTGGTCGCGAGCAGCCAGCCCGCAACGCCGACGAGCGGCACGACGAAGTAGTAGTGAGGGACGCCGAAGAGCAATGCCAGCGCCTGCGCCCCCGCTTGAACGTCGGCGCTCAGCGTAAACAAACTGATAAGGACGACCGCGATAGCTGCGACGACCGCGGTGCCACGCCCGTACTTCTGCAGAATCGCCTGTTGCAAGCTCATCTGCGAGATGGCCGCGACCGAAGCCGCGATCGCCTGAATCACCGCGAGCATCGGGAGCAACAAAACGACGAGCCATGCTAAGGCGTAGCCGGTGGTCGCACCGACGACGGCAATCGATCCGACCGTCGTCGGGTCGTTGGCCGAGGCGCCCGAAACGAGTCCCGGGCCGAAAGCCCGTCGCAAGCCGCGACTAACGCGGTTAATCGCTAACGCAGCGAAAGCCGAGGTGCGACATGCCGGTGTCGATCGCTTGCGGCGAGCGCGCCGCCGGGCGGAAACGCAAACAGTAGCTCGGCGAACAGAGAAACGATCCGCCCTTCAACACTTTTCGCGGGATGCGAATGTTCGGCTGACACGGGTCGTAGCTGCGTTCGCGGGCATCGCCCGCGCAACACGGTGACGCGACCTGGCTGCGATCGCTTACGAACCAATCGCTGGTCCATTCCCACACGTTGCCGGCCATATCGTAGAGCCCATATCCATTCGGCAGAAAGGTCCCGACCGGCATGGTGCGCGGCCCGTGGCGCAGGGTGCTGCGCCACGGGAAATCGCCTTGCCAGGTATTTGCCGCGGGCTTGCCCCCGGGTTCCATCTCGTCGCCCCAGACGAAGTCTTTGCCTTCGAGACCGCCGCGCGCGGCGTACTCCCACTCGGCTTCGGTCGGCAGACGCTTACCAACCCAACGAGCATACGATTCAACGTCCTCGTACGCGACGTGCACGACCGGATGATCGGGCCGTGAATCAATCGAACTCCCAGGGCCTTCGGGATGCTTCCAGCACGCGCCGGGAAACCACGACCACCATTGCGCGTAATCCCGGAGGTTGACGGGCCCCGGAGTCATGTGAAAGACGAGGGCGCCCGGAACGAGATTTTCAGCCGGCGCCCCCGGATAGTCGGCTGGGTCGAGGGGACGTTCGGCGACGGTAACGTAACCGGTTTTACGAACGAATCGCGAAAATTCAGCGTTGGTCACCGCGTGCGTATCGATCCAGAAGACGTCGACGGGCACCTCTCGAACCGGCGCCTCCTCGGGGTAAAAGCGGTCGGAGCCCATTGAAAAGCTTCCGCTCTCGATCCGAACCATGCCCTCGCGCGCCGCGGTAATCATCGTTCTATGATACGCCCCCCGCATTGCGGGCCCTCGTTTGCCAAATAGCAACACGGCCTCGCATTCGCGAAGCCGTGTGTACGCTAAACTCTATCGTCCGGCGTGCCCCGCCATCGCCTTTTCAACCATTGTCTTTACCTCCTCCAGATTGAACGACGCGCCTTTCTGCATTGGCGGGAACTGGATAAAGGTCTGCGCCGCCTTCCCAACCACTTCTTGAACGAGGACAAACCGCCAGAACTCGTAGGCAAACCAGTTGTAGAACGCCAGCGACCCGCTGAGACCCGTGCGTTCGAACGGATCGAGGCGCAGGTTACAAAGAATCGGCCAATCCACTTTTACGGTGCCGCCAAGCCAGCCGCCGGGCTGGTCGATGAAGCGGTACTTGTAGTCGTTGACCCGAACCGCCCCAAGCGTACCTTCCGCAAAATAGAAGATCTCGCGCCGGTTCGACGGCCCCTTGCCGGTGATGAGATTTGTTTGATCGTAGCCGTCAAGGTGAACCTTGTAGGTCGTGTCCCCGAGCTGTTTGCCGGCTTGCAGCTCGGCGACGATATTGGGGTTTCCCGCAATGGAGACGAAGGTCGGGAACCAATCGAGACCTGACATGATGCCATTCTCGACCTTACCCGCTGGAATCTTGCCCGGCCACCGCGCCACGCAAGGTGCGCGGAAGCCCCCCTCAAGTACGGTTCCCTTGCCGCCCGAAAATGGTGTTTGACCGCCATCCGGCCAGGTGAAGTTCTCCGCGCCGTTATCCGTTGAGAATACGACGATCGTGTTGTCGTCGAGACCGTCGTCCTTCAGCTTCTTTAAGACGCCGCCGACGACATCATCGAGCTGCGCCAAACCCGCTTCCTGGATGGACCAACCGTTTTCCGGGGTGCGCATGCTCTCGTACTTGTCGGAGAGGTGCGTTACCACGTGCATACGCGTGGGGTTCAGCCACAAGAAGAACGGCTTGCCATTGGCTTTGGCTCCGTCAACGAACTTTAGAGCGTTTGCCAGGATCTCGTCGTCGACGGTCTTCATCCGTTCCGGGTAGAGCGTGCCCGCGTCTTCGATTTTTTGCTTGCCGACCTTTCCCCAGCGCGGATCGACGGTCGGATCGTCGGTGCTCGTGGCCCAACTGTGCACCATGTTGCGAGGACCGATTTTATCTTTGAGGCCTTGCGGATAGTTGCGGTGCGACGGGTCCTCCATCGCATCGAGGTGATACAGATAACCGAAAAACTCGTCGAAGCCGTGAACGGTGGGTAGATACTCGTTGAGGTCGCCCAGGTGATTCTTGCCGAACTGACCGGTAGCATACCCCATCGATCGAAGAGCGGTCGCGATCGTCGGCGCTTCGGCCGGCATCCCGACCTTTGCGCCCGCCTGGCCGACGGTTGTCAGACCGGTTCTAATTGGTAGCTGACCGGTGATGAAGTTCGCTCGACCCGCGGTACAGCTGGCCTCAGCGTAGTAGTCGGTGAAACGGATCCCCTCGGATGCCAATCGATCGAGATTCGGCGTCCGGCTCGCCATCATACCCTGGTGATAACAGCTTAGATTGAACCAGCCGATATCATCACCCATGATAAAGACGATGTTTGGTTTCCCTTGCGTGGGAGCGGCCATTTCTAAGTCCTCTCTGCGCTAGTTGCGCTTCCGGCGACGCCCATTCTAGGGCGATCGCGCGACAAAACCTAGCTGTCGAAGCCGAATCGCTTCGATTCGGGGGGTGAACAGATTACGACGACTTCGGCTCCCGCCCTTTGCGCCTCTCAACCGTGGCGCTCGCTTTCAATTAAGGCGAGTTAACGTTCGCGATCTCGGGTGGGTGAAACGGCTGATAACGATAGCCCGCATCGTGGAGCTTACGCAGGCGCGTGAGCACTTGGGGCCTCGGCTCGAAGAACACGTTGAAGGCGGACCAGAACCCGCCGTAGCGGCGTTCCTCGGCGAGGTAGGCTTCGATATTGACGTGATCCATCAGCCGCCGGCCGATGGCGTTGATCAGCAGGCCGCGAAAGCCGCTCGGCGCGAGTGCGGCGCCGTAGCGATCGCGCGAGTACGTGCGAACCCGCTGAAGCGGACTGATCAGCCACCGGATCGACGAGATATACGTGAGCAGCATCTCGTTCCAGGCCGCCGTTTGGTTTAGCCGAATCGCTCCGAGCTCGTGCCCGATAATGAACGAAATGACGTCCATCGTTTTTCGGTCGTCGATATCGAAGATGATCTGGTGGAGGACAATGTACGTCTCGCGCCACGACGAGAACGTCGACGAGTATGGCGGGATCGAGCCCGAGGTCAGGAACAGCTCGGGCATTTCCGTCATTCCGAGCCGCCGGCAGTGATCGCGCAAAATCGCGTAGACTTCGGGGAACTGCTGGTCGGAGAGGCGGACCGAGTTGCCGCGAACCGCCGACTCGCGACGATTCCGATGGAGTACCAGCAGCGGAATGCCGAAGAGCGCGGTGATCGCCAGGACCCGCAAGAAGCCGATGTCCTTACCGATAAGGGGGTGCGTCTTCATCCACTGCGGTTGATAGAAAACAAACGTAATCGCAAGCGCCATCAGCGCGAAATTCAAGAGGATCGATGCGATCAGAATCGGCCGCTCATATGGATCGCGCAGCTTCGATTCGTCAATGAGGTCGGAGTCAGGCGCCGCTGTCACCATAGATGAGCGCGGTCTTCGTCGTCCCGTCGGAGAGGTAATCGCGTAGCGGAAGCTGCAGCGCCTTGAAGAAATCGTCCGCCGCTTTCTGCGCCTTCTCCTCCTTCTCATCGTCGCCGAGCACGCGCGTCGAGAAGCCGAATTCGGCTACGAGGGGTTCAAAGCGGTCGGGGATCGGACGCGCCCACAGGGCGAGCGTGGCGTGGGCGTTCACGCCGTGCCCGAACGAGAAATTCCCAAGCGTCGATTGAATTTCGAAAACCTTTGCCCCGTTGACGATCGCGAGTTGATCTTCCAGATCGAGCCCGACCGTCTTGAGATGCGGCAAGGCATTTGCCAACCGCGAGATTGGAAATGACTCTTGGACCTCCGGATACTCGACGATGACGTTGTTTGAGTAGATGCTCGCCATCGTCCCAGGCACATCACCCCGAATCAGCTCCTCTTTGAATTTTTTCTTTTGCAGCTGCGTGTACGTCGTGTTCGTGTCGAAGCCCGCGGCTTGCTTGTAATCCGGCGTACGGCACTTGAAGGTGAGCTCCCAGCTGTCGTCGGGCCAGCCTCCTTCGCGAATCTGACGGATGCGAAAGATCAGCTTGTTTTTGCGCAGATCCTCATTCTTGGTATCGTAGAACTGGACGATCCGAAGCTGAGAGTCGAGCGACTCGACCGGTTCGTACTTCACGCCCAGCTTTTTTGAAACGTCGACGAGCAGCGCGTTGAATTGCAGCAGAGCCCGGCGGGTTGGGAACTTCTCCGGCTTGAGCAGCAACTTGAATTCGCGGTGAGTCACCAACGAAGCCGGCTGCGATTTCTCGGCGCTCTTATTCATACTATCTCCCGGTCAGATGTAGTTCTTATTTTGCGTTGGGGTCAAACTCGGCATGCAATCCTTCGCCCAGCGTCTTGCGCTGCTTCTCACTCGTGCTGACCTCCGGCGGCTCCCACGGTTCCCATTCCTCCCAGCCCAGCACCTGCGACATCAGGCGGAAGCCGAAGCCGACGAAGAATGCGATTGCGGTCGATAGGATCACCGACAACCCGAAGGTCTGATTGCAGAGAATGTACGCAATCCCCGTGAGGATCGCCGCCGTCACGAAGAACTCGCCCCGCACGAGCTGTTTGGGGACGACGAGGCAAGCGCTGTCGATGATCCAGCGTCCCGCGGTCGTGGCGATCACGCCAATGATGACCGCCGCGAAGTAGCCGAAATTCGCAGCGAGGGCGACCTGAGCGCCGACGATCGCGTACCACGGCAGCGAAAAGGCGGTCATGAACTGAAAGAGCCCGTCCTTGAACTTCATCTCCGAGGCATAGTCGATGTACAGCGCCAGCGACGCAGCCAAGAGGCACCCGATGAGGTACCATGGATTCGCGAGCGGCGTCGGAATCTTATTAACCAAAACGTCGCGCACGACGCCGCCCCCGATTCCGCCGGCGTACGCCAAAATGACGACGCCAATCAGGGTGAAATTTCGGTAGTGATCGGGTCGCCGCGCGAGCAGCGCGCCGTTGAAGGCATTCGTCGTCGCTGCGATCAGCGATATGACGTCCACCGTCGTGAACGTCCAGATGCCGAACTTTGACAGAATGAGCGGGGTCATACCGCCGACTTTTCCGCGGTGCGGGTGAAGTAGATGCCCGTCAGCGTGACGCAGATGAACTGAACGATGAAGTAACACATGACGGCCGCGATCACCTGAATCTCATCGCGAAAGCTCGTCGTCGCGATCAGGGCGCAGAGGCCGATATTGCGTAAGGTGCTGCCGATCGCCAGGACGCGCCGGTTTTCGCGAGCGGGTCCGCCGAACGCCCATCCGATGGCCAGCGATAAGAGCACGAGGCAAAGCATTGCCAACATGCCGTGCGAACCGTAGACCGTCGCCACGGACACGACCAGCTTCGGGAAGACGATGGCGATCAGCGCTATCGCGGCGATGAAGAATATGAGCTGCAACGGGCGAGCAAGCTTCTGCGCAAGCGTGGGCACTCGATAGCCGACGACGATCCCGATGAGGAGCGGCGCGAGTTGGAAGAGCACGAGCGTCTTCACGAACTGCCCGACGGGGATCTTCCCCGCCGCAGCTGGCAGAACCAGCGCCGCCGTCAACGGCACGGTGATGATCGAGAGCAGCGGCAGAAGGAGCTCGAGCGCGACGGCGAACCCCAGGCTGCCGCCCCGCTTGCGCACCGATGCAAGAACGAGCGGGACGCCCGGCGCGATCGCCATTAAGAGGAATCCGGTTGCGATGAACGGCGGTAGCCGGAAGAGCTTGGCGAGCAGCACGCCAAGCGCCGGGATAACGATAAAGTTGGCAATCAGCGCCCAGACTAAGAGGTTGACGTTCTTGAAAGCCGCGGCCAGACGTTCGCGGTCGACCTGCAGGCCCGCGCCGAACGTTAGCGCCACGAGCATGATCACGGCCGTCAACTTCTCAGGATTCATTGGCTCGGTTCCCGACCTTCTTGGTAATCCATAGCTGTTGCCCGCCTCACTTCTTACAGCGTGTTAGGGGTCCCCTCTTTTAAAAACGAGAACTTATCCAGGTGCCGGATTTAAAAGCCGTTGACCGATTTGTGGACGTCGCGGGAGTCGCGCTCATCTCCGTCGCGGCGGTCTTGACGGCGATCTGCGGCTATCAGTCGGGTCGCTGGAGCGGCGCGCAAACGCGCGACTACAACGTGGCGAACGCGCATCGCGTCGAGTCCGCGGAAGCGGCCGACCGAGGGTTCGCGCTGACCGCGATCGACGTGAACCTCTTTCTCCACTACGTCGACGCGGTGAGTGAAGGCAACACGCGCGATGCCGACTTCATCCATCGGCGCTTTCGGCCGGAGATGCGCCCGGCAATGAAGGCCTGGCTCGCAACGAAACCGCTGACGAACCCGCATGCGCCGTCATCGCCATTCGTCATGCCGCAGTACAAGTTGGCCACGAATCTTGCCTCGCATAAACTCGCCGCTCAAGCCTCGCGCGATTTCGATGCGGCTCAACTCGCGAACCGTCACGCCGACGATTTTCTCTTGCTGACCGTCATCTTCGCCTCCGTTTCGTTCCTAGCCGGCATGAGCACGAAGCTGATCTATCCCCGCCATGCGATCGTCATCGCGCTGGGTCTCGTGGGCTTAGTCTACGGACTCATTCGTCTCGTCGAGCTCCCCTTTATGTAGACCCCCTGTCATCCTGATAAGTTAAGGTGAGAGTTTGAAGATCGAGCCCTCGGAGAACACGCCGCCCGCCGAGGTTGTTCCGTAGAAGAACCCGTTGAGCATAGTCAGGCCGGCTTGCGGCTCCTCTCCATCGGGCTTGCCCAGAAAACTGTAGAGCACACGTTCGCGGCCGGAGGGCGTTACGCTAAAGACCGCTCCGAGGTTTTTTGCGCCACCCAGGTGCGTCGTGCCGTACAGCGTGCCGCTTAGAACGGAGAGATGCGAGAGTGGATAACGCCCGTCCACGCTTGAGCTGCAACAACTGAAGCTGTGGATGACGCGTTCGCCGTTCGCGGATTCGTTCGCCGCATAGACGGTGCCGTCGCCGTGTTCACCGCCGCCGAGAGTAGTGCCATAGAGCTTTCCACCCATCGCGACGATCCCGGCCGCGGGATAAGCGCCATCCCGTGATGCCGTCGAATACTTGAAAGCATGGAGGGTCTTCTTCGTTCCGCTCGGGCTCGCTCGAAAGAGGGTGCCGCATCCCTGCGCACAGAGCGTCGTCGTGATGCCGCCGAACTCGGTCGTTCCGTCGAGTGCGCCCGCAACCGTGGTGAGCCGTGCCGTCGGAAACGCGCCGTCGGTACCGCCGCCGAAGCGATAGATTACTCGCTCTTTACCGTCCGGGGTGATGGAAAAGATCGTGCCGCATCCCGTTGCACAGAGCTGTGCACGTTTTCCACCATATTGCGTCGTTCCATAGAGCGTACCGTTTAATGCGACAAGACCCGCTACGGGGTTGGCGCCGTCGGTGCCCCCGGTAAATCGATGGAGTATCTTTTCGGTCTTCCCGTCAGCGCCTAGCGCGAAGACGGTGCCACAACCACCCGAACACGCCGCGGCGTTGCCGCCTCCGTTGGTCGTGCCGAAGAGCTTACCGTTGAGCGACAGCAATCCCGCGGCCGGCAGCGCCCCATCCGCGCCGCCCTTAAAGCGATAGGTTACGCTTTGAGCTCCGGAGGTCGTCACGAAAAAGACCGATCCGCAGCCGAGAAAACAGAACTGCGTCGTTTCGCCGCCTATTTCCGTCGTCCCATAGAGCTTCTCGCCGACGACGGTGAGATTCGCGAGCGGCTCGTCGCCATCGTCGGCCTTACGGCCGAAACTGTAAAGCGATTTGTAACTCACCGCTGCGGATCGCATTTCTTGCGCGCGCGAGACGGCGAAGCCGCGCATCGCGAAAGGAACGACCGGCGCCGGGCCTCCCTGAGTGCATCCGGTGAAGCCGACGCAGAGCGTTACTGCAAAAACTCGTCTTGCTCGACTACTGAGTATCAACGGGCTCGTCGGAGGGAGGTTCGGTAAGAAAATGCGAGAGCGGGTACTTCGTCGGGATCGGCGTGAACGCGCGCGGGGCCTGGTTAAAGTCGAAGCTATCGGAGATGCTGGCCGCGCGCGTGTCGGTGTAGCCGTCAGACGTTGGACCAAGCGCGGGCAGGCCGAATGCCTCTTCGATGAACTTCAGGACGCTTCCATATTCGTACTGCGTATGCGATACGAACCCTCGCTTCGCGTAGGGAGAGATGATCAAACACGGAACGCGAATCCCGAGTCCGCGGAAGTCAAGCTGCGGCGGCTTCGCGTTGTCGTACCAGCCGCCCCAGTCGTCCCAAAGAACGACAATCGCCGTCGATTTCCACGCTGAGCTCTCGCCGATCGAATTCACGACCGAGGCAACCCAAGAGGGTCCAAGATCGCTATGCGCCGCCGGATGATCGGAGTCTTCGCGGCTGGGTGTGACCCACGTAACCGCGGCAAGATCCCCGCGTTTGGCGTCGTTAAGGACTCGATTCTGCGGCGCGATGACGCGCTTGGGCCAATCGGCACCGTAGCGAACGTATTTGATCGCCTCGAACGGCTCCCACATGCCTCCATCGAGCACGCGCGTCGCGTAGATTCTCCACGAGACTCCGGCATCGTCGAGCGTCGTCGCGATGCTCTTGAACTGGCCGAAACAAGGGAAGGGCCCCGTCTCGCTCGTCTGGCGCGACGGCACAACGACGGCGCTGATCGTGCCCGGAGGCGAGTCGCAGTCGTCCGGCGTCTCGGTCGGAAAGTTGACTTCGGCCTTCGTGGGGTTGAGGTTGTCCATGCCCGCGATTAATGTCAGGTGGCCGGTGAAACTTCCACCGAACTCCGTGGGAAACATGTGATCGGCGAGCACGTACTGCTGCGCCATCGTCCAGTACGGAGCGATCAGCTTGCTCTCGACGTGCGTATACGCCGGATTCGGACCGTTGTGCGGATTCTTCGTGCCGAAGTCGTCGAACCCGTCCATCTTGCCATTGTCCCAATCGTCCATCGACGAATACCAATCGTGCCGCAAATCCGGACCCTGGAACGTGATCGCACGAAGCGCGATCTTCTTTCGGACTCCCTTGATGATCGCGTACCCGTAGGATGGCGCGTCGGCACCGGGATAGCTCGAAAAGAAGTTCTCGAAGCTGCGATTCTCCTGGACGATGACCACGACGTGATGGATATGCTGGCCGACCGACCCGCCGTCGCTCGGCCCCGGGCCGGGCGGCAATGCCGGTGGACTATTCATGCCGCCTCCGCCCGAACCGCACGCCGCGCAGGCAGCCAGCGCAAGCGACGAAACGATGAATCGGAAATTACTCATCGTCAGTAATCCGGAGGCTCGCGATCCAACGGCTGCTTCAAGAAATAGCTGGGTGGAAATCTTGCCGGAATCGGCTTAAACTTCGTCGGCGGCTGTGAGAAGTCGAAACAATCGGAGAGATCGTCGGCACGCTCGTCGGTCGTGTGCATTGACGGCAAGCCGAAGGTCTCCTCGGAGAACTTGAGGATGCTGCCGAACTCGTGCTGGACGTGCGAGATGTAATGCGTCTTGGCGTACGGGGAGATCACGATCAGTGGGACGCGGAATCCGAGTTCGTACGAGTTGTAGATCGGCGGCGCGACGTGGTCGTACCATCCGCCCCAGTCATCCCACGTGACGAAGATTGCGGTGTTGGCCCAATATCGACTCTCGCCAATCGCATTGACGATGGACGCGACCCACGATGGGCCCGAGCCGTCGGTATCCCGCGCATGATCTGACTCGCGGGCGCTGGGGGTCACCCAGACAACGTCGGCGAGCCGCCCCTTCGCGATAGCGGTAAGCACCGCCGACGACGGCGACTTGACGTTTTTATAGGAGGGGCTTGCGCGAATCTGCTCGATCGCGTCGGGAGCGTTCCAGAGACCGGCGCCGGTCGTGTTTTGATAGTAGCGCCACGTCAGCGACTTGCGATCGATGAGCTCCATCAACGAAAGCCGGCGAAAACATGGGAAGGCCGTCTGTCCAACTTTGCCGGCCGGATCGATCAAGAAAACGAGCGATCCCGGCGACGAGTCGCAGCCGCCCCCGCTGTTTCCGGCCTGCGGGCTCAAGGGATTGTCGGCCGCTCGCAGTGCGGAGCCGTCAGCGATGGTCGAGGTCCCACTAATGATATATTGGTGGGCCGGGAAGCTCGGGCCCTGATTTGTTTGAAACATTCGATCGCCGAACGTGTAGCGTTCGGCCATGATGAAGTACGGCTTCACCTCGTCTTGCGGCACGTAGCCGTAAGCGCGAAGCCCGCGCGAAATGCAGATGGTGACGCCCTGGCAGGCCGATTTGTCTCCATCGAATCCGTCGAGCTTTCCGCCGTCGTACTCCAGCGCAAAATCCGAGTGTTTGTGGCCGAGGTCGTACGGCGCGCTCAAATCGATCGGTTGCAGTTTGACCGTTTGACCCTTCGAGTTCAAACCGCTGCGCACCGTATCGGCGCCGGGAAGGCCATTGAAGAGATCGTCGACCGATCGGTTCTCCTGGAAGATGATGACGACGTGACGGATCTTCGTCGAGGCGCCGGGCGGCGGCGTCTGCGAGGTGAGGATCGGCGTTACCTGTTGTGAAGCGGCTCCGCCTCCGTGCGACGCGCCCCCGCAGGCCGCCAGCGTCGAGAGCAGCGCTACGGCAATGCAGCGTATGCGCCTCATGATGTCCCTAGGGAGCGATGCCGATTGCAACGGGACCATCGAGGCCGTTGCCGATCGTGCGGAGCGGCGTACTCCACGAAGATCCATAGACGACCATCGTGCTCGGGCACGCGTTGGCGACGTAAAGCAAACCCGCCGAGCTCATCGCCATCGTCGTGGGACAGGCGATACCCTTCGAAATCACGCCCAGCGGCTTAAGCGTCGTCTCGTCGTAAACAGAGACGGTGTTGTTTTGATAGTTCAACACATAGAGCTGCTTCGCGCTGGTTGAAATGAGACTTAGCGGCTCTCGAACGCCGGTCTTTATCTGGGCGCTCGGCTTCTTCTGGCCCTTTGCATAGATCGTCACCGCGTTGCTGTGATGGTTTGCGATGTAGAGGTTTCCGGCAGCATCGAAGGCGAGCGCATCCGGCGTCGCGATCCCGGTCTTGAGAGTGCGCAGCGGCGATCCCTTTCCCGGCGCATAGACGGTGACAGAGCTGGCGTTCCAATTGGCGACGTAGAGATTACCGCCGGTGTCGAAGGCAAGCGCCTCGGGTCCCTTGATGCCCTTGATGATCGTTTGGAGTACTTGCGTCGCTCCGCGTGCATACACCGTCACCGTCGCCGCGCCGTAGTTCGCGACGTAAAGCTTTCCGGAGGGCGCGATGGCCAGCGCGTAGGGACCGCGTATGCCGTCGGTAATGACGCGCTCGGGTTGCGAATTTCCCGGCCGGTACACCGAGACGCTGCTGGTTATGCTTCCGCTCGGTTTGCCAAAGTTGCCGACGTAGAGGCTTCCGGACTTGTCGAACGCCAGCGAGTTAGGAAACGCTACTCCGTTCGTAATATCGCGAAGCGCCGGCTTGCCGCCGGCAGCGTAAACCCTGACGTCGTTTCCGTACCAGTTCGCGACGTAAACGTTGCCCGCAGCCATCGGTCGGGTGTTGAACGTTGGCGCGGCCCCCGGTGGGACCGTCCCTTCTTGGCTTGCAGAGCAAGCGGACAACGCGAATAACGCAGCGAGTGCAGCAACTGACAGTCGGCTCATCCGCGCTGGACCTTCTCAGTCTAGCGAACGAAGGCCTCCGCCCCCGAGCTGCTTCCATCGGAGGGTAAGCGTAGGAATTTCGCTTTGCCGCTCGCTTGGAGCGACGGTGCTCTTGAAGAGCCCGAGCGGCGTGGCGCAGCAAACTAGCGATGCCCCACGACTCAGCCGAGGAGCGCGGGTGCCGTATGGAGCGCGCCGCTGCCGTTTCGCCAAAGGGCATACGTGAGCGCTTGTTTCGAGTTCATGGAAGCCACGCCGATTTCGCCGCGCGGGTCGATCGCAATGACGCAATACATGTCTTCGTGCAAGTTCGGCGCGGTCTTGGCCATGAAGCGCATCACTTCATCGCAAGCGTCTTGGGGGTGCGCGCCCTGCGCCATCCGCTGCACGATGAACATCGAAGTACAGTAGTTCGCCATGACGTCGCCGTCGCCGGTCGCCGAGGCGGCTCCGGCGGCGTCATCCGCATAGTAGCCGCAGCCGACGAGCGGCGAATCGGCGACGCGCCCGGGGATCTTCCACGCGAGTCCGCTCGTCGAACACCCGGCGACGACGTGACCTTTCCCGTCGACACCGACCATGCCGATCGTATCGTGGTGGTTGCGATCGATCCAGAAGGTGTCGTGATTCGGTGTGTTCCTCCACTTCAGCCAGGCTTCGAGGCTTTTGGGCGTGAGCAGCTGCATCGGCTCGAAGCCCATCGCGATCGCAAATTGCAGCGCGCCTTCACCAGCCATCGTCGTATGGCGCGTCTTCTCCATCACCAGGCGCGCGACCGAAATCGGGTTTTTGATCTTGTGCAGATTGCAGACCGAACCCGCGCGGTGACGCGTGCCGTCCATGATTCCGGCATCGAGCTCGACCTCGCCTTGCGCGTTCGGTAGGCCGCCGTAGCCGACGCTATCCACGTTCGGGTCATCCTCGGCGACGTTAATGCCCTTCTCCACGGCGTCGAGCAACGATCCCCCGCCGGCGAACACT
>Ga0070764_10000483_pt1 | contig 15606 bp, 14 predicted proteins | sample HubBroMetageWRM4_FD_67287 | JGI IMG/M metagenome (GOLD analysis project Ga0070764, IMG submission 67287) | Warmed soil microbial communities from the Hubbard Brook experimental Forest, New Hampshire - Hubbard Brook CCASE Soil Metagenome WRM 4 | ecosystem: Environmental > Terrestrial > Soil >... | reverse complement strand
GACAATCGCAGCGGCGATCGTTACAGTTCATCCGGGAGGGATACGCGAACTGCACTGGCATCCGAATGCCGACGAGTGGCAGTACTACATGAGCGGTACGGGAAAAATGACCGTGTTCGCTACCGGAGGCCGCGCACGCACCATGGACTTTCAAGCTGGAGACGTAGGCTATGTCCAGAAGACGCTACCTCATTACGTCCAGAACACGGGCGACACCGACCTGAAATTTCTGGAGATGTTCAAGAGCAACGTTTATCAGGATTTGGCACTCTCGGAATGGCTGACGCACACACCGCCGGAGTTAGTGATGGCCCACTTGGGAATCGATAAAGCTACGCTCGATGCCATGCCGAAAGATGAAGTCGTGATAATGCCGAAATAGCCCGATGCAAAAGTCCCTACTTCTCGATGCGGTTTAGCGGAGGCGCCCGTGATTTCCCATCGCTGGACGTTAGTGCTATTCCCGGTCCTTTTTCTGCTCCAGGCACTCGCCTTTACGGCCAGTGCGCAGGATCTTGTCGAGAAAGAGCTTCGTATTCCCGCCCCAGGCGCCGGGAAAAAGGGACTGGAAGCGTTCATGGTTCGTCCCAATGAACCGGGATCTCACCCGTTGGCGTTGATTAATCACGGCGCTCCCAGAGCAGGAAGCGATCGTCGAAAGATGACGCCGGCGGACATGTTGCCGCAGGCCAGAGAGTTTGCGCGCCGCGGCTGGACCACGGTAATTGTTATGCGCCGCGGATACGGAGACTCCGGGGGGGATTTCGCGGAAGACGCCCGCGCATGTGGACGCGACCCCGATTTCTACGGCTCTGGCGAAGAGTCGGCGAATGATTTACGTGCGGCGATCGACTACCTTTCTCAGCTTCCTGAAGTTGACCCGGCTCGCATTATCAGCATCGGGCGATCGGCAGGTGGATTCGCGACCGTTGCTTTAACCGCAAAGCCACCGGCAGGTCTTGTGGCGGGGATTAGCTTCGCGGGCGGTCGCGGCTCGCCAGCCAAGGATGAGGTGTGCAACCCAGGCGATCTGATCAATGCGTTCCACGCTTTTGGACAAAAGTCTCGCGTGCCAATGCTTTGGGTGTACGCACAAAACGATCACTTCTTTTCTCCCGAGATAGCGGCAGAATTCTATCAAGCGTTCACGGCCGGGGGTGGAAAGGCCCAGTTCGTCAGAGCCAATGCTTTCGGTGCCGACGGCCACGGATTATTTTCTCCGTCTGGAATCCCGATGTGGACGCCGATGGTCGATGCCTTTCTGGAGAGCCAAAATCTGGCCTTACGTAAAACGCTGCTAGCCTTGCCGGAAGGAACCGGCATCGACCCTCCATCTGAGCTCCCTGAGAGCGCACGCGCGGTGTTTCGTCAGTTTCTCACTTGCCCGATGCATCGCGCGTTTGCGGTTTCTGAAAGCGGAAAATTCGGCTACACCTGCGAAGCGCGAACCGACAAGGACGCTAAGCGATTAGCCGAAGAGCGTTGCGGAAAATCCGCCGGAAAGAAAGAGCGATGCGCGCTGTACGTCGTCGACAATGCCAAGGTGAGCAACTAGAGACTTACTCTATGTCGCGGCTGTGGTGTTTGAGCAATCCACCATTGAACTAGTCAATCAAGATATACTCTGCGAAGCTCTTACAGATGAGGGTGGCACATGTGTCGCGTGCAAGCCTGTGTCGTGATCGCTGGCATTACTCTTCTCGTCGCGTCACCCCTCAAGTCGCAATCTACGCTACCCGCCGCTACGTTTAAATCCTCCACTGAATTAGTCTTGGTTCCCACTGTTGTTAACGATAAGTCCGGTGTGCACATTGCGGACCTCCGCAAAGAAGAGTTTGCTCTTAAGCAGGACGGAAAATCCCTTCCGATAGCGGTCTTTGAGGAGGTTGAGACTAGTTCGGCCCGGGTGCGCCGCTCCGAGGGGGAGCATGGAACTTTCAGCAACTTCGAAACGGGCGGCAGCGATTATCACCGCCTCAACATTATCGTTTTGGACTTCGTGAATACACCATTCTCTGATCAGGCCAACGCCAGAAATGAATTGCTCAAGTTTCTTTCGGAGGCCGCGGAATCAGGCGAGCCTATGTGTCTGCTGGCGCTAACCCGCAGCGGTCTGACTTTACTCCATGATTTCACGGACGATCCCAAGTTGCTCGCCGCAGCACTGCGCATGGTAGGATTCAACCCCCCGCCGCTGATCCACGACTCAACGGTGGACCCCGGTCACCCCCCGCCGAGCGATCCGATGGGTGCAATGCTTACAAAACTGATCAGGGGACAGTTAGAAAGCGAGGCCCAGCTGTCCTCAACAGAAATGAAAAATACAACTTTTATTACAGTGCAGGCTTTTCAGCAAATTGCGAAGGCCTTTCGAGGTTTGCCCGGGCGGAAGGCGCTTATCTGGGCCAGTTCCGGTTTCCCGTTCTCGTTGAGTCCACCTTCCGAGCTTATGTGCGATCCGGCTTGTCCAGTTCATCAGCGGGATGAGATGCAATCGTCATATGACAATCTCTGGAGAATGATGAATGACGCCCAAATTGCCATCTACTCCGTTGATCTGCGATCGGCCGTTTCCGGCACGACGGCGGACGAAAATATTTTTACTCATCCCTATGACGTCGGAGATCCCCAGTTCGATACCGAAGCACAAGCGCGATGGAAACGGCAGGACACGGACAGTGCACTGCACATATTTGCCGAGAGCACCGGGGGAAAAGCTTTTCTCGGAGGCAACAATCTGGTCCAGAGCTTTCGTCAGGCTACTCAGGACGATAGTGGTTATTACATGCTCGGCTACTACGTCAGTCGAAGCAACACCAAGCCGGGATGGCATCAGATCGTGGTGACGACCAGCAGAAAAGGCGCACACGCACGCTATCGAAACGGCTTCTTTCTTTCACGGGACACGTCCACAAGCTCCGCGCGACAGGACGTGCAATTGGCACTCATCTCTCCACTTGACTTTGTGGGCGTGCCTGTCTCGATCAGTTGGTCTGGCAGCAAGGCTGGCAAGTCCGCAGGCAAGACCACAATGCAATTCGACTTGGTGATGCCACCCAACTTTGCCTCTGTGGATGAATCGGACCAGAATCACATGGTGGTTGATATCGCCGCCGTGGCGAGAAATGCGAATGGAGCAGTGGTTGCGGAATTCTCTCAGCGCATCGAAACCCATCTAAAATCCGACGGCTTGGAACAAATCCAGCACAACGGCATGACCTACCGCAATGGGCTTCAACTTCCACCGGGGGAATACACTGTCCGCTTTGTGGTCCGGGATTCCTTAGGCAATCGCATGGGAAGCGTCGCCGCCCCTGTCACAGTAACTCTTATTCCCAGCGGCTGAGGTTTTCTTACTCCACCGTCACCGATTTCGCAAGATTTCGCGGCTGATCCACATCGCAGCCACGGCGCACGGCGATGTGATAGGCGAGCAATTGCAGCGGCACAATTTCCAGAATCGCGGATAATTCTTCGGGAGCCGGCGGCACGAAGAGGACATGATCTGCTTCTTCGCTAATCTCCTTGTCGCCTGTGGTGGCCAGCGCGATTACTATGCCGGAACGCGCTTTCACTTCTTTCAGGTTTGACATCGTTTTCTCGTAACGAATCATTGATTGCGGGCTATTCACGTCGCGCGTGGCGATGATCACCACGGGAAGGTTCTCATCAATCAGCGCATTCGGGCCATGCTTCATCTCGCCAGCTGGATAACCCTCGGCGTGGATGTAGGAAATTTCTTTGAGCTTCAATGCGCCTTCGAGCGCGATGGGGTAGTGAATGCCGCGTCCGAGGAAAAGGAAATCCTGCGCGCGCACATAAGTCTTCGCCAGCTCGTCGCAAGCCTCATCCTGCGTGAGAATCTGTTCCAGTTTACCTGGAATGTGGGTGAGCTCTTGCACGGCCGCCTTCGCCTGTTCGGGCGTCATGGCGCCACGCACTTGGGCCAGATACAACGCAAATAGATACAGAGCGGTAAGCTGTCCGGTGAAAGCTTTAGTCGATGCAACGCCGATTTCCGGACCGGCATGAGTGTAGACCGTTCCTGCAGCTTCGCGCGTGATCATGGAACCTACCACGTTGCAGATGGCCAGCGTCTTAGAGCCCTTCGATTTCGCTTCACGCTGCGCAGCGATGGTATCGGCTGTCTCACCAGATTGGGAGATCAGCAAGGTGATCGTATCTGGAGAGATGATTGGATCGCGATAACGCCATTCGCTCGCGTAATCGACTTCTACTGGAACGCGGGCCAGATTTTCGATCATGAATTTTCCCGCAAGGCCAGCGTGCCAACTCGTTCCACAGGCGGCGATGTTGATTTTCTTCAGCGCTTTGAACTCGGCTTCGCTGACGAGCATTTCGTCGAGGAAAATGGCACCCGTATCCTGCGAGACGCGGCCGAGCGTGGTGTCGCGGACGGTGCGAGGCTGCTCATATATTTCCTTGAGCATGAAGTGCTTGAAGCCGCCCTTTTCCGCCATGATCGGATCCCAGGTGATGCGCTGCGCCTTCCGTTCGACTGGATGGCCGTCGAAATCGGTGACCTTCACGCCGTCCTGTGTGATCACGGCGAGATCGCCGTCTCCGAGAAAGAAAAGGTCGCGCGTGTGATCGAGTAGCGCGGGTACGTCGCTGGCCACGAAGTATTCGTCTTTGCCGAGGCCGATTACAGCGGGTGGTCCATTGCGCGCGGCAACGATCTTGTTCGGTTCGTCAATCGCGATCACCACCAGCGCGAACACACCGGTCAGTTCCTTCACCGCTTTGCGCACGGCTTCTTCCAAAGGAAGATGGTGGCCGTTTCCGGTTTGCAGGTAGTGCTTCTCCACCAGGTGCGCGATGATTTCAGTGTCGGTTTCGGTCGTGAACTTGTGGCCTTCGGCAGTTAATTTCTTCTTGAGCGAGAGATAGTTTTCAACGATCCCGTTGTGTACGACTACGATTTTGCCGGTGCAGTCGCGATGCGGATGAGCGTTCTCTTCGGTGGGGCGGCCGTGAGTGGCCCAGCGGGTGTGCCCGATGCCGTAGGTGCCGTCGAGCGGTTTGAGGCGGATGGCTTCTTCCAGATTGCGCAGCTTGCCTTCGGCGCGGCGAATCTGTAAGCCTGCGCCGTTACCGGCCACTGCGATTCCCGCTGAGTCGTAGCCGCGATACTCCAGCTTTCTGAGGCCCTCAATGATGACGGGAACGACCTGTTTCTTGCCTACATATCCCACAATGCCGCACATTGGATATCGTCTCCTTAGAATGCATCGGTGGGGGCCGGTGATTGTTCTGGTTAGTTGCCGGTCAAATACAAGGGAAACCTAATCTTCGAGGGAGAAACGAAACTCTTCAATCACCGGGTTCGTCAAAACTTCGCGTGCGATTCGCTCTACTTCCACTTGCGCGTCATCCTTAGAAATGCTGCCGTTGAGAGTTATTTCGAAATACTTTCCTTGCCTTACGTCGTGCAAACTCTTGTAGCCGATTTTCGTGAGCGCGCCGTGGATGGTCTTACCCTGCGGATCCAGAACGCTCTTCTTTAAGGACACGTAAACGTAGGCTTTCATCAACTCTTCGATTATACGTCAGAGCTCCGCCAACCGGACTGCGGTTTTCGTTATAGGGGGTATGCGCTCGAACCACTCACTTTCGTGACGTCGAGCCGGGTAACTCATTTAAAACATGACAGTTGACGGTCCAATTCCGCGATGGCCTGTTCCAGCATCTCGCGGTGCCGAGGATTGGCGATTGCCTGCAGTTGATGGACCAAGTGCCCACGGGAAAGTAGCAGACTCTCGCGCTTCCGGTTGCGTTGCTGCTCATTGGGCGACAGTGCCGGGCGGACAGTCTTCCGCTGCTCCAACATTGCAGCTTGCTGCTCTTCTACCGACTTACTCTCCCAGCCGCGTGCCATTTGAGTTCACGGTTCCGCGTCTACTGTTTCCGTTCGGGGCGCGGCAGTTATCGCGGTGCTAACCTCTGCCTTCCGGATGAAAACCTGCCGAGCCGAAACAGCGTCTCTGCCGCTTGTTGATACTGATCTACTAAGGGCGGAAGTGATCGACTTTGCAGGCCCGGCAACACCACCTCGGTCAGCAGGTGGAAACATGCCCCGATAGTGCGCAATCGAAGCCGAAAAGCACTCTCGGCCACCTGAAGACCGGACGCTGCGATCTCCGGATCGGAGCTCCGTTGTGCGGCTTGACCAACCTTCGCAAGCACCGTCGCGGCCCTGCCCGCTTCCCACGCGTAGATGAATGCGGCCCACGCCCGCTGCCGCCTAATCTCGCGAAACTTCCTCGGCGATAAATTATCACGAAGGAATGCGTCCTCGTCCGAGTCGACCAGGTTTCTGAAGGCTTCAATGTCAAGAGCCCGGAACGCCTGTACAGCTTTTTCCAAATCTATCTGACGTGTGCGGTTGCGGAGAGCAACATACAACAAGATCCCCATCGCCAGGAATGCAATGGCGACCAGAGCCCAGGCGGTGATCAACGCCGGAGGAATCGCTGCCTCAGAAATCACTGCTTGAGAAAGTGCTGAAGCTCCTTGTTCCATGTCTCCACCTCATCATGGGAAATAATCCCGGGGGACGCAGGTTCATGTTCGGGCACCAGTAAGTAACCGAGCCAAGTCAAGACACAAATTAGGTAGGTGCCGGTTATCAGCAGATTTAAGAAGTTTATTGACGCCGCGCTGGTAAATTGCGCGCGAAGAGCAAACATCGCAAGATCAACGCTCGTCTGGACCCCAAGACCTAACGCAATGCCGAATGCGGGGCGACGCCAGGACAGACCCAAGAAGCGGGAAAAAAGCAATAAAGAAAGGAGCAGGCCGCATTGAACCATGGCTGCTCCGCGGTTGACGACGAAGATACCCGCAATCAATCTAACGCTATTGTCACCGGGCGCATAGGCAGCGAGTAGAACACCCATGACAAGCAACAGCCCCGTCACGCATTGCAGCGCTCGTCTCGCTGCCGCCTTCAGAAACATGGAATCACGAAACAAATCTTTAGAAACCTCGTCAATAACCCCGAAACGCAGAGCGATGCTAACTAACAGCGTGGCGGAGTAGGCATACGCATATTGGTTCCCAGTCACGCTTGGAACGACACGCAGCAGGAACAACACCACAAACTCGGCAATTTCGTAAAGCACATAGGTGAAAAAGCACGGAAACTCCCGGTACAAGCGCCGCTTGTAAATGACAACCGCAACAACACCGAGACAAGCATGCGGCGAGATCCACAGGAAAAGCGTTAGCAGCCTGTGCCAGTTCACGGGGAGCATTCCAGTGCACTATAGCCCCCACTTTACTTGTTATCAACTAAGAAACCAGCCGCAATTTTCCCTAGTTTGGCGATCCTGGCTTGGTGCAGCCGCTGGGGGTACATACGGGAGCGGGATTGCCATCGGCCAGAGTGGGAAGCGCCGCCGTTGTAAGGAATAGGGCCATCGCGGCCAAAGTCAACATTAGTCGTTTCACGGTACGTTCTCCTTTGCGAAAGAATTCGCACCGTGATACATTGCAGGCGGAAACCGGCTTTTCTGTATTTAGTTCATTTCCGATGTCTTTTCGGAAATCGTAAATTCGATGAGACTTAAATCCGCACGGGATGACTTCGAAGCGAATACTCTAGGCGCGGTCCCAGGGTTGTTGGGGAGACTTTCCTACGTCGCTAGTTTGCATAGCGAGAATGGAACGTACGATCACTGGGGTTTGGCTAAGATATACGGAAGCGATGCAGCTCAAGACGCAATCCGTGCGTCTCATCGGGTACTGCTTTCCAAGGTCTTGAAGAAGCCTTTGGGCGTGCTGCTTACTGATGTGCTGGATTCATGCTCGAACGAGCATCCGACAGAAAAGGAGTTCCTGGCTACGCTGGCGCAATCTTCACCTAAGCCTGTTTCCCCAGCTGCCCGGGCACATCTCGGGTCAGTGCTGAGCGCACTTTCTGCGTTGGTTGAAAGTCGGAATAGTGCCAATCTCCGAGGCGCATCGCAACCCCCACAACCTGCCCAAGAATCTCAGCCTCTTGCGGGTATTTAAGAACTCGCACCGAAACGGGAGACAGGGGATGAGGTTGTAAGACGATGGAATCTCGCTTGATCGAGCACCAGCAACAGGTATGTCCGTCACGCATTTCCACGAAATAAATAGGACGCTCGAACTCTGATCGCCATATTCCTTCTCCCACCTTGTTCTTGGTTTCGTCCACTTGCACAAAACTGCCCGGAGGAAGAATGGGATACATCGTGAAATCTTCCGATCCAATATATCCATATGTGTATCTGTCATCGGCGAACAGTTCCAGGTAAGCCATGGGCACTGAGCCCCATTGCTCAATAGCGCGCCTTAGATCCGTTGTTTTCTGGAGCGAGAATCCAGGATCGAGCCGCGTCGGCATCCGTACTTGTGTGACGTTGCTCAATGCTTCGGACAGGTGAGATTTCTGCGGATGCCCGAAGTTAATGTCGGCTGAGATGCCATCGAGTTCGAGGCCGTAGAAGGACAACAACTCCCGATATTCCCGCCGATAAATAGCGGCAAATGAATAGAGGCGAAAAATACTCGGGATTATGCCTTTTGTTTCGATATCGGACAAACGGCTGGGCGGAATTGCAAATTCTTCACTCTCAAATCTTTGCGCGATCTGATTGCTGGCCAGCTCCACGTCCCTCATACGATATCCGAGGGTTTCTCTTAGCATCCGTAGCCTCTGTCCACCATTAAGTTGCACGGCCCCTGACCTCTTCGGGACATTCTACCATCGGCTCCGAGGTCATATGAACGCGAGCCCCACTTGGATTTTTCGGATTCTAGAACAGAAACGAGTACGCGATTACAGCGTATTTACTTCAAATTGGATGTAGATGGATACCATCGGGCCACCAAATGGGCCCGCTGCCGACAAGCGTCTGTTCGGCTTTCGTAACGAAATGTTTACTTACTTGCAAATGAGATAAGTAGGGAGTAAGAATGCTATGTCCGGTAGCGCACAAACCGGAGAAATGCGATCGCAGCCTGAGGGGGCTCCCCAACCGGGGAGGATCAGATTGGTTCCCGTTTTAAAGAACCAACACCTGCGACGCGACGTAGAAAAAGTCCCGCAGCTTGGCAAGCTGCGATGACCCCCAGTTCCTGCTCAATCTAAGCTGCCCAATTCATTGCACTCGGCAGGTGCAGGAGGCGTTTGCATGTCAGGAAACAGACTCGCGCTCGATGAATATTTTTCTCCCGAGCACAACCGCTATCGACTGCTGCTCGAGATCACCGACGTCGTAGCGCAGTCGCGAAGCTTGTCCGACGCATTCAAGGAACTTGCACCCGCGGTGTTGGCCCTGACGGGAGGCGAGTTGCTAAATCTTTCTCTCTACGACCCGCGGCGGGATTGCATCTTGACTCAGTACTGGAAAAAGAACCAGGAAAGTGGAAAGTTCGGTGCTCTCCCTGTCGATGACGCAGCCAGCGGGTGGGCTTGGAAGCATCAGAAGCTGGTTGCCATCCCTGATACTGAGCGCGAGCAGCGCTTTTCCGGTTGTGTGCCCGTATTACTTAATCACGGCGTTCGATCCTATACCGTTCTTCCCATGAGCACGCCTTCACGCCATTTTGGAGCCCTTGGCTTGGGCAAGAGAATTCCCGAAGTTCTGGATCAGGAGGACATTGAATTTCTTTCCCGAGTCGCGCTGATGGGAGCGCTTGCATTGGAGAAGGAGCGAGCCCAACGCGCTTATGAAGAACAACAGAGCCTTGTCGCGATCAGCCATAAATTAAGCTCCAGCCTCGAATTGGACGACCTCTTGCCGGCTATTCTTTCCAGTCTTCGGAACATTGCGCGCTATGACCGGGCTATCCTGTGTCTGCTGCAAGAAGACGGCAGAAAAACACAATTGTATGGAGAGGCTCTGGAATGGGAACCTTTCGTCAATCATGAAGATTCCGTTCCACTCGAGCGCTCGCTCTCGGCGCAGGCGATCGAGACACGAGCCGTTGTGTTCCTCAACGATAGCGATTTGCGTAACATGGACTTACCCTTGATCAAAGTCATGTACGAGAGTGGGGTTCGTTCGGTCTGTAGTGTGCCCCTCATCGCGGGAAATCGGATTTGGGGAGCGCTGAATCTGAGCAGCATGACCGACAATGTCTTCGGTGCTTCGGATGTCGAGTATCTCGAGCAAGTCGCCAACCAGATCGCGATTGCGCTTCAGAATTCGCATGCTTATCGCGAGATCGCGCAGCTCAAAGAACGCCTGGCTCAGGAAAAGCGCTACCTGGAGTATGAAATCCGGAGCGCGAACCGCTCTGACGATATCGTCGGTACAAGCGCAGCCTTAAAACGTGTGCTGGATTATGCCGCCATCGTTGCCGACACCGATTCCACTGTGCTCATTACCGGCGAAACCGGGACCGGCAAAGAACGTATAGCGCGTGTGATTCACAGCATGAGCCGGCGCAAGGAACGCAACTTTATCAAGCTGAACTGCGCCGCGATTCCCACTGGTCTGCTCGAAAGCGAGCTGTTCGGCCACGAAAAGGGGGCGTTCACCGGCGCGGTGAGCCAAAAACTCGGTCGATTGGAATTAGCCGATAAGGGAACGCTCTTGCTCGATGAGATTGGGGAGATTCCCTTGGAATTGCAACCCAAATTACTGCGGGTTCTGCAGGATCAGGAGTTCGAGCGCTTGGGCGGCAATAAAACGATCCGGGTAGACGTGCGAGTCATCGCCGCAACCAATCGCGATCTGATTCGTGCAGTCGAAGAAAAAGAATTTCGCGGCGACTTGTTCTACCGCTTGCACGTGTTTCCCCTGCATCTGCCAGCGTTGCGCGACCGCCGGGAGGACATCCCCATGTTGATCCGCCATTTCGTCGAAAAATGCTCGGCTCGCCTCCACAAACGTATCGATATAGTACCTGACGAAGCAATCGAAGCCATGAAGCGCTGGAGTTGGCCAGGAAACATCCGCGAATTGGAGAATTTTATTGAGCGTTCGGTGATCCTATCGGAAGGCAATCGATTGACCCCGCCGCTCGGCGAATTGCGTGAGGAAATCTCAAGGCAACAATCCGATGCCGATGGCACCTTGCGAGACAAAGAACGCGAACACATCATCGAGATTTTGCGTCAGACGCGAGGTGCGTTGTCGGGCCCTTCGGGGGCCGCAACCCGGCTCGGACTCAAACGCACCACCTTGCAGTACAAAATGCAACGGTTGGGAATCTCTCGTACGGATTATCTGAGTTAGAAATCACATTAGTTGCCACCCTGGTACTCACCTAAATAGCGCTGAGTTTGTCCCAAAACAACATAAAGCGCCGCAAGCACTTTCTGGCTTGCGCCCGGCGACCACATCCTCGAAGATACTCTGTATCCTATGCCGCAAGACGTCGCTCCGCCTCCGGTCCATTTCGCGCGATTCGACTCCAGTGCGCTCGAGGCCGCGCTCCGCCGCCACCTCCGCGGAGAAGTCCGTTTCGACTCCGGTAGCCGTGCTCTCTACGCTACCGACGGCTCCAATTACCGGCAGGTCCCGATTGGTGTCGTAGTTCCTCGCGACAAAGAAGACGTGCTGGCCACGGTTGCTCTGTGCCGCGAACATGGTGCTCCGCTGCTGGCGCGTGGCGGAGGGACATCACTGGCGGGCCAATGTTGTAACTCCGCCATCATTCTCGACTTTTCGAAGTACATGGCAAAGATCCTTGAAATCGACCCGGCGCGCTGCACTGCTCGGGTTGAGCCAGGAGTTGTGCTTGATCGACTGCGTGCCGAAGCCGAGAAACATCACCTTACCTTCGCGCCCGATCCTGCGACTCACGACCGGTGCACGCTTGGGGGCATGATCGGCAATAACTCCTGCGGCGTGCACTCAATCATGGCCGGTAAGACGGACGACAACATCGAAGCGCTTGATGTCCTTACATACGGCGGCCAGCGCATGCACGTCGGTGCGACTAACTCCGACACCTTCGATTGCATCATTCGCGAAGGTGGACGCCGCGCTGAAATCTACTCCGGACTTAAATCGCTGGCTGATCGTTATGGCGAGCAGGTGCGACGCCAGTTTCCCAATATTCCGCGCCGCGTTTCCGGATACAACCTTAACCACCTGCTGCCAGAAAGCGGCTTTCACGTGGCCCGCGCTCTAGTCGGTTCCGAAGGAACTTGCGTCACGATTCTCGAAGCTACTTGCCGCCTGGTTGAGAGTCCGCCAACGCGAGTGCTGCTGGTCATCGGATGGCGCGATATTTATATCTGCGCAGATCATGTACCGCTCATCATGGAGCATCGGCCCATTGGTCTCGAAGGCCTTGACGACATCATGGTTAACGCCAGCCGCCGCAAGCGTGTAAACCTCGAAGGCCTTTCGCTACTGCCTGAAGGCGCTGGCTGGCTGATGGTTGAATTCGGCGCGAATACGGCAGCCGAAGCCGAAGCGCGGGCCCGCCGCTTAATTGCGGCGCTCGATCGCTCGGCGGATCCCCCGAACATGCGCCTGTTCACGGACCAAAAACAAATCCGGCGCATTTGGGATGTCCGCGAGTCCAGCCTCGGCGTGACTTCGCACGTCCCCGGTGAACCTCTGCGCTGGGAAGGCTTCGAAGACTCGGCCGTTGCGCCCGAAAAACTTGGCGCCTACCTCCGCGACCTGCGCAAGCTGATGCAGGCCTTTCACTATGAAGGCTCCTTCTACGGACACTTTGGGCACGCCTGCGTGCACACCCGCATGGACTATGACCTCGAATCGACCGCAGGTGTTCGCACGTTTCGCCAGTTTATGGAGGAGGCGGCCGATCTCGTAGTCCGCTACGGCGGCTCGCTATCTGGCGAACATGGAGACGGTCAGGCTCGCGCGGAACTTCTTCCCAAGATGTTTGGGGCTGAAATCATGCAGGCTTTCCGCGAGTTCAAGTCGCTGTGGGATCCCGATTGGAAGATGAATCCGGGTAAGCTCATCGAGCCCTATCGTCTCGACGAAAATCTTCGTCTTGGCGCGGGATACGCTCCATGGCAGCCGGAGACACATTTCAAATTTCCCGATGATCATGGCAGCCTCGCGGCTGCTACTTTGCGCTGCGTCGGAGTGGGCAAATGCCGCCGCGATGAGGGCGGAGTCATGTGTCCGAGCTTCCGCGTCACGCACGATGAGGAGCACTCCACTCGTGGCCGCGCGCACCTGCTGTGGGAGATGACGAAGGGCGATGTGATTAAAGACGGCTGGCAGAACGAAGCCGTCAAAGAATCGCTCGACCTTTGCCTGGCGTGTAAGGGCTGCAAGAGTGATTGTCCGGTGGGCGTCGATGTGGCGACTTATAAAGCGGAATTCCTGTCGCACTACTACGAAAGCAATCGCCGTCCGCTGAATGCGCTGGCGTTTTCGAATATCGACCTGTGGGCAAGAGCTGCTTCGCACGCGCCGGGACTGGTGAATCTTACGACGCAACTTCCTGGCCTACGAGGTCTTGCGAAGCTGGCGGGCGGAATCCCTGCTCAGCGCCGCATTCCGGCGTTTGCTCCGCAGACATTTAAGCAGTGGTGGGAGCGTCGTGAAGCTTCGCTCCGCAGGACGGGCGAAGACACCCGTCGCTCCATGGGCAGCGTACGCCAGAATGCTGTGCTGCTCTGGGCCGATACGTTTAACAACCATTTTCTCCCCGCGACCGCGAAAGCTGCCGTTGAAGTCCTTGAAGCTGCGGGGTTCGACGTAACAGTGCCGCGTGCTCACCTCTGCTGCGGACGCCCGCTGTATGACGTGGGCATGCTCAATCGCGCCAAGGCTCTGCTGTTGCAGATCATGGACGAACTACTTCCTGAAATCGAAGCAGCTACACCTATCGTTGTCCTTGAACCCAGTTGTGCCGCTGTCTTTCGGGACGAGCTGAAAAACCTCTTCCCCAAAGACGAACGCGCGCAAGCTCTGTCAAAGCAAGTCTTTCTGCTGAGCGAATTTCTTGAGCAACGCGCGAAAAACTTCTCTCCGCCTAAGTTGCCACGCCGCGCACTCATTCACGGACATTGTCATCACAAAGCCATCATGAAGATGACTGCGGAAGAAGCTGTGCTTGACCGAATGGGCATTAAGTTCACTGCGCCTGCTCCTGGATGCTGCGGTATGGCCGGTGCGTTCGGCTTCGAGAAAGAAAAATACGACGTCTCGAAAGCCATTGGCGAGCTCGAACTTCTGCCGGCCGTGCGACAGGCTCCAACCGATTGGCTCATCGTTGCCGATGGCTTTAGCTGCCGCGAGCAGATTGCTCAGGAGACTGACCGCCACGCGCTGCACCTGGCCGAGGTTCTCCAGATGGCTCTGCGTGAAGCCACCGAAACTCCCGAAGGGTTTCCGATGTTTGACCCTGCGCCGCAGTATTATCCGGAAGATACCTGGGTTCGGCCGCACGAGGCGGCGGTCGATAAATCGATGAAGCGCGCTGGGCTTGTGGTTGCTGGAATCGCTGCTGGAGCGGCTTTGCTGGCTGCTTTTGCGCGACGGCGGTAATTCGGCGTCGGTTGTGGCGCTATGATGGCGTGATGGAAATCGTCGATGCCCAGAGAGATGTTCGCGAAACGTTTATGGGGGGCTTTGCCGGTCAGCTTGTGTCGGCCATAGTGTGGGGCGCATCAGGCGCGGTATGCACATGGGGCTCACTCCGGCTGGCAGAGTTGGTGCTTATCTTCGGCGGTTTTTTTATCTTCCCTCTGACGCAACTCCTGCTTCGGAGCATGGGTCACACTTACGCGCTGCCGAAGGGGCATCCTATGAACGCACTTGGAATGCAGGTTGCGTTTACGCTGCCGCTGATGTTGCCTCTGGTGATCGGCATCGCAATACTTCATCCGGCATGGTTTTATCCGGCGTTGATGATTGTCTTAGGGGCTCATTATCTTCCCTTTATTTTTATGTACGGCATGTGGCAATTCGGTGTCCTTTCCGCGTCGCTGATCGTGAGTGGCGTGACCATTGTTATGTACGTTCCTACTCCCGTCAGCCTGGGTGCGTGGCTCACCGCAGGCTTCCTCTTTGGATTCGCATTTGTTGGGCGGCACGTTGCATTCTCCAATCGCCGCGCTGCCTGATCCATGTAAGCTACTAATAATAAAAGACTTAACGTTGCACTGCCCAAGCTCTGGCATTTCTGGGACAATAGACATAGACAACTAGGCCTCCTCGTCGCGGTTTTGGTCCTCGTATCACCTCGGATCGAGCTCGTTTGTAACAGGACAGAAGAAAGCTGAAATTCTATGGAAACCATAAATCCAACCTTGGCCGCGGTTCCGGTCCAATCCAGCGTGGCGGTTCTGAATAAGTCGCTGCAAGGGTCGGTTCTGGTGCTGATCCAGTTCGATGTCTGCGAGGAAATAAACCTTGACGCTCTGCGTGACATCTTCGGAGCTCGCCGACAGGAGGCTAGTTTTAAACATCCTGCTCCAGGATACGTGCGCTTTCAGCGCGCTCCAGTGGTTGAGCCGGTTGAACCGCTGATTCTTGAAAGTGGCGAACGGCTTGACGTGCAGATCAAGTATTACGATTACGGTGTGCTTAGCGTGGTATTTGAGCTGCCATTTTCTGGCGATTGGGACACGCTTGTCCGTCTCGCTAGCCGCTGGGTTTGGGATAC